>JAABUS010000481.1_pt1 | contig 101382 bp, 53 predicted proteins | sample 5560161 | NCBI WGS metagenome assembly JAABUS01 (sample SAMN10711885, study PRJNA513376) | rock metagenome | isolation source: Antarctica rocks | place: Antarctica: Victoria Land, Trio Nunatak nord | collected 2016-01-04
GAACCGAAAGCTCTTCATCTCCCGTGTCGGGAGCTGCCTTAGTTTTTCAGTTCCTGAATCAGGAGCTGGGAAGCACGCGTCACGCATGGCTGACCAACAGGAGAGCCAGGACTTGCCAGCGATGGTCTTCTCCACTGGTTGCTCTCCCTTGTATCGTGCGTAACATGGACATTAACGGCATCCAACTGTCTGGTCGAGTTGCCGAAACAGTGGATAGCTTCCTTTGACACCGCCCTCACTGACGTAGTCATGGCTAAGACCGACTGAGACTTTTATGCCTGATATCTGAAGCCGTTGCCTTCGAACCTGAAGCCTCGTCGCCTTGCCTCACTCCACAGCCGCATCGGTGGCCTATAACTCATCATGATCGTTTTCCTTCTCTTTCCTCATATCATCGGGCTGGGGTGGTCACAAGGCTTGTCTTCCGTTCGATGGGCGATAAGACAGCTCCTGTCGCACAAGCACCAGTAAGTGTCAGCGGATCAGCCATCACGGTACAGATGAATGAGGCAGACCGAACATCGTTAACGCTGTCCCACAGAATCTCTGAATACTTTCTCCATTCTTGTGGGGCGGTTTTACAATGGAGGGAATCGAGAACATAGCGACACAGTTTAGTTCCAGCACCGCTCCCTGGCGGACTTCACGAGCCACGTCACAATTTTTAAGCGGATATACTCCACCACGACCTTACATATCTATCAGTAACCTCGACCCAGCGATGGCTTCTGCGACCTCTCCGAGCGTCGAACAACTGGTATAATATATCAAGACGGACGGCTTTCTCTATCTAAAAGATGCAGCGAAGGGTGTGTAAGCTAAGGAGTTCGGAAGGAAATAATTTCCTATCACAACTAACGAGGGGATAGACTTCTGCAAAGCGTATACCTTTCATAACCCCGTACGCAGGTGCTATCCCCATTCTCTCTACCTCATCTAATATACCGAGTAGCGAATTTCCGGGATCCTAGAGTCTGTTTTTGACTATTCCCGCCTAGGAATGTTCACCGTCCTTTATCCCTTCCCTGGCTGCGCGCACAACTTCTTCATCGATAAGTCGGAACTGCAAGGTCTTATGATCCAGATATGGAGCCGTGGGTCACAGGCGATCTACTATAAGAAGTCGCATCATCTACCTCTACGACCGTCCGGAACACACGACGGTATATTTAAGATTCCTTATGAGCAGCTAGCGAAGGGTTCCGACCCAATCACGGTGGACATAGAGGAAGGGGGGTTATAGGCTTCTCTATATATCGCGTGGGAATCCACAGGCTAAACTTGTGTTAGGGTTATACTGGACCTACGTCTAGGATTCACCGTCTTTAAAGGATTCGCAGTCACCTTCGTCTTCGCATTACGGGAACTCACGGATAGATGGGGTAAGATGCGGCTGCCATACTCGCCCGAGCTGGACAGGAAAGTCGCAGAAATCAATAGTCTTTCACCGAAGATCGGAACGAATTTCACATTTCAGTCATGAAGGAAGTCTGTTACACGGATCGGTCATTGTGTTACTCTGATACGTGTTACGCGGCTAGCTAGTGACATGGCAATATGGAGATATATCAAGGCAGTCATAATGTGCCGTACAGTCAAAGCGCTGAAAATTGTCCAGTCTGGACTATTCCTCGAGCCAAGCCCCCAACACAGTCCATCTCCTCTTGATGACCTTGACCAAGACATGTCGAGCTCCCGTATAGAATCCCGGACAGCATCCAAGGTGTTCCGGTGACCTGTAGACTTATGGATGACCCCGGCGATATAACAAGACTGGAGTGCCCTAGGAAGCGGTGTTGCCGGGTGAAGGATGTACGAGACTGAATGCTTCGTTTGATAGGATCGGAGCCTCCCCTTTAAACGTATTATAAAGTAAAGGCGTTGCCTGCCAGGACCCGGAGTTATTGAGTGGATATGCCGGGCTAGCCATAAAGCTTGGTGCTTCCGCATTCGTTGCGTTGTAGTATGAAGGCAGTGTCTGCCCGGGAACAACGTAGTTCGGTGGATATATCAGGGTTATCACCAAGCTAGATGTCTCGGTAGTGTTTACATCATAGAGGGAAGGAAGCATCTACCTAGGAGCCACGTAGTTTAGTTGGCATACGGGGTTATTTATAAAGCTTAGTGCCTCCTTCGTTATCCCATCGTAGAATAACGGAATCGCCTGGCCATATGTTGTAGAATTCAGCGGATGAACCGGGTTATCCGAGAAGCCTGGAGACTCCCCGCAAAGGATACTACTACTTTCGCGGATTACCACCGGAGGCGGTATTAAGAACGAGAAGACGTCTTCTATCGATTGTGTAATATCCGTTGAATTAAGCATAGAGCGATCTTCCAGATAATATATCTCATTCAGCTCGGAATCGTTGTTATCCGCCCTACTATAGTCAGCCCCTCATTGTAGGGGGGGAAAAGTTGGAGCGCTCATAAACTCGTTACGCTAGACGTTATAGCCTCGGTTTAAGATACTATCGAGGAAAGCTTTAGCGAAGGAGACACTATAATAAAGAACGAGATTAATAATCACTCGGTCTTATAAAGTGCCATTACTAGGGAGATATTTATATCCGTCGAAGTCTAAATCTAAAAAGTTATCTGTAGTATACCTTATATTCGTATACCGTTAAAGACTAAACCAGGTCCTATACTCTTTATTATACTTTCCGTATCTCGTGCTATAGTGTTTACGAGCGAGACTTTTATATTCCTCGTCCTCTTATTATAGATATTTAAATAGTTTATCCAATCTCTTATACGATTTCTCATAGATTAAATAAGTGTATCCCTTTAAATACTTCCGCTTTAAAGCCTCGTTCTCGCTCTTTAAGGACTAATTTTTATTCTTTAATATTTAAATCTTACTCTCTAAGGACCGAGTATAATTATTAATACGTTTCGGCGGTAGTTTAGGTTACCTTCTCTTACGAAGTACTTTTCTTTAAGGCTTGGTCGGATCTTTTCTATTAAATAATTCGAGAGTTGTCCGGTTTCGTTTTTAACGGCCAGGATAGGCGTTCTTCATAACGCGGGTTATTAGAGAGCGATTAGGTAGTATAGTAACAACGGGTTTTAACTCGAGATAACGGGACGGGGCTACTTTATTACGGAAACTTTTCGAGCGCTAGTAGTAGCCAGTTCAAGTATTGAATCTAATCGTGGGAGTATTATATCAATTGAGCTTGCGTCCTTTTGAAAGAGAGATAGAGGTCTAGGAGAACGCGGCGATGAACTTATTATAGTTCTACCAGAAGAGAGTATAATCGTTAATTCTTTATTAAACCTTAGAGAAGATCTTCCTAAAGGTAAAATCTCCTTCATCGTCGTAAACGTAATATAAATTCGATTTACGCTCTATTTAAATATCCCTAAGATATTATATACCAGCCTCTCCGTAGATTTATTAGTTATTATCACAATACTAAAGATAGTTAATGGGCCGAATAACTCGTTAGTCTCTTTATCCTCTTTATATAAATTTTCATAATAACTAACTCCCCTTCTTCTATTCTAATAATTATATAAGTCCTCTATCTTCTCGGTTACCGTCGGCCTATTTAAGAATATATTCTCGGTTTATTAAACCGTTCTTTCGGCGTCCCTTATCTTAAAGGAGAAATACACGTATAAGGTTAATATATATAACTCTATTTATCTAAAGTTACTAGATATTAACTCGGAGTTATTTATACTATTATTTAAATTTTTATATACTAGAGACTATAACCCCACTCTACGCTAGTCGAGTAAAGATATTTTCGATATAAAGATACTAGGATTAGAAGATAAGAACTCTATTAAATATTATAAAGAAAATCACCTCTATTACCTTACTCTTAATTATTACCTTTATTAACTATAAGATCTTATTATCTAGAAAATATAAATAAGTGGTTTTATCCCGTTTTATAACTTTCTTAAAATCGTTAAAGAAATTTACGAGGAGTTTAAAGACGGGCAAGAAGTTTCTTTTAAAAAGTAATTTAAAAACTAAACTATAAAAGAATTTAAAGACAATAGAGATATAGTATAATAGAATTAAATTACTACTATAGTTAGGAGAGGAGGTCGTTTAGTTATAAATCTTTTTACGAGTCTAATATTTAATTATAAATATACTCCTTTAATTAAAGTCCGGAAAGGTATTCCTAAACTCGAGATTATAAAATCGGCTATTAATTCCCTATTTATATAAATCGATTCTAGTAACTCTTAAAAGAATCTTAACGTTAATAAAAGTAAGAAGACGAGAATAAAGGAGAATAAGAAGGGCGTTAAAATATTTACTATATCTAAAGAAATTCTATACGACCGACCGTCGTCGTTATATCCTAAAAAGTTAGCCAGTTATAACGTACTCGAAGAAGAGACGAAGTATAATTACTATTATAAGAACCGCGTTTATAGATAACGGGGGATAATTAGGAGTTAACGGGTTATTATATAATTAAATACCCATAACGGTAAAGTTTAAAATACCTCGAGATCTTAATTTACTAATTTAATATAAGACTATATATGAAAGTCTTATCGATATACGCGCTGTCTCGTGACCTCGGGCTCGTTATATAGTGAATAATATTAAATTAATAAACTATCTAGGTCCTAACGAGGTCTCTCGAGCCTATTCTCTTAAAAGATCCAAACTTTAAAGTTGATTTATTTAGATCTTTAATTAATTTTAAGCCCTATATTAAATACTCCCCGTAACTTTTATTAATATACTTAGTTATTATAATTTAACGATTAATAAATATAATAGATTTAATAATATTACGATATTCGTCTTATAGTTCTTTAAATTTCTAAATACTTTTAATAAATTATTATTAGATAGTAAAGGGGTACTATAAATATACTAGAGAGTAATCTTCCTTTTTATTTATAAACGTAGACGTCTTTATTACTCGTTTCTTTAAAGACCCTAAATAGATATATTCCCTAATTATTAAATTATTACTATACCGAAAATTACTCCGTTAATATAACCCTACGGAAGGTTTCTTAGGTAGGTGTTCGTAGTAATTATAATATATATATATTCGCTCGTCTCCGTTCGATTACGTTATTTATAGCGCTTCTCTTCTTTATATATTTAGTATTTTACTAGTTTTCTAAATATATTACTTCCTCCCTTATAACCCCTCTACCGGATATATATTATTAAATCCTAGATCTTATAAGACCGCCTCGGTCGAATTATATTCCCTAACCTAGTACTTATAAGTCACGTCGTTCATTAGGAGAGAATTTATTTTAAGGAATTAACGGGATATAAATCTCCCCTCGATTTACTCTTTATTATTAAAAGGATTTATATCCGGAAACGGTTCGTGGCCCTATATAATATAGTAAAAAGTTAAACCGAGAGCGAAGATATCGGTCTTCTAGTCGGAGTAGTTAGGATCGGCTTAAGGTATAAATAATTTAATATTCTCTTAAATAAGATTATCTTTATCGATACTTTTATCCGCCCGGAGAAGACGTTCTTAGAAGTCGTAGAGTTTAACCGTTAAATTATCGTCTAGGAGAAGATTATTAATATTAATATTATAATAAATAATACCTACCCTATAAGTTACGGTGATAGTTTCGATAACTTGACGTATTTATATAAGCCTTTATTATTATATTAATATATAGTCTTTAAGAAACTAGGTTATAAATCCGCGCCGTATATATTTAAATAGAAGACCGTCTTCTCTCTAACCTTTATAACTAATAATATATTTATAAAGTCTTATCGTTATAAGGATTTAAACTTTAAAGTCTAGAATTATAAATATTATTCTATCGCTAGGGGTCTTAGGGTACTTAAAGATAATTATCTCGTTTATTATATTTATAAAGTTATTAGTATTTAACTCTAGGAACTTAATAACCCCTTCCGGTTTATAAAAGATTCTATAGACCTCCGTAGTTATTTTATATAACTATTATTATATTACGCGCTAGGTATATATAAATTAAGATTTAAATATTAATATATAAGAGTTACCTTTTATAATTATACTACGCCAGGTTAAGTAGTTACTAGGACGTATATTTAATACTCACGGGGTATTTATAATTTATAAACTCACCGACCGAAACAAAAACGGCGTTTATAAAATACACTAGCTCATATCTAGTAATACGAATCTTTTATATTAAAATATAATTAGGGTTATACCCACTTTATCCGTAATTAATTATTTAAAGAAATTAGAAATTAGACTAGTTACCTAGACTATTTAAAAGAACTTTAATTTAATAAACGAATAGTAATACTAGCCTAAAGAAACCCGTTAATTCGTTATATAATAATTATATAAGTTTTTAAAGAAATATCTTTTTTTCTTAATAGAGATCGACTAGTAGTCTTTCCTAAAACTTATTATTTCAATATCTTAGATAGACCCCTTCTTTCTTAATAGAAACTCCGGTATATAAGTCCGTAATAATATATTTAGGAGCTATAGGATTAGTATACGAGACGATATTATATTCGGTTTTCTTATATTTCGGTTACGCGGTACAATTAACTTATCTCACGAGAGTAATTATACGTATATATATTTTATTTAGATTATTAGTTAATAATTATAATACTACTAAAGATTAGGAAGGAGGAGCTACTTTATTCGAGATTAAAAGAATAAATAAAGTAAGTTTAGGGAGTCCGGTAATAAGTACTAAATATTTAAGGAAATAAAAAACAATAAAGAGGATTATATATAATACTTTACTATACTCCCGCACGTAAATTATAACTTTTCTATTATATTATCCTATTATCCTAGCCATTTATATCTATAACTACTCGATGTATCGTAGAGTCCAAGGTGTATAAATACGAGTTATTAAATAAACGGATTTATTATAAACGTCTAGGCCACTATAGGAATTCAGGAATAAAAAAGTAATACTATATATAAAGATTAAAGATAGATAAGACTAGACCGACTTCCCTACCCCGAAAAGATAATTTACTTTTTGGTCAAGATATATCTTGACCGGTATATTTACTATAGGCGTGTCCTTACGCGAAAGGATACTCTTATACTCTTCAAGACACAGTATATTAAATTTGAAATTATATATATTTATTTATTAGTATATTATTAAGATCGTGTCCTATATAGCCTAATATCGAACGCTAATAGTAAGAAATATATAAATATTTTAATTTCGTCCGTTATAAGGTTAATGGAATACTTTCGATAATATTTATATTATTGAATTCGCGGATTAAGTTCTCGCTCCCCTTGACCGTTTATTTAACGTGGGAATAAACTACCCGAGTATTCTTTTTAAGAGCTCGAGCGTGGGCCATTATAATAATACTAGAAGTAAAATACTTTATTCGCTATTTAACCGGCACCGTTATAATCTTTCTAAAACTCTTTATTAAAATCGATAACGATTTTTAAATAGGATCGCGATAATAGTATTATCTCGTTAATAACGAGGGTATAAGTAGTACTTATTATATTTTTAATCTATATTAAGGATCGGTTAGTATAGCGTTATATATATTAATTTAATAATAAACTTATCGGCCGTTCACTTCTTTCCTAGATAACTAGTTAAGATTAATAAATATAAATTCGGCTCGGTTCTTAATTATCGCCGCCTTTTTTAAAAAGTTTTTTTATATCGTTTTTCTCGTATTTAATCTTAAGGGCCCGTAATATAATACTATAGAAATTCTACTCTAAATTGTATCGTTAATATTCTTAATACGATTAGTCGTAAAGATTATAATCTCTCGATAATATTTAAATATCCGTAAAAACACCGATACGAGAGCGTTATATAAATTGACGAAAGAGTATAACTATATAAATATATCGGCTTTATCGAGAAGGAGGATAACTTTCTAATAATAAATAAAGCGAAAGATAATCGATAGTTATTTTTTAAATATTTTCGCGTCTTGGCCAAGTTCCCCGGTAGATATCTAAAAAGTTAAAAGGACTAGATATACGAAGAAGAGTAAAATTTACCGCGTAGAGTGGCCTCTTAAGATATTCGGATAATCCTTTTATAATTAAGGTCTTACCTACTCTAGGGGGTCTACTAGAAGAGTATATTAATTTATAATAAAAAACTAAATACCGAGATTCGTATTATAGAAGTATTATTAACCCTTGGCCCTTTCCCTCTATAAAGTCGTCGATTATATTATCGGATACGCGGGATATATAAGCTCTTACGAGGGTAGTAATAACTTTCTTTTTTATAACGGGAATTATAAGATTATCGAAAGAAAATGAATTCTAGATAATCTCCGTAATATCGTCGACTATAAATTCTACTTCGTATTATAAGTATAAGCTCTATCTTGTAGAGTATTCTAAAGAAGAAAATTTATACTACCGTTTATTACTAAAACTCTACCCGTAAATTATTTAATTATAGATTATTAGGTCGCCTTCGCTTATAATTATTATATTAAAGTTATTAGTTTTAATTTCTTCTATATCGGTATTAGAGAATAAGAAAATATAATTATTAGACGAGCTTGGCCTAGCTAGTTTATTAATATATAACCGGGTATAATTCGGATTAATTTTATAAAAGTAAACTATATTAATTATAATACGACTATTTATAAAGACTTCGACGTATTCGCCCTTCTCTATATAGAAGGTATTACTACGATATTAGATATAATATTAACCTATAAAGAAAACGAATTATCGACTATATTTAATAAAGTATTCCTTTATTTCTTTCTAATATTTATAAAACTCGAGTAGAAATATTTTAAACCTATTAACTCGTTTAGCCCTTTAAAATTTTCTAATTTTTAATATTAATAATACTTCGTTAAATATTTACCCGTTAAAGTCTAATAGGCGGTATTCTATATAGAAGTATAGAATTTTAGTATTTATCATCCTCTCTTTACCCGAGTCGTACTAGTAATAAACTAACTTTTCGGTATTAAGAATAATTATATAAATTTTTATATTCGGCTTAAATAGAGCCTAGAGTAAATCGTACGTAATCTCGCGATTTTTAAGAAACGATATAAGACGAGACGAAATCGAAATATAAATCGTACGGATATACTCTACTAATAGATTAAAGTATTTAAATTTAATATTATTATTAATATCGTCTTCGAGTTCTATTCGGTGGGCTTCTAATTCTACGATATATTAATATAATAAATTTCGCTTAAATTATTTCGTTATTAAATTCCGTTCCGAGTAGACGAAGTAGATTTATATAATAATTTTATCTTCGTTAAAGGAGAGCCTATATACGTTTTATAAAATAATTCTTAAAACGTCTTTTAATCCGTTAGATTTAATATCGACGTAGAATATTTATTTAAAGACTCTTTTTTCTAGATTTTTTATTTTAATATCGAAATATACTAGCTTTTTATTAATTTACCGGTTCGAGCACGGACGACGAATATATACTCGTCGAGATCGATTACCTCTTTAGGTAGGGTTATTAAATCTATAATTTTATATTTAAATATATTATTATTTTAATTAAACGGGAGACGTTAGTAAAATCGTAGTTATAAACTAGCGAATATATACTTCGTCGACTAGTTTATATTCTAGCTTCGAGGCTCGAATCTTTAACTTCTTAATTTTAACATTCTTCGTGGCCTTAAATTTCGTATCTTCGGTTTTATCCCTAACCTCTACCTTTTCTAACGCTCGAACTAACTTCTCGATAGTATACTCGAAGCGGTCGATACTACCGACTTACGGGGGCACGTACACGCGTGGGTTGTCCGGAGGCGTACACGTAGAGTTACTAGGAGGGGTCTCTGGCGGTCGTAGAGAGGTAGGCGGTTTTGGAACAATATCTATTAACGCCATTATCTCAGTGGTGAAGTAACTCTCAGGGGCAAATATTTAGAAGGCGAGTAGAGTATTAAGAGAGATACTTTATATAGTTATGAGACAAGACCTAGAGAGTTTATCGATAATATATTATTAAAAAGGATTATTATATACCTATCCCTATTCCAAAGAACCCTAACTAGCTCTATTGACGGTCTCCTCTTTATATCGTCTTCTCTTTCCGATATTTAATATAACTTGTACAGGACACGGCTTTATAAATTACTATAAAAATAAAGAAATAAAAGAGACACTAAAGGACGCCGGGCACGTTAAAAGGAACTATATAATTAAAAATTACCTCGGTAATTATATAATAAACCAATGTATTTTTAATAAAATATTAATATAATACTAGTATTCTATTATTTAAAGACGGATATTAATTATTTTACTCACACTTTATTAATCCGCTAAAATTCCGGATTTACTATAGTATTAATATATACGCCGCGAAGGGAGTCTCGATATAAGTTACTTTTAACTAACGAGGTAGTAGAGAAACTCATTAATACGTTTAAATTAATATAATATCGTGAAGACGTAAGATTTTAGGAGGTAAAGTATATATAAGATACCTTCGTTTTAATAATAGAAACTTCCGGAGAAGGAAGAGTATCCTAGGCGGTAGAAAAACGAAATAGTTACTACTAACTCCTAAAGAAAGTCTAGGATATTATTAATTCTTAATTAATTTTACTATATACCGTTAGCCTAGGCCAATCTATAATAAATAATATAACGGATTATATATAACTAAAGTTTCTCGAGGCGATTAAGGACTAGGAAGAGGTATTAAAATCTATTATCTTATAAAAGTTTAACGATAAATATTTTGTTTTAGGTCTATTTAATTCCAGTTTTTATTAATATATAAAATCTAATTTATAATAGTAGCGCCGGATATATAGGTTAATACTATAAATACACGGTAACTAGAAACTAGTAAAGAATATCCGTTAAATATAAATCCGCTAGAAGATCTAGGCCACGTAATAGGTACGATATATCGAGTTATTATTATATAATTCATGACGAGAGCTCACTAATTACTAGGCTCCCTTACGGGAGATATTTACGAATTAATAATCGAAGACCTTTAAACTCTTACGACGTCAAATTAAATCCCGGGACAAATTTTATTGACAGATCCGTACGAGCCAAATTATTCACTATTTATTATAATTCTAATTTCTAAAGACTTAAGGAACCATTTTACTATATAAAGTATATAAATAATATAAAGAGTTCTTAAACCTTATATAAATCATTTAAGACTTCTTCTTAATATACGCTACGCGGATAGATCCGATAGTATAATACTACTACTTGTTCTTTTATAGAATTATTACTAGATTTCCACCCTCTTTCATCGGCCTCATATCGTCCACGTGTTTATTATCTTCTTTATTAATAATGCGAATCGCGCCTTACCCACCTCGAACGTTAACGACTAGTACTATAGTGTTCTTAGAAGGATCGATCCGAACGTTTTTAACTAAAGTCGTCTAAACTATAAAGTCGTAGTCGCCGTAGTTAGTCTAAAATGTATTTAGTATCCACTATAGGTAGTATACGTCGGAATTATTATACCTCTTCTTTATATTTATTTATTAACTCTTCGTTTATAGCGCTTTAAATTCTTATTTTAATCGTTATTATTAAAGATATTCTCTATAATTAAACTAGCGGCTAGTACTTTTCTAGGTCGCTCGGTCGAGTTATAATCGATCTACGTAATTATTTAATACTATAGTATATAAAGTTAATAAATATGACGCTATTTCCTAAATTTATAGAAACTCGTAAATTTAGTTATTTAATATAAATCACTAGTTTAATAGCGGGAGACGTATTTACTAAAACGTTATTATAGTTATTCTTGAATAATTTTTACCCTAGTATAAACGATTAGTAATATATTACGAAAGACGCCCGTACCGAGAGTTAATTTATTTTATATTAATATAAACCCTCTATGCCTTAATATAAATTCTCACGATACTTTATTTAATAGGAGTAAATCGTAGTTAAGGTATTAATATTTTTTAATAACCTAGTATATCTAGTAGATAATACTAGTAGTTTAGTCTACAGATATTAATAAAGTAAACGAATATTATATTTATTCCTAACCAAGTAGACAATAAATCGTAAATTTAAATATAAGAATAAATATAATTATCAAGTAACTATAGGAACCGATTATAAATTAGAAATAGTTATATACGAGGATATATTAATTAGAGGAAGAGACGGCGGACCGGGAGATATAATACGAAATTAAATAATATATCTATCGCCTATTCGGTATAAATAAACTTCACGGATTATAGTATAGATTATATAAAGTAACTTGTATTAACCGTCTTTATAAAGTATTTAAACTACGTCGATAAGAAGTTACGGGGTAATATCTAGTCTTATAAATAAAATAATCTACGCGTTCGAGCGGAGGATAAAAGAGATAAAATAAAGTAAAAGTATACAACGTAAGAAAAGGTAGAAATAAATATAATTAAAAGTATAAATAACCTAAACGATAATATTTAACTAATATCGAGAGTTGTTCCTTAATAGGGTTAAAGGAGTTTTATTAACGGGTCTAGCTAAACTAGATAAACGAGTTATTATTACTATAAACTATATTAAATAATAGGTAGGCAAGAGAGGCCGGTATTAAAGTAGAAATAATTTACGTTCTTTATATATTATATACTCTTTTGGAACATTACCTCGGCTTTACTAGTCTAGGACTAGCGCGAAGTTTATAAGGAAAACGCCGGCGCTAATAACTACGGCTTTCTACTAAGTTAGTCTTAAATTCCGCGTCGTTTCATAATATTTAACTCTTTTATTATCTCATGACTTAATTATCTAAGAGTGAGCTTGATATTATTAAAGTTAATTCTATCGAGGATGAGTTTAAAACTCTCTTTACTATATTTAAGTCCACGTATTTAAACGCGAAGATTACGGATTCGCTAATGAATTATAAAAGACTACTTATAAATCTAGGTAGGTATAACGTACAATTCTTTCTATTTAATTAATCTATAGTAATCGGAAAAGATCTGGCTCTTAGGTTTATAAGTACTTTATTATTATTATTAATAGTATCGGCTCTTCCCTTTAAGTATAGATTAGGACTATTTAATAATAATATAACTCTACTTTACTTTAGTCTCTCCTTAAATTAAACTAATATTAATTTTATCGCCGGGCTTCTATATACTATAGTTATTAAAAAGAATAATTAGAAGATATAGATTAAACTATACGAGGTTATCGCGCGTATTAAATTAATACCGTAATTTATAACCCCCCTTTAATCTCATTTATTATTTATATTCTTATTCTAGTAGACGCCTTGGTCCTTTAATATAGGCAGCTTCGTAGATATATCCGAGTATAAGAAATAAGTCGATAATATATTAAGAGAAGAACTCCTCTTAACTCTTCGAATCGATATCCCTAACTTTATCCCCGTCGTCTTCGGATATATCCCCCGACTTAACGAGCTAGTAGAGACGGTGTTCGATCGATATTAAGAGGAAGATACCCGGCTCTACGTTAAAAGTAACGGCTAGATTAAATAACCCCCGAGTACTAAAGAGGACCTCGTCCTAGAGTAGTTATAGGACTTTATAAAACTTTTTATAATATAAACTATTAAGCGTAGCGAGTATATTATATCTAGACGGTAGATTTATTAAAGTCTTAGTATTTATCTAGATGGATCCCCCCTTAAACGGAAGATAAATATTAGTATTATAGTACGTTATAGATAGAATTAAGGTTACGAGGCCGGAGTCGACGAGAAACCTAATATACGAATTTTTAATTAGGTTAATATCCTCGTGACTAAAGAGTTAAAAAATAATCCCGTCGAAGATAATTAGACTCTAATATAGTTAGATTTAATTATTTACGCTCGGGAGGTTTTCTATATATAAGACCGGAGGTTCGTCCTTGGGTTTATCCTCTATAAATTTATAATATATTTATAATAATTCGACCGGTCGGGTAGCTCTAAATCCTCCTCGTTTAATATTAACGAGGACGGATTCAAATTCATTTATATTATACTTAGTTATTACTTTATAAATAATATATAATTAAGTCTTGACCCCACGATTTAGTAATTAAACGGTAATTATTATATAGAGATTTTTCGAAATAATTAAAAGAAGCGACTAGTTCTTACGAAATTTATTAAAAAGTAAGTAGTAATTATTAGCCGGGCGACGTCTTATTAAAAAGTATACCGTAACGGAGACGAATCGAAGGAATCTTTTATTATTAAAGATTTATAATAGTATAAAGAACGACCTAAAGAGAGGGAACTCATTAAGGAGGTAACGGATAAAAGTATACGAAATATTACTTAATACTATCATTATAAAATAATATAAATTAGGGGGGAGAACGATAATACTATTAAAAATATATAAAAAGAGTTTATAAAAGTATACGGTCGGATTATATTTAGATAGAGATCCTTTATCGGGGTTAAATCATTTACCTCGGAGATTTAAAGAAAAACTATAATAAGGTAAATTCAAAATCGAAGTCTATTATATAAACGATCATTAAGTTCGGCCTAGATAACGCCGTTACCTAATAAAAGATTTTATTTAAGTCGTCGATTAAGGGATTTAGTAATACCTATTTATAACCGAGTTTATCGACGTATTATTACTCGTGATTTCGGTAAACCTATTTACGAAGTATTATCTCCGGTAGTTTTTATTAATGGATTTATCGGAGCTATCTATAATAAATATATTAATATAAATATTAAAAATATCTTATTAATTTATTTAGGGTATAAGTCTTTACTAAATATTAAAATCCTCTACCGTGATATATCGATTAATAATATTATATTTATAAAGAATAAAGATAACGGCTTCTTTATCGATTACGATTTTATTATTAAAATTAGTAGTAATCGAGCGTCCGGCGTACCTAGTAAGACTAGTATAAAGATTTTTATAACGATTAATACTCTACTTGGCGAGCCTTATAGTTTTATACACGATCTAGAATTCTTCTTCTAGGTGCTTTTCTGGATCTATATATACTATAATAATCGAAATAAAAAGAGCGAGGTTAAGCGCAGGATCATTTCTAAATATAAGAGGTAAAACTATATAGATATAAGAGAACTAGCGGATTTTAAGAAAGAATTAATTATCGAAGAAAACGACTTCGATAAAACCGTTACCGGCTTTACTCCTAGTTATAAATTACTAATCCTCTACGTATAAGAGCTATGTAAATATATCTTTCTAGATAAAAAGTATTATTTAAGAGAGAATAAAGAGTTATATTTTTAAATAAAGGCTGTACTTAACAAGGTAAAAGAAGATCCGGGATTATAAACTACGGGATTATACTAAGTCTATATAATATAAATACGAATTCAATTCTTTATATTTATATATTAAGAGTCTAATATTATTACTTCGGTCTAATTACGTAAGTTATCTTAAATTTTTAGTAGATTTGAATCTTAAAGTAATTTTATCTAGTAAATTACTTTAATTATTAAGTCTAACTAATACTAAGATCTTTATAATAATTAATACTCTATTTAGCGAATAACGTAATTTTATATATAATCTCGAGTCGATTTTCTAGGTTTTATTCTAGATTTATATCTATTAAAACGGGCCCGGTAAGAAAAGGAAAGAATTAAACTTTAAGGACTAAAATTATTTATCTATTAAGAAACTTACTAGTAAGAAAGTAAGTCGAGTATCGAAATATTTATTTAATTTAATAACTAACAGGTTCACTCCCTATTATAAACTATTAATTAATTATATTAAAGAATTATATAAGGTTATTTTCCTAAAGGGTATTATAAAGTTAAAGGAGGATCGGGAGCTTTATACTTAAATAAAGAGTATTTTTAAAAAGATAAGAGGAGATCTAGCGGCCGTAGCTATATTATAATATAAAATTTAATTTAAATTTTATAAATTTACGTTTTAAGCGCCTTATCTCGCCGCGTCCGTTAAATATAAAAGATTATTTCTAATATTTAATAAACTTAGACCTAGCTATAAAATAAATTTATAAAGTTCGAGGTTTAAAAAAGATAGTATTTACGTAGTAAAAGTATTAGGTTTAAATATCTTTTATTATATCCTAAAGAAGTAGTTTAGGCCTTAAGACTAAATATACCTAAAAATCTTAATTCTTAATTCGAAAATAACCCGGACTTTTATCCTTTAATATTTAATTTAAGACTTTCGGAAATATTTATCTCTAGCCGATATTACTTTATTTTTAATAAGATCGCTCCTCGCCTTAACCCGTTCTCTTAAAAAACTAAATTAAGTTTTTAATAACGGCGGCCGTTACCGTTTTAATTTTAGCCGTAATAAATATAAATTACCTTATTATCTTTATTAACTATAGCGTAGCGAAAGCCCCTCCGGCGGGCGTAAAGGCTCCGTATATAATTAATTATTATATAGGAGCGAGGGTATCTTAAGAAAATTAATAATACTTAAATAAGATTCCTCGGTAAGGGCGCTTTTATAAATATTAAAGATAATATACTAACGATAAAACTAAGTACCCCGAATCTAGTAATTACGAGGAGGATCTAGATAACGGCGAACGTTTTAACGTTTACTATAATAACTTTCTAGTTTTCTAAGATAAGGTTAATAACTAAATTATTAAATAAAATAGTTTTTATTAGAATTTCTTACCTAGTTATTAAAGCTACTTTAACGTAAATCCGTTTATTTCGTAGATATACTTAGTTATTTCGGCGAGTAAAGAGTTACTTTATAGTATAATAACGAAGTAATAAACTAGTTTATTTAGCTTCTTATATAGGTCTAGGATAAGAGTACGGTTCTTAGTGAGAGAGTAAATTACTCCGGATTTAATTAGGTCCCCTTATAGTATAGCTTTAAAGAGCGAGTTCTATATTAATATCAACTATATTTAATAATAAAACTATAGTATTTGGAGGATAAGGAGGCCAAGGTAATAATAGATTTTATAATTGAGTTTATTATATTAAAGATAGTAGAAGTAAAGCTTTTTTATCCGAGAAAGACTTTAGGGTTAAGGCTTGGACTATTTAAATAAAATAATAAACTAACTTTATTTAAATATCTTTAAATATTTAGAATTCTAATAATATTTTAATAATTTAAGGATATAATTGTCCATCGAATACTATATATAATATAAGTTAGTATAGAGTTTATAATAATAATCTCGTAAACTAGTGTTTATTAGCCCCTTAAATAAATTAGTATTAATAAATTATCGCTTTTATTTAATAAGAGAAGTTTAGATTCTCTAGTAAATTTGGAGAGGTTCTTTTCGATAGATCGCCGTCGTATCTCGTATTACTTCTTACTACTTTTATCCTACTTTAAGGGTTCGGTTTAATTTAAACTCCCGACGTAACTTCTTTAATTCTAATATAAGTTTTCCGACTATTACTATTAAATATATTTATTTTAATAGTTAATATAGTAGAAAATATAATCTAGGAAGAGTTAAATACCTCGAAAAAAACGATAATCTATCGTAGGAAGAATAGAAGGAGGATATTATACCTACCGAGTCTTAAATTATTAAATATAAACGAGATAATAGTCCGGATCCTACCGAGAGATAATAAAAGAGTCGTAAATTATCTCTAGATAATATTAACGTTTTATTTATAATTTAGAATATATACGGATTATCGAGGCTCCTAATAGGGTTATTTACTATAATCTTTAAAAAGTTTAATATTAAATATATTTTCGTTCTTAGTCTTTAGATTTAATATTTTTAGAACGTTACTCGAAGGTATATTTAGGTTTATTATACGTCTTCCTACGGGCCCTAGGCTAAGAAAGGTATTATCTACGTAGGAGAATACTTGGAGCCTACGGACTACCCCCCAAATATACCTACCGAGAGCGAGAAAGAAGAACTGCAGAAAGGATTAAACGAAAGTGAAATTTGGGACGACGTTTCGATAGACGATAACTCTATAGACTTTGTTTCTAGCCTAACTAACTTATATTCCCTTACCGATACGCGGTACTAGTAAGTTAGAGAGTAGTAATATTCGCTAGTTAATCGTTTAATAGGAGGAGCCGTATTACTTAGAGAATAATATCGCTTACTAACTTTTCATAGGGCTCGAATATATAACGAATTACATCGTTACAAATTATTCGATTTCTATTCTATAGATTAACCGTGGATCCTTTGAAATTTAACGACGTAGGAGTACGTTCGCTTTAAAGTAATTATAATTAAACCTAAATATATTTATAGTTTTAATATTAATATTTTAGGCTTCGGCGAAGTCGTCTAGTTACGTATTTATTAATCTACGGAAATAAACTATTTAATGAATTATACGAATAATATATACTATAGTTTATAGGCTAGGTACCGTTTCGATATTATAACTCTTAATAAATATAAATAAGACTCCTTAGAGGGGACCGAATAAAAAAATATTAACGAGGAAATAATAAATAAAATCGAGAGAATCTAGTGTAAAAAGTTTAGTAATAACTAATGTAATATAATCTAACGATTAAGATAGCGATAAATTTACTCGAGTTTATTTACTACTTTAAATCGAGTTTTTCTTAAATATATATCTACGTTAAAATAAACCTAATAATAACGCCTCTATAATAAATTAATATATAATATTCAAGAGTTTAGGACGGATATTACTAATAGTAGAGAATCCTTAAATAATATAATAAAGTTTTACTTTACGGTTTATTATAAGCCGTTAATTCTATATATAAGAGGGCTATATAAAGTTATATTCTTAAAGAGTTTATTATAGTCGAAGGAGGATCGCTAGCTTTACTTTTAAATTATAACGGTATTTAAAATAATAAAACTAGATTTGAGATAATAACTATAATACTATATTAAGAGAAAGAGGAACTCGATAATTAGAGAGAAGTATTAAATACTCCTCCTTAGTTATATAATACCGGTATATTATAACTTAATGAAATTACCTCGAAAGAGAACGAAATCTATTAACTCTTTATTATTAAGAGTTTTTAAAGCGTATTAATAGTCCCTCGCTTTTATTTAATCCGTCGTAATACGTCCCGTTATATCTTTAATTATTATATCTGCGCCCCCGTTTAGTAAGAGCTTCGTTACTCTCCCGTAATTCTATTAAATAGTGTAGTGTAACGGCGTATATCCCCGGTTATTTATTATATTTACTTCGGCTCCTCTATTAACTAGTAAATTAACTATATATTTATCGCGCCGTTCGACCGTTATTTATAGTATAGATTTCCCGTTACGATCCCGAGTAGATAAATTAGATCTATTATCTAGAAATAATGTTACCGTCTCCGTCGACCTACTCTCTACCGTTAAATAAAGCAACGTTTGGCCCTATTTATATATATTAAATAAAACCGCCCCGCGTAAAAGAAGCTCCGTTATAGTCTCGTAATAACCCCCTTTCGACGCCTAATATAACGCCGTCCGTTAATATCGATCCTGCTCCGATACGGAAGCTCTATATACTAAAAGCGAGCGTACTATCTCTTAATAGCCTCCCTTCGCTGCTGCTAGTAACGGGGTCCAGTCGGTAAAGCCTCGGGGGGAGGGCTGGATACCTTGTTAAAGTAGGCTTATAACTTTCCTCAGATCCCCATCGGTCGCAGCATATTCGAGGACAATTTCGTCGTCTAAAGCCAACATGGACGTTCGGCAAGTCGGGCAACTAACAGTCTCGAATGTAGCTTTAACTAAACAGGCTTCATACGTCCAATATGGACATTCGCACCGCAGTTTCACAGCGTCCTGCCCAATCTCCCAGCTCTCTATACAAAGGTAACATGGTTCCGCAGCCACACCCTCATCGACGGTCTTCCGGTACAGGGCAGTATTAGGTAATATAGTGATAGTGTCCCTGTACGCTCCTCGTAATATACTAGGGTTAAAGATCATCGCTGCCATTATAATAAGAGGTTCGAAGTTAAACTATAAGTGATCGATAGCTGGGCATAAATCCGAGCGACTTAAGGCTTGTTACCTGTACAGCAGGTATGAATGATGGCTGCGGTCAATTAGTCGTCGAGAGGCTGCAACAGAAACATTGATGGTGTCAACTCAAGTGGGGTGCTCAAGCTCAGCTTCTGATGACTAATCAGGTCTTCAAGAGCCTAATTTTATAGCTGCTTTCACCAAGCAAAAAAAGACAGGTGCATCCACCTATCCACTGATTACCACGCGTATTGCGACAAACCGATGCTCCCATTTCCACAGTCCTCCTCGTTTCTAATACTCCCATGCCCTTTGCTTTGACTGAACCAAGATTTAGGGATATCCAAGACCAGTAGCGGCAGCACCGAGGAAGCTGAACGATGGATTTCTTTGAGCTAGACCCTAGAAAACTACCAACAGCCACGCTCTACCGTGTCCAGTATGACGGTTGTATGACAATCTACCCCCACTTTTCCGGCCTCATTGCAAGGGACACCGAAACATTTTACACCGAGCAGGACGATATATTTGTTGACTTTGGTGGTGCGGTGGAAGATCATCTCTGCTGGAGACCGGCTCGCCGAAGCATTTTCATCTCCCTCTTTGCGAATAAGCGACACGCAGAAAATTGGGCTCTGCACTGGAGTGCACAACATTACGGCAGACTATGTGAAGTATTTGAGATCAACGCATCCGAGCTTGGATCGTATGTGTTTCACGCAGATGAGATCCGGAAGTGTTTGGGTTTGCATGTGCCTTCGACGGCAGAAGCGAGCATCCTCGATGAGTATCTTGTCGCTTATAGGGTTCCTCAACGAGCAATAGCGGGACGTCAAACTACGGAGGACATTCAAAGGGGTGGGTTATTTTTTCTTTAAGAATAGTCGAAATGTGGGGAGTATGAATATCTGACAGCTCCGCAGAGCGTTGTAACCAAAACCCTCCTCTTAATTCAACCATTCCGACCATGCCTCCTCATCTCCAAGATGTTGCGAATCAGGACTTGATCGGTGCTCTCAACGCACTCGGTATCTGAATTCTGATGTCTTGTGCTTTGGAAAAAGTTAGCATATGAATCCTTGTGTTACCAAATTGGGGCGCAATTAGAAAATATGAAGTTTGCCCGTGCTGATCAGCGTGTCTGGATACTTTTTTGCCAGTCGCCTCGAACTCGTAGAACCTCGCAACGCTTGTACCCGATCTTTGATGAGGTCCTTCCCGCCCTAACCTTCCTGGCTGAGTTCCATTTCAAGCTTGGCATTTTGGCGAGTAAAACGACCATTAAGCTGCTTGCTTCAGGCAGAAGCGACCCTGAGATTAATGAAGCAGTGCACTTGGTTCTCGGAACACACCATTGCTCATACGATTTCACCAGCGATTTGTAAAGCTACTATATCCCAGAGACAGGACGAACATTCTTCTACCCCGCAGCAGATGAGTCCTCCTGTAGTGACTAATTTCTGCAGGCTTTTTTCCGGCTCGCGAATGGGAGTGAGCCACGGCGTTGTAGGCCGATGATGGATACAGAAAGTGAATGTCCACCATCTCACTCAATGGCTAATACACAAAGTTAGCGTGAGGAAATTTCAGACTGCATTACGTACAAAAGATCGCTCTTTCGGTATCTAACCATCCTTCATGATTGCAGTCAAGAGGACGTTGCCTGAACCTCTCAGGTAAAGAGCGCCTGGTCACATGACGATAATTTTTTGTGGTACCAGGGCCTGAGCTTGCTGAGGTAACGTGTACCACAGAAAACTACTGTCACGTGGGACGAGGGGCTGAGAAAGAGCGAGAATGTGAAAGATTTCTGACAAAGGGCACAAAAGCCAACAGGACTACAGTATTCCTAGATACTAGCCCATTCACTCCTCAGTTAAAGGGGGTTGAGGTGGGGGGCTGAGCAGGAGCAACTCCGCCTCAATGCGCAATCACTTCAAAAGAGGATGTGAATATGAAGGATTCCCGGCGCGCAAAAGCTTGAAGATTGGATCAACTTGGACCTTTGTGAATTTCGACGACGTGTTCACTATCTGCTTCCACCTAGATGGCAGGAAAGATGTTTGAATGTTGGGATCAGAGGTAAGGGCGGCATTAGAACATGCTCAATAGCACCTGAAATAGCACAAATTGGGCTGAGCGGGGTAGGGCGAGGTCGCCAAGCGTTTGAATAGGGACGGCCTGCCCACATCTTTCTTCCTCGGCCATCCACCACTATTTAGACCTCCTCATCAGTACGCGTTGACCACCGACAGACCCTCCTTCTTTGTGATCCCATTAATAACGGCCTTCTTCTACTTGCGCCCCTCGAGCTATTTCCACTTGGATACTTTAAAACGCGAAACTAGCAGTGCAGAACGCCTTTGTCGACAATGGCATTCTTCAGTCTTCCCAATGAGATCATCATCGAGATTGTCGAACATTTGGACAAGGAGCAAGACATCAATTCTTTGATCCGCGTCAGTAGGCGACTTTACAATCTCTTCGATGACTATTTGTATTGCTACAACATAAAACATCGAAGATGCAGTGCTCTATTCTGGGCTGCGAAACATGGTCGTGGATCTACAGTGCGCAAACTGCTTCAGCTAGGAGCAGACGTTAATGCCCAAATAGAGAAGGCAGGAAGCAATGGAAATGGGCCAATAGCTGACTCAACGCCTCTTCATTTGGCGGCTTGGAAGGGGCATCTTCCCATGGTGAAGTTGTTGCTGGAGGTCGGAGCCGATCCTGAGGCCCGAGTCCGAGAGGGGATGACGCCGCTCTTTTTCGCACTTCTTGCGAGGCAAGAAAAGGTTGCTCGTACGATTTCCAGACGTATCAGCAATCTGCAAAATTGCTTGGTGGATTCAACGAAAAGACTGACTCCCCTACATGTGTCATGTGGCCTAGGACTTTGGAGTTGTGCGGAGTATTTTCTGAATGAAGGTGCAGACGTTGATGCTACAGACGCGAGCGCAATGACACCCCTTCACCATGCTCTGCTGTAAGTAAGGCCCCTCGCCTTTAGAATCAGGCTGTTATCTTACTTTATCTAGAATTAATGTCGGTGGAGGGGCGTCTCATCCCGGTCCTGACGAGGTTTTCGAAACAGTGAAGGTGCTACTAGAATCTAGAGCAAATCAAAACCTCGAAAGGCGGCCGCAGTCCATTAGCGGAACGTCCGTGACAGCCCGTGAGTGTGGACTACACCATCCATACGAACGAGTGAGAGCGCTCTTCTCCGACTGTGCTGGTGACTCTCTCAACAATATTTCTAAATATAAGCCCCATTGTCTGCAAATTGGCCGGACCTGGATGCTACCCTCACTTTCAGAGATGAGTGCAACGGAACGTGATGGACCTAGTCTAATGAATCTTATTAACACTGAACGCTTCCCCAACAGCGACCATAACCCGCGAACATCTGATGGAGACCAGGGACAGCCAGATAATCTCGATTTCAGCTCTTTCCCATTCCTCCATTGTACCAATCAACCGCACATCTCTAGTTTGAGGACGCCTGTCTCTGACGGCCCATGGTCACCCTCGAACCTTGACAGTCTCATTGCAGGCTTTTCGGTCGTGAATAAGCCTCACACTCCGCCAACTGTCGAACGGAACGCAAAAGTCAATCCCTTTCCTCAGCTTAACAGCCATATCTCCAAGAATCCTCTTGAGATTGAGGGGAGTAAACTGTGGGCGGATTTTGGGAAGCCAAAAAGTCACCCTATGGCTGAACAAGTGTTTTCCAATTTGACTAGCAGCGAGAAGTCACTACCAGAGACAAAGCGTACAAAAGTGCGTGGTAAAAATCGATGGCTGCCATTGCAACTCTAAGCGCTTTGTATACCAATCATTCACACCAATATAGCAGAAAGCCAATCCACCCTTCGGACACGCTCTGTCCGAGGATATTCATCCACGGACGCGGCATATCTGTAGGAACAAGTTGACAGACATTCCATATTCGAAGATCGTAGTCTTCGGACGACTGCTGTCTTCAACCATCCGTCTAACTTACATGCTCTTCCATTTGTCTTGGAACGAACGTCCGTATAGTTTTTGTGAGAGAGAGAGAGAGAGAGAGAGAGAGAGCGACAGCGAGACAATATTTTTTTGGGTGGATGCAAAAAACTACTGTCACGCATGAGACGAGGGGCTAAGCAGGAGCAATAGAGCCTTGACTCCGCCTCAATGTGAGTAAAAAGGAAGCAGGAACGATAACCCCTTTTGAGCTAGGAGGTGGATGGGGGTGGTACTACTGGTGGACAAGTGACATTATTTTGTGCTAAAGGTTACTGTCTTTCGCAGAATTTCACTAGCTCTCTATTTGTGAAGATTCTGGCCGACGAAAGTGTGCTTCCCTATATCTCCTATATCTATATGTCCCAGTCCAAACCATCATACCCACCCCAATATCTCTCACTCACCATGGTCCAGGGCTGTGTCAGAGACGGAGCTCCACCCCCTATAACCTGTGACTGATCTGGAAAAGCAGGCTGATCATCGAATAAGCCGGGGTAGGGTCCTGGACCAGCTGATGGATCGCATAGGTCTTGAGGGTCGAATACATTTGCACATGGTCTCGTATCGTATTCCTGTTCTATACTCAATTGATCTCGTTAGTACATTTTCTCGACAAAACGGGAGAGAAGGAACAACTTCTGGGATGGGTCTGGCTTGCCAAGTTGCTTCCAGTGAGTTTGCCAGGATCCTGACGCTGGACCGGCTCCGTCGTTTCCCCCATCGTCTTGTTGAACGTTGATAGTTTGCGTACCCTGGTGCGGATCAGCACTTGACATGAGGACGGTCGTATAATCACGCGACCTTTGCCGTGGAGATTCGTGGAATTGAGGCGGTAGCGACTCTGGTTGCGGCTGGTGAGGTTGGGAAGGTGCTAGTGATGGAGAAGTGGGTTTCAACGGAGTCAACTCGTTCGAACAATGGGGGGCCTCCTCATCCAAGCGTTTGATGGGCCGTGAGGGGACGCGCAGAGTTGATTGCTGGTATCCGGGTCGGGCGTTTAGTTCATTCAGAGCTTTGTCGACTCCTCTTTCGAGCTCCGCCGTGATATCTATACCTGGAACCTTGATGAGCAGAGCTTAAAAGATGGATGGGTTGAGGTCCTCACCGAACTCCACTAGGATACGCTCAAGCAATGAGTTTTTGTATCTCAGCGTCAAGCGTTCATCCACCACTTTATCGAGTGTCTGTTGTAGACTCTCTAATTTACCGTTGCAAAGCTGAACAGTATCCTCGAGCCGCTTGATGTATTCTGTCCGACGATCTCGGAAAGCTGCTTGAGCTTGACGCAAATTTTCTTTGCGTTGCTCTGGTGTATATACCTTCCAGCATTCGTCAGCACCATAGACTATCGGATCTCCTAGGTGTGGAAAAGACCGGATTTCGCCCACGCTTATGCTTTTTCACGGGGCGATCTGATCCAGTCATAGCTTGCTCAATTGATACCACTCCTGGTGATGACACCGTTGACGATATTTCCTGTTCCTGCGAGCGCCCTGGCGGGAGCACATCGACTTGTGCCATATCGAGAGTTGCTCAGCTGTCGGACAACAGAATTCCACTGGAAAGACAAGCGCCAAGGCGAGATTGAGGTTCAAACCGCGCGCATTGACCGAAGCGACGTGGCCATCAACATGATAAGTCGAAGGACAGGAGCAGGAAGAAATTAGGAAAAAGGCGAAGCCTTCAATAGATGGATCAATGCAGCTTTATCTGAAAACAGACTCTTGAAAGCTATTTGAATGAAGGAGAACACTCATCACCCTTCATTAATTCTCGGCCTGCAAGCCACTCACGAACAGAGATATGCGTTAGCAGCTTTCCTAGCCCAGATGGGGGAGATAAAACTTCGATCTCCCAAGCTCTATCTCCCAAATATGGGGGACAGAGCTTCGATCCCCCAAATTTGGGGGAACAGAGCTTCCTATTTTCATCAGAGGTTTTAGTCTGTGTAGACCTCCCAGGAGGGTAGCTGGCCTGTCTTGACGGTTTTTCGCACGCTTAATGCCCGCTTTCTTTTGCAATTGCACACTCTCGCCTCGCTAAATCCATGGGACTCAGGTGGTATATGTTGCGAGGCTCGAGCGAGGCAGAAGGGAACATGGGCTGACCCCACATTCTGAGTAAGCGACGACTAAGCCATTGCAGGCTAGCGGCCGAACGGCGTTGCTGCGCCTTCCGGGAACGCCTATGACCAAGGGATCTCCCTACCCAACACGGCTTACTATGGTACACCTCCCCTACATCTACGCGTTCCAAGTATGGGTCCATCAGACAAACGGAGAGCTCCTAGCTCACGCTCTCCGCGTCCAACCAAAAGTAGGTACCTGATCTTCGAGCTCGTCTGTAAGACTGACCTGGCCTCCTCAGGATCACGGAAGGAGCAAGAAACAGATGCTTCGCGTAAGAGCAAGCTTCCTCCGAAGTAGACCAGATCCAAGCGCGCGAGCTTTCCAGAAGCTCCTTCCCAAATGTCGTGGGAGATGACCGAAAACATCTTTGCCCGAGTCGACGCTTTAGAGAAATTGAATACGGTTCACTCCTCTGGCAACGCAAAAGCTTCGCAGGAGAGCAAGCTTCCTCCGAGGCAGGTCGGATCCAAGCGCGCGTTGTGGAAGATGATGGAAACCATCTTCGCTCGAGTCGACACTTTAGAGAACTTTGATATCGTTCACTCCCCTGGCAATACAAATGTTTCGCATGGGAGCAAGCTTCCTCCGAAGCAGGTCCTACCCAAGCGCGTGAGCTTTCCGGAAGCTCCTCCTCGACTTTGGAAGATGATAGAAACCATATTTGCCCGGGTCGACGCTTTAGAGAGCTTTGATACGGTTCGCTCCTCTGGCAACGGTCTTGGCCCTGGTTCACCACCCATTATATCAATTGCTCCCGCAGGCGAGACCGGTCGGTCCCTCTTCGAGATGCTGGAAGCTGCACATACGCGCGTTTCGATTTTAGAAAAGAGGAGGGACATCATCTACACAAATGCTTTCAAAGCGTCCAGTGGAAGAAAATGCATAGTACGAGGATGCAGTGGCAAGCTATCCAGGCCAGACCACCTTGCCCGCCATCTCAACGCTACGTCGACCCCGGAGCACCGTATCGCCGCCATCATCCTGCTCCAAAAGGAGTGTTTACAGTGCAACAAGCGTTGGTCGAGGCCATGTTACCTCCTTAAGCATGAAATATCCGATCACAACGAGAGTCACACATCGAGAATAGATGTTTTAAGGCCGTTCTTCGACTGGAGCTCAAGTAGGTGTCTCGCTTAATTGGCACGGTTCTCGCTAATCAGCCGCAGACAATATGGATGGAACTAGTTTGACGCCGTCATCATGTTGCAAAGCCGATAATAACACTCCGACCTCAATCCTCCCGCCCGACCCAGCTCTCTCTCCCGCAACCTCTGCGTCTCCCAATTCCACGCTGCCGCCGGCATCCGAAGCCAACAATCATCCACAGAGTCTCATCTACTGTCCGCGGCCAGACTGGTCGGAATCAAATCTTTACAACACCTCTGCAAACAACTCATCTGCAGATTTGACCTAGCGCTCGGAACCCAATACCCTCCCTACAAGCACCACGTACTGCCCCGAGCCGCCTTGGTCAGAATCGAATGAGTATTACCACTCATCTACGGATCCGAGCCAGCGCTCTGAATCCTTTACTCTCCCTACAAACGCCGCATACTGCCCCAAGCCGCACTGGGCGGAATCGAATGTGTATTACAACTCATCTGCAGATTTGACCCAGCGCTCCGAATCCAATGATCTCCTCACAAACGCCATGTACTGCCCGCAGCCCGAACAGGGCTCTATCTACAATCCGCAGCTGGACTGGCCTGAGTCTAACCCTTTTACATCCACCGTCTCCGGCACGGCTCGAATCTAAGGGCTTCTCCCAACGTTCCACTGGTTGCCAGCAACCAGATCGGTCTTGACACATTGGCCTTCGAATTTCATCTGGCAATCCCTCAATCACGCCAAGCCAAGTCTAACCGCCGGCATCTTTTAAATATACCACCCCTCAACAACCTTCTGGCTTGCAAGCAGTAGGCTGATAATATCCAAATCGATCAGACGTCAAGCCCTACCCCAGAATGCGGATTTTTGATAATCTGACCAGGACCTCAACATAATTCCCTGTCGTCCCTGCTCCATCAAGTGAGCCACCATCGACGCCCAGCCGAGGTCTGAATGATTTGAGCAGGTGGGTCGTGGGATCCAGGGGGAAGGTCTGTCAACGGTTTGTGATTGCAGCTGAGTTGGGAATTAGCCACGGCCGAGTTGCTATAGAGGCTCACAACCACAGCCTTTCCATAGCTTGGCACTTTTGGTTTTGCTTGACCGCAAGGCCAAACGTTCATAGAGTAGAATTCAAGGACCAGATAGGCAGCATTTAATCAGAAGTATGAACAAGAATAATGTATGCTCTGACGATTGAAATTCCGCCCAGCCCCGCCACAACTCGATCAAGGCACGAAGCAAGTGAACTTGGATCACTTCGTAGCCTTGTTCTTTCCTCCAAGCAGAATGTAGACCCCTCCTCCTTCTTCAGAACAAACGAGATCTGTCCCCCCTTTCAAATAAACCACCGACCCCATCGCCCATGGCACCTTTCGGCGTTCTTTGGTAGACTGCACTTCTATCCATGGCGGTAATCCTTCGATGACGAGAGGGATAAGCGTATGATGATCAGTGGGAGGCCGGATTCGGCGAGAAAGCTGTTTCTGAGCGGCTGGATTCACGCGCTCAACCATTTTGAAGGTGGACTTTGGCTCCGCCGCCGTTTTGACAAATTTAGCGATCTCCGGTTGCGTGATGGCCTGGGTATAGCATCAGCGCAGTGCTCTTTGTCATTACCCGCCTTCAGAAACACCTTTGGATGGACTTGTTTCCTAAAGTACTCCAGCAATTCTTCGCATGCACTGGTCCAACCCATCGTGGTGGTTACTGCATCCGGGGCTGTCCGCGAGCCCGCTTGAAGACTTGCCGCTACTTTCTCCAGCAGACCAGTGTCGAGGACATTGTCCAAGATTTGCACAGAGTCTTCGTATCTCTCACTGCTCGCCGACATGGCTGACGTCGCTTGGTGGAAGTTGGTGGATTCGAATGTCAATGGGGAGCCATGGTGGGGCGTCAATTTCTCGACGACCCTCATGTCCTCGGCGACACGGTGCTTTGTTGGTACGCTGGCCACGACTCGCAACTCATTCACTCTAGAAGATGGGATAAAGTCTGCGCTGTCGCTGGTTAGTATCAATTAGCAAGCATTCGAATGTACTGATGCCTGAGCAGTTGCACCGCTGGTGGGTTCCTTCGATCGAGAGTACCGAGCTATGTGCCATCTCGTGAGTAACATGATTGACGAGATCGATTTCAGCGAGGTCTGAATGCAAGGCAACGAGGCTGAAGACCAGTGTTAGCCAACAAGGCTTGACTGCCAGGTCATGTCAGCTGCCAGAGCCATCTGCACATAGCCCCGTCGTCAAGTACGACCGTGCGACCTGGTTTGATGATTTTGATGGTTACGCAGCTTTCTCCTCCCAAGTTTGGGGATCGAAATTTGATGTGCAGCGTGCTTCCCCCAAACTTGGGGGATCGAAATTTGATGTGCAGCGTGCTTCCCCCAAACTTGGGGGATCGAAATTTGATGTGCAGCGTGCTTCCCCCAAACTTGGGGGATCGAAATATGATGTGCAGCGTTCTTCCCCCAAATTTGGGGGATCGAAAGTGGGGGGTTGGAAGTGGCAGCGTTCTTCTCCTAATCAAGGTTTGATGTGCAGCGTTCGCCTTCTAAAGTTGGGGGATCAAGAATCGATGTGCAGCGTCCTTCCCCCAAATTTGAGGGATGCGAATGTGATGTGTAGCGTTCTTCTCCCCAAATGTGGGAGTCTGCCCAGAATAGGGGCAATGGGCTGCTTCCATTTTCAATATCTCTAATGGCATGCTCATGTTTGATTACTTTTCATGATCCCATCCGTCTCTTCAGTCCTTTAGACTGTCAGTTGATGGCAGTTGGGTCCAGTTTTGCAGCGACATCTTCTCTCGTATTGATCGAGCCCCAATAACTTGTTACGTCTGCAGCCTCGCAGTAACTCATGCCATTCACCCTGCTTGCATTAGCTTTTTGCCTTATTCTGCCTTCTCGGCTGCTTGCATGACTTGGCCGATGCTGGCATTTAATTGGATTGAAGGCTCGATGAGGCACATTATGGACTCTTTCCCAAACTTGCAGCAGTCTTGCAACACTCTTCACCGCCATTCGATATCTCAGAGTCCAGTGTTATTTCCGCCCCCTCCTTATGTGGAAACATCTGGCTTTCCACCCCCTTACCTATCATTAGTGGACGAGTCGGCAGCATATTGGTGGGAGGCTGGAGCAGAAGGCATCCTCCGAGGCACCGACCTTTATGCTATTCAGCTTGTCTGTCGGTTTCAGACTTATGGAAGTCGAAGCGACCCTGGCTCAATTCTACGAACGCGATGGGCTCCCATCCTGGATTCCTTCCTCCTCCGTCTTCGCCCAGGCGAAGGGGCAAACGTGGTCGATTTGGATAAAGATCAAAAAGTCGAGGAGATCTTGAAGCTGCTTTTACCTTCGCTCCCTCCTTCAGATCACTTGGAGGATTGGCCGCCAGATGAAGTATTCAATGAGCCGGACACGTCACGCGCTGCCTTGAGGCTTGAGGATGCAAGCAACTCCAATTTTAAGAAAATATCCTTCTCTGATTGGGCTGGAGCAGCACGTGATCCCGAAGATTACGTGGATTCTGTGGAGGATTTTATTGACTGGCACAACGGCTTTTGCGAGCTTCTGTGCGAGCGTCTGAAGAGCATCCCAGGCGAGATGGACAAGTACGCTCAAATTGAAATGGTAGGTGTGACTACGACGATATCATTCGTTCGATTGGCTGACACGAAATGCAGATGTTACCCGAGCAAAGCCCTGCACGTTGGAGTGTGTCCCGAAGCATACGGCTGATACAGTCGATTCGACCGATTACAGACGCTAAGCCTCCCCATTATGAATCTACTCTCTGCCAACTTCAGGATTGGTTTGGACGGCTGTATCAGGATCCTGTCACAGCGCTGAGAGAACTCGCTGTTATGGAGGTGCGCTACCAACATCTATATCTAGGAGAGGCCGAGATCGATTGGTCAGAGCGATTTGAGACGGACGTTGACTTCTTCTAACTCGTCATTACAACGTCTCCTCAAGAACTGGCAGATACGCTTACGGACCTTGATATCAAGGAGTTCCTCTTACTACATCGTGAAGTAGAGGACACTATCGATAACGGGCCCCAACTCCAGCATATGAATCGACGGTGGAACAAGCTGTGTAAGGCGGCTCAAGAGAGCGTCATTGTTGAAGAACACCTGAGCTCTCCTGTTGCAGACCTGGCCAAGGCAAGTGCTGTCTAGGTGTTGTCCGATCATTCTAGCTGACAACGGCAGCAGGAATTAGGCCACAGACGCAACCTCTATTCCTTATTTGCAGTACTCCAAGCTCTAAGGGAAACCTGCTTTGATGAGTCTCTTTTGCCAGACCTCTTCCCACTTATCAACCCTGATCGGAACTACGCCTCTTATCGGGAAAAATACGAAGAAGCACCAAGCCTACCGTTTCTGCCTCCTTACATCCGAGAGTTCAGGCATTGCCAACGGAGAGGCTTGTCTCAAATATATGCTTGCAAGGCATACGAAAACCCGGGGATTCTAATTAAGACCAAAATTCTTGAGAGGCAGCCCTCATGGACTTCCTGGATCTTCGCCAACCTACTAAACTGTTTCCCTTATGGAGACCCAGATCAACTTGAACCCTAATCCCTTCAATCATCGAGTGCGGCTCATAAAGGGACTTGGAAGAAGGGCAGACGGAATTCGTCGAATAGGAAATACTTGTAATAACTAAAATGTATACGACAGGGTAAATGTGGAGAGAAAACGGTATTTTTTTCTCGCTAGACCTAATTGAAATTGCTCAACGGAGACTCCATCCTCACAGTCATCATCTTTTCGATCTCCATCCTCGTGATCTGAGAAGGATTACTAGCTGGAGAGAACTCGCGCTCTTGAATGTCTGCGCGCATCTAAATCATCCAAGGGCTGCAGGGTCTAGGATGCACCCACAAACTTAGGCCACACTCGCACTTTTTTGTGTTCGTTTATTGTGTCGATTTTACATATGTTTTCTATGTAGCGTGGTCGCAATGAAGGTTCAAGCGCTAATCCATGTCGTCGAAGTGAGTTTGATTGCAAGCACTCATCCCTATAGGTCACTATAGAAGATGATGACTAGTCCGGTTGGTCTTGGCTTCGGCTAAAGCAAAGCGATGACTGGCCACCTGGACCGGGCCCGGAAGCGACTGGTCTCACTTGGACCCAGGCACCAGACCAGTCATACTGGAACTGGCTTTAGGTCACTGGAGACTGGTCAGGCGAGGATGCCTTGGCGGACAGAGGTGCAAAAGGAGTTTGAGGCTAGACAGACTGCACTTGAGAAAAATTGCTTCACAGGGGTTGACAGCTCTTTTCAAATCATTGCTGTTATCGAGAAGAGGACGGCAAGTGGAGAGGAGGCCCAAATACTGCACTCTGCGCCTAGGCGGATCAGAATTTCCATCACGTGGGAGTAGGATGCGCGCGCAGAGAACTCCCTTAGCGCGGTCCCTCGCCTCGCGTCAACTGTACCTCTCCGCCTTCTCCCCCAGATTGCGGTCCATCCCCACGCTCACTGTCCAAGCCACCATTGTCTTCAACCTTCCCCTGCGCGTCGCGTCCTTCAGCTTCTGATTCTGGGGATGCATCCGTATGCTGAAGTCGTCCTAGTAAGTCTGCGATGTCGTCTCTGAGAACCCCAAGCTGGTCGTCTAGCTCAGACACAGTCTTCTTTAAGTCTGGCCGAAGTTTTTGCAGGGCTTGGATAAAGGGTTCCCGTTCGTTGGATTTAATCCGCACATATCTGCACCAACGTTAATCATGCTGCCTCACGACCGGTATTGATCAGTTCTCACTGTTTGTTGGAGACAGAATATCCTCCTTTCGTACGGTGACCTCCTGGGATGAGCAATAGAATCGCCGCACCAAACGCGTTGTATAAAAGGATCCATATCTGACTGTCCCACCACCATTCTCCATACGAATGATACCTCAGCTCTCGCTCCTTCGCCAGATTTGGCCCTTGAAGCTCGGGATGAGCTTCGTCTATGAATTTTGAGAGTGCTCTCGTCACTGCGTTTCCTTTGTCATTGGCTCCGGCTTTGAAGCCACTTTGCTTAGAGGGCGCACCCTCCATTCTGAACTTCCCCACGTCCTGCAAGATCTTCATTGAAAACATCCATTTTCCCACGCGTAAAAGTACCTTATCTTTGAATGATCGGACCTGAGCACGCTCGACAAGTCGACAGATGGCCTTCGCCGTCGAAGGTGTTTCCGCTGCTGCTAGTCTAATGTGGCTTTTCTCTTCGGCGATTGCGTTATCCCAAGCCTTCATTACCTCCTCAGACCCGATCGCCTCGATCATCTGCAGTAGCTCCTCCGCTCGTTCCCACGGCCTCGCCACAGTTTTTCGACGCCTGTCCTTGGAGCTGATCCCAACAAGACGATTCCGCTCCTCAATCCATGCTTCTTGGGGACCTAAATGCGATGGGGGCGCCCAGAACACCCTGCGACTCTTCTTAGATTGTGGCTTCGGATCCGGCTCATCCCCTGAAATGTCTTCAGGTACACGGCGCCGTTTGATCCTGAGCGTCTTGTCTGGAGGCACCACCATGTCTACCATTTGCCGCTCACTCCGCCCTCGACGTTCTATTTCGAGCAGGCGTTTCAGATAATGATACCGAAGTTGGACACCGTCTATTTGCTCCGCTAACTTGTCTCGATTTGAGGCGAGACAATCGGCATTGTATATCATGTATATTCCGCAATCAGAATCGTTCTCTTGTTGTTGAGATGCCTGCGAACTTTCAGTGCTGATATTAAGAGCATATAGGAATCGAAATCCTCATATACCCCACTGACTGTAGCAAAATCCCGCGTTCGGTTCTCCCACCCTACCATGGCGTGGGTTAATCGCTCTTTGATGGCCGGCACCACATCCGCTGACGTTAATATATCTCCGGCGAGGGAATCATAGTGTCGGAGGATTTTACTTTCGAGGTCCACGTCGAACAGCGTCCAATGGCTTTGAAAGCAGCACGGAACGATGACGCGATCATGGTTGTCATGTAGCGGCCACGTCACCCTCGGATAGGACCGCCGATTGCCGTCCTTCAATGCCACAGATGATGTGTAGGAGCTGTCCAGTACCAACGTCGTCGACGGCCAATTGAAAGAGAACAACAACGGCATCAAGTTGAAGTTGGTAAGCCACTCTCCCTCTTGAAAACGAGAGAAGAAGCGATCGATTTCCTCTGGGCTGACGGTCTCCGAACGTTCATTACCATTGACAATAAAGTATTCCCCGCAATAACGGTTTTCACAGCATTCGATTTCTTCCTTCAGCTTCTCCCTACATGTCATTCCAATCTCCTTTGTCGCCGGTCCAGCGTTGTCTTTTGGGCTCAAGCCCTCCTGACCAACTGTGGTCACTTCAGACCTGCTATCATGGTTTGATGGCTGAACAGTAATAATGGATTTCTGAATGGAATCGTCCTCTTCTTCCGAGACACAAGGTTCAGGTTTGCAGTCGGAGCGCAGCGTTACTGATGACAGGTCGTCTGTTGATACGGGTTTGCGTGACCTTGTTGCCACATTCGGGAAATCTTGCTTTGGGACGTTGGTGGTCCCACGATTAAATTGCACCTCGTCATGTTTCTTCTTTCGACGCAGTTTCCCCTGACGTGTATCCTCTTTGAGTTCCGACACCGCGTATTCCAGGCCGCTAAGAAGCGTAACATAGTGCTCCCAAGAGTTCGATTCCGAATACGCAGAGAGAAGCTCCACTATTTCATTCAATGCCTACTTGCAGCTTAGCACAGCATCACCCAGCCTGCATCACGTACCAGAGATGGGTCGTTCGATATCTGTCCCATTTTCTTTGTAGTTGACTCGGTATTCATCAAAGACCTTTCGCGAAACCGGTGCCAGGTCACGTGATTGGAAGTTCTTTCGTCCGGACCAAAGAACTTCTTACTGCGGTCACGTAATCAAGGTCTTAGTCCCGAGGCGTAAAATTTCTGCGAGGTTCATGCTCTACTTAACAGTTGAATACTACCAACGACTGAACTTGGAGGAAACTACGTGCAGAGGATTTCAGAAAGTGTTGCCAAACGTCACTGCCACCCCCTTGCGACTCCGCCTCATTGCACGGCCCATAACCCTTGAAATCCTTCAGCTGCCCATCAACCAGAAGCCAATAAGATTGAGCGTTATATGTGGCTCCAGTCGAGTCGATTAAGAGCCGCCACGACGAAGAAATCGGACGGACGGATGTCCAAGCAGTACACATACTTGGCCAGATTTTACAGTAACAATAATATAGCCCTTATCCTAATTTACGCCCGTCCACACGTTTATACTATTATTTAATCTAACAGCCCCTTTACCTTTATTAACTTTAATTAAGATAATAAGAATCGATGAATTTAGTACCTTAGGATCTTTTATAACAATATCTTTAAGATTTAATATAACTTTCTCTTTTATCTAAATAGTATTAAAGTCTAAACGTATCGTATAAAACTTTAAATAAGATTTATTAACTTTTTAGCCTTCTCTTTAAACTTTTTATTATTATTTATAATATTATTTACCGAGGTTACCTGACTTATAGTAATATAACTTTTATATATAACGATATTATATTAGTTTTAATAAGGCGGGTGCTCGTAATCGCGCCGTAAAATATTAATTTAGCGCTCGTAGGATATTATAGTATTTGAAATATATCTTAAAGATAATCGACTCTTAGTATAAGAGGCGCGGTTAAATAAATTAATATTAAGAAAGAAACTTATCTATATAAAATTAATAGATTAAGAATTATAAGAAAGAATAACTTCACCTAAACCGATTATAGACGTAATAATCGTAAACGAGTTATTTAAATAAGTATTACTTTTACTCCTAGTCTCTTACTCTTAATTTTTTACTCTTAGTCTTTTACTCCTAGTCTCTTACTCCTAGTCTCTAAAGTAATTTATAATCTCGATATCTACTTAAGAAGTCTAATATTATATAATATTATATCGATGAAGGATACTATAGATAATCTCGGGTAGGGCGGAAGAAAGATAAGAATTTACGTATAATTATAATAAATATTAATTATAGATTCTTAATAAAAGTTAAATATTAAAGTAGACGAACGGAATTATATACTAAGGACCTTTACGTGTTAGATAAGGGATTAAAAAGAAGAGTTAAATAAATATAAAGTTAGAAAATATAAATATAATAATAGAAGTTATTATAATACGTTAAGTATAAAGCGGGGCTTACGTTATATAATTTATAATAATATTATTTATAAATTTTATAGCGCTGGCGCTTTTAACTAGACTAGATTATACGAAGTTATTACGCGAATAAAAATATTATTATAATTAATAACTCCTCCTTTATCCCGGCCTTTATTTCTATTATTATTCTAGTAGATATATTAGTCCTTTAATAAATAACCTTATAGATATATTTAAATATAAAGATATTTTAATAATATATTAAGACGAGAATTTATACTTAACCTCGGACTCGATATTTTTAATTTCGTTTATATTATTTTAGGACGATTCCTACGACTTTAAGAGTTAATAGAAACGTTTTTCGGCCTTTTAAAGAGGGGGTAACCCGCTTTACGTCGAAGGTTCTAGTTAAATTAAATAGCCTAGAAGTATATTAATTTTAAAACTTTACGAAGCGGTTAATAATATAAGTAAATATAAACGCGGTTTATATTTTATAATTTACCGGTAAATTTATTAAAGTACTAGTATCTACCTTATTAGGTCTATACTAAACGGAAGATAAATATTAATATTATTATATATTAAGGATAGAGTAAGAGAGGCGATACTTTATTAAAGTAGTCTTTAAAGTATATAATTACTACTCGAGGAAAGTATATATATTTATAAATTCCTAAACTTTATTAGGTCTTATTATTACGTTATTTAAATTATTTTATAATAATTTATTAAAATATAATTATTACTAGATCTCTTTTTAATATTTTAGCGCTATTAACCCGTAGTATAATTATTCCTTAGTTTTTTAGATACTCGCCCGGTTATTTAAATAAAAGATATTATTAGTATAACTTTTTACGAGTTTATAAAGCTCGACTAGTTATCGTTTTTATTTAATATAAATATAGATTCGGTATTTAATTACTAGGAACTTTAAGGTTTTAATTATAAAAAAGAAGTTATTTATAAGAGATCGAAATCGATATTAGGGGGTAAATTATTAATAACCGAGTAAATCCTTTTATATTAAATAAGTTTCTATATATCGTAAATATTCTTTATAAGTGTGAGAGCCGTTTATTTATCCTTGTTTTCTTCGTTTATAAAATCGAACTTCTTGATAGGATATCGATAGAATTTAGTTTTATCTTCCTCGATAATAATATAATAACCGTAAATCCTTACTATGTTATAATCGTATGAGATTAAAAAGGCGAGGATCTCCCGATAAAGCTCTTTCTCTCGTTTTATAATTTTATAGAGTTCGACGATATCTTTTACGATAATAGTTATATTATACGCGTTTTATCGGTCGGCGATATCGAGAACCGCTATACCGTATTTTACCTCGTAGGTAAGGAAAGGAAAGTATATTTATATTATAATTATAAAATAAGTAAAAAGCTTGGACCCGGGTTTATTTACAAATAATTTAAATTTATTTAATTATTTCTATATAAACGTAGATCGCCCGAATCCTATAGAGTAATCGGGTTATGAACGAGTTTTATAAAAAGAGAAAGAGAGTATATTATTCCAGTCTTTATTAGTTATTTTATTAAGATAATTAAAATACGTGGTATTATAAGTAGCTAATATCTAGGCGGAAGAGACGATTAATAAACCGATATTTTGAATAATTATAGTCTTGTTCCTATCTTGTAAATTCCGGTAGGTTTTATCGAATAGATTATCGCGGAATAGTAAATTTTAAGGGATAGTTTATTCCGATTAAAGTAAACATCGGTAAAGATTTTTACTATCGTTTATAATATTTAAATTAAATTTACGTATATAACTACCTTTATTTTTAAATTTAAATATATAGTCCGGATTTTTATATTAAGTATTTTTAACTTTTCACGATAGTTAATCGTTAGGTGTCTAAAGGGTTAATTACGAGTTTTTATAATAAAAGAAAGTTAAGAACTTCTTCCTCGTAAATAAATACTATAAGAGGTGAAAACCGTATATTAGTTTAAATAACTTTTTTAAGAAATACTTTTATAATTAATCTCTTTATTCGAACTCTTTCGGAGATTTACCCCTCTCGAAATCTTCCTTAACCTAGTTATTTTATTCGAAGTACTCTTTACGTTATCTTTTATTTTAAATTTAATACTAGAGAGGGTTAGTATTATTCTCGTTAATATTATTTACCGCCTCTTAATATAGTTTCCCCTTAATAGTATAACTGGAAGGCGAGGTTCGCGGTCGCTTCGAAAGAGGTTAGTCTCGGTTTTAAAGAGAGGAACGTCTAGCTTTATACTCTCGTTTCCGTTTTTAATAAAACTTTAAGGGTTTGTAGAGGAACTATAAATATTATAAAACCTCGATTAAATTAACGGTATAATATAATATAAAAAGGGATAGATAAATATACTTTTCTATTTATAGGGATATTGTTTATATATAGTAAAGAGGGTAGTATTTAAATTTCTCGAACGAGATTACTTTTAGATATAAATTGTTTACGAGATTATAAATATACGTTTTTATAAATAATTTATTATTTTTTAATACCTTAAGGCTGTTTCCTTATAGACGGTTAGTTTAAATATATAGTATAAACCGAGTACTTTACTTTAATCTTTCATTACTCGAGGTTAGCGCTTATTATTTTTAATATTTAACTTTAATTAACTACGGGCTATATCGAACTAGAATAAAGAGATAGAGATATCTTTATATAAATACTAATTTAAAATAAGATAAGATAAATATAGAGGAGTTTAATAGAAGATAGTATAATTAAATCTTAATAAAATATAGGGTATTAAATTAACGCCGACTTTAACCCCGCGGCTAGTTTATAAATAAAGTAGGATATAAATTATAGTTATTATTACTAGTATAGCTAACTAATGGTTTTAACTATTATATAGAATAAGAGAATATAAGTTTAGTGATTTTGAAATCGATAACGAAGGGTTAAAAAGAAGGAGGGTAAAACGTAAACACCTAACGATATTTTAAATAATTAATTAATACACTATTAAGGGTAACTAATTATTCTATATTAGAAACTTTATACAGTACCTTATTATATAATAGTAGTTTTTTGAGTCGGATTTAAAAAACTATTATTAAATAACCTTATAAGGAAATAGAGAAATTATTTAAAAGAGTACTCGTCGAGGGAGTACTCGCTAAGAGAGTACTCCTTATATTTAAAAAATAAAGATTCTAGGGGGAGTACTCGTTTAAGGAGTATTTATTAAAGAAGTACTCCTACCTCTAAAAAGTAAGAATTCGTTAGGGGGAGTACTCCCGCCTCTAAAAATTAAGAGTCGTTAAAGAGAGAGTACTCTTTACTTTTTAAAAATTAATAGGAGTTAAGTTATATAATAGTAGTTTTTTATATACTAATTTAAAAAACTACGGTTATATATAAAACGAGGGGTTTAATAAAAGTAATAGCTTTAACTCCGCCTTAATACGTAATTACTTTAAAAGAGGATATAGATATTAAAGATTACTAACCGACGGTATAAAAACCGATAGGATTATTATATAGTAATAAAACTACCCGTTCACTTAAGACTCCCTATAGTATTTATTTAGAACTATTATTCTTTCTTTAAGTAAATAGTTCTTAATGACTAATAAATTTAATATATAAACTATATTAAGATAATTTATACTTAAAGAGAATTAAGAAGAGAAGTAATCGATTTATTATTAAAAACTCTTTTAAACGTAGTTTATATCTTAGTAGATTATAGGAGGGTAGGAGGGTAGTAAATAAAAAATAAATAAATAAGAAATAATAACTTTAGTCGTAAACTTTAAAGTAAATTACTACTACGCTAGCGTAGTATTATCGCTCTTTATACTATTTAACTTATTAATTAAATAGGTTTATCGTTATTAGGCGAACTATATATATAATATCCGTAATTATTTAAACTTTATAATATCTCTTATAATCTTCTTAATTAAAATTAAGGAATTAGTTACTTTTTTCTAGATATTACTTCGACGCCAATTTTTATTATAAATAACGTTAGATCGTAATCGATAACGATTTCTAATTCCCGTATTAAGAGTATCGTATAGGTACTATTAGCGATTACGGCCTCGTAATATTATTACGAAACTAATATACGAAACTCGGTAGTGAATAGTCTTAATTTTTCCCGTATATAGTTCGTCGTTATTTTCTCGATTTCGGAGGGATCGGAGAGGCCGATTATATAAATAAATATATATTTTTATATACCTCTATCACGGACCTTAAAGTTAATACGAATTATTATATTATCGAATACGTTCCCTAGCGCCTAGTTTATATCTTTATTAATTTCTTAATCGAGTAACTCGTTTTATTCGATTCTTTATTAATTATTTAATTTTTTTATATTTTTTAAACTCGAATTTTAGGGTCTTTTTTATCCCCTTAACTCTTCTCTTTTATTTTAAAGTTTATTTAAATTAAGTTTCTTTTACCTAAATCTCTGTAATCTCTCTTAATAATCTTTCCTAGCGTATTATCGTCTAATCTTATATCGTCTCGCTTTTTCTTTTTACTCCCGTTTTTCTTATTATTATTTCTTTAACTTTTATCTCTTTTATTCTTACCTTTTTAGCTCTTACCTTTCTAACTCTTATCTCTTTAACTTTTACTTTTCTAGCTCCTACGTCTCTAGCTCCTATTTATTTAACTCTTACTTTTCTAGCTCTTACTTTTTTTAATTTTATTTCTTTAATTCTTATTTTTCTAGTTTTTACCTCTTTAGTTTTTATCTCTTTAATTTCTATCTCTTTAATTCCTACTTATTTAACTTTTACCTTTCTAGTTCTTACCTCTTTTAATCTTATCTCTTTAACTCCCGCCTTTCTAATTCCTATCTCTCTAACTCCTACCTCTTTTACTTTTTTTTATCTTATTTTTACTTTTTTAACTCTTACCTCTTTAACTCCTACCTTTTTAATTTATTACCCCCCTCTATTATATTATTTCTCGGATATAATCTTTCTAAGGGTAAAGGTAATAACTTTTTAAAAAATATAGAATAAATAGATTTTTAAACGAAGAAGAATATAATACTCTCGCTTTACTCTTTATCTACGTTATATAAATAATTTACGAAAAAAGACTCGTTATCTTTTATATATTTCTTTATATTTAGTAACTCGTATTTACGTTTCTTTTTTACCCCGATACTATCCGTAACGAGTAAAGATTTAGAATTTTTTAATAAATTTCTCGTATCCCTCGCCCGGGGATATTTCTTTAAAGTAGTAATCTCTAATAACTCGAAACCTAAACGTTCGGCGAGATTAGCGAATTTATATAATATCGTTCGGTCCGTAATAATCGTATACCGCGTTAAAAGGTCTTTTCCTTCGAGATCTCTAAATATTTAAAGATAATAACGTATAATATAAATATATAATTATCGAACGCCTAAATCCGTATAATCTACCGAGTTTACTAAATTAAATAAGAAACTAGATTCTATAACCTAGATAATAACCCGGTTAAATTTATAATTAATATTAGTAAAAGTTTTAAAAAGAGCGATAAATACTATATCGCCGGGTAAAAACTTAACTAGCCTCGTTATATAATTAGTTAATACTTTAACGTAGTTTAGGTTCTTAAAGAGGGTATTTAAAGAAGGAATTAAACCGTCTATAATTTATAACCTCGCTTATATTCCTACGCGATCTCGTTTATTAAAAGTATTAAAAATTATCCCTCTTAATATTTAACCCCGTAACTCGTTAATATCTTTTATAAATATTTATAATACTCGAAGCTCTAAAGCTTTAATAGTAACTTTATTTATATATTATATAATATTTGTATCGTACTAAAGAAACTTTCCCTAAATATCTTTAATATAATATAAATAGTATAAGATAATTTATCGAGCTTTTAGTAAATTTATTACCCTAGCGAGAATATTTATTTATATTATTATATTTAATAATTAATATTATATTTTATATATAAAGCTTTATACCTCCCTATAACCCGAGGATTTTACGGAGGGTATCCAAAATTATAGTTAACTCTTTATACCGGAGAAACTACTTAAGATACCGTTTCCTATAAAGATTTAATCGGCTCTACTACCGCTATTCAAAATATAAATTCTATTAGAAATAGTATTAACGGATTTTACGATAAATCTCGCTATTAATCGATTTCTTTTCGTTAGAATATTCCTCGACTAAATATATTTTCATATTAAAGTCGATATCTATTCAAGGCGTCTATTAAAATTATTATTATTTACGGAGAGAATAAACCTACCTATAAAGTATAAATTTATTATTTATTATTTTAACTCTAACTTTTTCGCCGCCTAGATACGGTATCGCCTATATAAATATTCGATTTAATAACCGGCCGGGAAAACTAGCTCCGGATACCCGCTTTATAAATATTTTTTTAATTACCGCGCTAACACCCCCGAAAGCGCTTTAATGATATCGAGGGATTATTAATTAATAACGGCGGGGATATAATTAAACTCGTTAAATTATTAATAATTCTTTCGAAAATTTATTTTTAATCTCTCGATATTCTTGTCGTCGAGCTCCCTCGGTCGGTTTTATTAAAAATATAATTATTTAAACTTAATACGGGCGGTTCTTTTATATTTAATATATTTTTCTACCTCGATTCTCGACTCTTCCTCTCGAATTTAAATTCTTTATATCTCGATAAACTCTGCCTAGTAAACGATCGAAAAGAGGAGGATATATAATATCTTAAGATATAGAGACTACGTATTATACTAGATAATATTATACGTTAATTCTAACGACCCTCTAAAAGTAACCGTCTTCTTATTTTTATCTAAACTAGTTATTTTATCCTTTTAAATAGAATTTAATTATTACTAGATTTATATCCTCCCTCGGTATTTTATTATTAACTTTTTTATCCCTTATTTAAATTTACTTTCTTATCGTTATTTAGGTATTCTATTACGATAGTTAAAAATAAACTCCTAAAATCTTAAATATAATACTTAACTTTATTTATAAGGTTTAACCGATATAGATTAATTTACTAAAATTATAAAATTTAAGGGCCATATTATAAAAGGATAAATATCTTTATAAGATTACTCGGTCTTAAAAAAGAATATATTAAAACGAAAGAGAGAGCTTTCTTTATAGAGAAATAAGGCCGTTAAAAGGCCTAGGATTCAAATATATTATTACGAAAGAATAAAAGACGAATCGTTATAAGAAAATTATTAGAAGATTTTTTAATTTAAATTCGATTACTTCGTTATTATCGCCGTCTAGAAAGAACCTTTCCGTAAATATATCGTCGTAAAGAGTTTTTCGGGGCCCGATTCCTAAAAGGAGCTCCGAATAATATATAATACCCGTTATAATAATATCGTAACCGTCCTAAAGACCTTTCGTTTCGACGGTTCTTTTTATATTATTTTTAAATATATAGGTATTTTTCTTCTTTAAATCGTCGTTTCTCCTCCTTATCCTAACGAGTAAAAACTGGCGGTTATATCGGGATAAATAAACTAAACCGACTAATAATTACGGAGTATTTATTAATTAAATAAATATTTAAGGGTCTTACCTATCTTACTTTATATAATTTAAAGTACGGGTTTTTAAATTACTCGAATATTCTCTTAAATAATAAAGAAGATATTAAAATCGGTCCGTCTCCCCTTATAATTATACGACACTTCGTTAACGTAATATAATAACGGATTAAGAATACTATCGTAAAGTCGCTCCGTCGGACGTTTTTAATATTAAAGATATAAAGGCGCTAGGTAAGATTATAATAAAATTAATATAAAAATACGTAAAAAACGACGGAGTTATTAAGATTAAGAATTTAGATCGTTAATTAAAGAACTCCGCCACCGTCGAATTCCTATCGGTAACGATATTTACTAGTTCGGCGAACGAGTTAATAAAAGTAAATTAAGATTTTATTTATAAAATTATAATCTAACGTCTTTAGCACCGTTTATTTTAATATAATTAATAAAAAGACTAGTTTAAATAACTAGTAGATTAGGCCGGAGTCTCCGCCTATAAATTTCATAAATTTATAATATAAACGGTCTCGGCGATTATAAAATTATATTATCTTCGATATTAAACTACCTAGTTACTTTCCCTAATCCTCGGATATTAATTTTATTACGTATTCTCTACTAACTCTAAATTTAGTATATAATTAAAAATAACTTTTTTAATATATTTACTTCTACTCCTCTTTTTTACCTAAAGTATTAAATATCCCTTTACTTTCTATTTAACTCCGTTACTATATATTCTCTTATTTTTTATTAATTTCTCTTTTTTTATTATTCTTTTTATTTCTCTTCTTTTTATTTTCTTTCTAAAGAACGTCGCCGATTATCTCCGCTTTTAATATATTCTTTATGAATATTATATAAATTTATATTATAATCGTAGGTAGTTTCTTCTTTACCTTTATTATCGTTAATATCTTATTACGGTCGGTACGGGAATAAATCTCTCTTTTTATATCTAAATACCTTATTTATTTATATTTTCTTTACCGTTATTAATTTTTAGGTCCGTAGAGTCGAAGCGGTATCCTTATTTAATTAATTTATATCGCGATTAATGTTTTTTATCTAGCCTTTCGAGTATTTATATTATCGAAGGCTAGTCTTCGAGCCGGGAATTTATTATTAATTAATATAATTCCCCTCTTCGCCGGTCTTTATTTAAATTTCTTAACCGATGTATTAGGTTTTCGTCTAAATATATACCGCCGCGTCTACCGTTCGGTCGGGTTAATATCGTTCGCGCTTTTATTATTCTACGTCCTCGTCGTCGCGGCTTAACGAACTTTATTCTCTTTAAGAGTCCTAGAGTATCTCTACGGAGTAATTATATATCCCCTTTATTACTCGCGCTATTTAATACTAACCGAGTATAAATAAAATTATCGTTATATTTATTTATATTATTCTTTTATCCCTTTTTACGCCGACCTTCCTACGAAGTCTTTTTTCGGATATATTAAATACTAGCGGTATTATCCGTTTATTTAATATAATATTATTTACCGTTAAACTCGTTATTTCCTTATATATATATTTATATCTCCGTTAGGTTATTTCTTTCTACGTTTATCGTTTAATATATTAATATTTTATAGTGAAATAAAATTTTCCGTTATAATTATACCCAAGCCCTCGTAAATTATACCGGTAGTTTAATTAAAATTAATATTATATTCTCCCGGCCGTTAAAGGTCGAAGCCGGGTAATATATTAATTTATAAATTTTCTCCGTAAACTTTTAATCGTTCCTATAAAGTTATCTTTTTATAGTAACTTCGTAGTTATTTAAAAAATAAAATTAACTCGACCTCTTTATAGAATCTCGCCGAGGATTAACTCGGGAGCTTCTATACTACGTTTAGGCCGGTAAGAGTAACGTAATATTCGGTTTTTATTAAATATTATTTAACGGACCTTACGAAATTAATACTTTAATTAACGAATACGAGAGTGTTTTTATAATCGTTATTAGGTTTAGGATAACCGCGCTCCTACTATATCTTTAATAATTAATCCGTAGTTATTAAACTCGAAAGGTTTATACGCGTTAAATACGTTTAATCTAGTAGGTATAATATATCAGTAAATATATATAAAAGATAAATATTTATTAACGGGGGGTTTATAAGGGTAGAGACTACTCTTACGATATAATTATTATTAAATAATTTTTTAAAGGGCGATAATCTGGATAAAATAATATATAATCGATACTTTTATTAATAACGTTAATTTAATATATAGATTTTCTCTATTTCGATCTTCTCGATTAATTTAATAAAGGAGAAAGTCTTTTACGGTAGTTATAATACTATATATCGAAACTCGGCGGATATACCCGGAGTTTTATAAATAAAGGTAATTATAAGATATTTAGGTAGTATATATAGAGATCTCGAAACCGCGTAAAAGAGGGTTAAATATATATAAAAGATTATAAGAAAGATAGAGGGAGGGAAGGAAAAGATATTAATAATAAATAAAATCTTTAAATATCTTACTTTTTACGATTAATTATAAATAGTATCCGGGACTCCTAAATAGCGAGATAACCTACGAGATATTATATATAACTATTTAGATAACGGAGTAGAATTACTAGAATTAAAATATTAACCGAAAGAGAAATAAACGCGATAGTAGTAGATTAATAGATATTAACGGATATATAGATAGTAAAAGTTATAAATTAGAGTTTCGATATATTTTTAGTAATATAACTTAAGTTACTAACCCTATATAGGGACTCGGGTATATAAGAGGAGCCTCGGTATCGAGGGGGACCGTAATATATCTCGAGACTAATAATATCTTGAGACTAATAGTTCTTGGGTTTAATAATATAAAAGGGGTTATATAAACCTCATAAAGAGTCCGGTTACGAATAATACCTGAATATTAACTTTATATAAATATAGATAAATATACCGTTTAATTAAGAATAATAATAATAACTCCGATATTATCTCGAGATTAATAATATTTTGAAACTAGCGTCTTAGGACGCCGAGTATCTTAAGATAAATAATATCTAAAGATATATATCTTATAATAAATTATATCTAAAGACGAGTGTCTCGAGATTAATAATATCTTTAGACGGATATCTCTAGATTTAATATATCTTAATATATCCGTTTAAAGATATTATTAATCTCGAGATATTAATCGTCCTAAGACGATAGTCTTAAAATATTATACGTTTACAAATATTCGTCTTAAGACGCTATACGTCTTTAGACTCTACGTATTAACGAAATTATCTTTATTTTACTTTTCAGGGTTAGAGTTATATATTTCATAAACCCGTAGATAATATCGATTTAGTTTTTACTCCCCTAAACCAACTTATTATTTATAGTATATAAAGGATAGTAAACGTCATAGAGACTACCTAGTATATACACTAGTAGGGGAGTAAGAATTAATAAATAATTAGTTTAAATTAAATTAAATATACTCCTCTAATAGTATTATTATTAATTTATAAGTATTTTAATTTTATTAGATAATAGAAGTCTCTAGAATATACTTAACTTGGTTATAACTTACGAGTAATTAAGTCCGTAAATCTTTATAGGGTCCAAGATTTATTTTAGGGAGGGACCAAATACAGCGCCCGACGGTAGGAATTAGAAATAGAAATTAAGTAGCCAAAAATAAGAGGTTAGGAAATATAGCGCTAGAGGTAGAAACTAGAAATAGAGCTCAAGTAACGAAATTAGAGGCCAAGAAATCCGGTAAAGTTAAAGTCGAAGGTTATTATAAATAGACGACGAGGTTTAGAAGAGTATTAATATTCTTTCATCGCCTTTTTACTCCGTCTTGGAAAAGAGTAACTATAAATTAATCGATAGAATAATCTCCTAAATTATATTATATAGATCATGACGACTTCGATCCAAATTCTTGAAAGTAAATACACTTCGGTCACGCTCGCTAGGTGTATTACCTCTACGTGATTCTAATTTATATATAATTTAAGCTGACTACTTAAAGTTTTTTTAATAACTTTAATTACTCCGATATCGTAATCGTCCTTAAGACGACCGGAATAGAATTTCCTACTCACCGAATAATTCTAGTATATTAAAGTCCTCTCTTATATAACGTTCTTACGGAAAATCTAGGGACTAATCTATAATTACTTTCTAGTAATTATAATATATATTCGCATTAGAGGGTCTTCTAATATATATATAAAGAAAGATATTCTATATCGCCTACGGAATTTTTAAGTAATATAAGTATATCTTTAAATTCAAAAGTTTTATAAGGTATTAAAAATACTTCCTAGAAAACGAACTAAAATTATTTAAATACTTAAGCGTGGCTCGAATTATATATTAATTTCGAATAAACGATTTAGAAATACTCGCTATAAAATACTTTAAATCTTAATTATACTCCTAGTTAAATATCGAGCTTTTCGATTATATTCTAGAAATATATACTATTAATAAAGAGGAGGTAAGATAATTTATTATTATAAAAATAACGAAATTATATTTACGGGTTCCGTATCTCGTCTAAACTCTTTAAAAGGTCGCTTAGGAGGGTAGAGAATTTATAATTAATCTAATAAGAGCTTTAAGTAATATTTATTAATAATACGAAAATTAAATTATAATATAACTAGAAGGTATATAAAACAAGATTAATTTATAATACGAAGTGTTTTTTTTTACCCCGTAGTTTATTTACTATATTATTATAGAAAACTACCGAATAAACTATATCCGGTGAAATAAATATAAAATAAATAATTCTAGTATAATAACGTTCCGATAATTTATTAAGCCTCGGGTATTTTATAAAACTATTAGATAAAATTTTCTAGAATCCCTAATTTACGAGTAAATGAGTCCGTAAATTTAAGAAGTTATAATTCTAGCTCTAAATATCTATATCGATATAACTTCTAAAGTATTAAAATATATATAGTAGTATCTCGCTACGGTCGTTAATAACTTAAGAAGTATTATAGGGTAAGAAGTAATAAAAGTTTATTTAACCTTTATATTCGATATTAAATTAATAGAGTTCGAGTTAGGAGCCGAACTTTACGACGACTCGTAAATAAAATTTATTAATAAAGACTATATAATTAATAATATTAATAACTCTTTATATCCTACGTCGTCCTCGTTTTATAAAAAGAATAAAGAATCTCTTTTATAAATAATAAGTTTATAAATAGAAATTAATATAACTTATTTAGAATCATTACCTTAAATCGATAACTCTACGTCCTCGGGTAAAGATATAACCACGACGCTTTACGAGAGTTATCGGCGATTAAAGATATATTATAATCGAGATAAATCTAAAAGATCTAAGTATAGGATATTGGATATTATTATATAAAGTTTATTTTATAATAATCTTCTTAATTACTTTAAAACTCATTAAGAGACTTTAAAGGTAGAAGGGATCTTTACGATATTTTTATATTAAATATTTATATAAATCTTGAAAGGGAGCTCGGAATAAGTTCGTCGATTATATTATTATTTTATTCTTTAATATTTAGATATCGAAGACGACCTTTATTAATAACGGCGATCGATCGCGGAGATTAAAAACCTAGATAATTATATTAATTTCTTCGCCGAAGTTTAAGCCAAATAAAGGACCTACGAGTATATATATTAAAGTAGGGAGAGTAGTAGTAATAAGATATATAAGGAATATTTTATATATATCTATATAAATCGGACCCCGAAGGATTATAAATATACGAAATAAACCCTTAAGAAGGACCTTCGGTATAAACGACAATAGTTAATACTAGTCGATAAATTCGTTATTAATAACGGGGATATTATTCCTAGGCTAGGCCTAGAGTTTCTTTTACTTTATAAACTTACTACCGTTAAAAAAATATTACGCGCCCGTTTACGTAAGGAAAATCTACTAACTAGTATTCTAGTTATAATATTACACGATATAATAATCCTTATTTAAAGTTTTTAATTAAATATATCTATTAGTTATACCCGTATATATTAAGAATATATAAGATATTACGGTTAATAGCGGAAAGCCTAGTACGATATAATAGGCTACGTGACGATAAAGACTTTAATATTATTACGATAAACTTAAGATAATATATCTAGTATAATATAAATAAATAGAATTATTCCTAGTTTATTCGGGTAACCTTCGTCGAGCCTTTAAAGAACTTTAATTATCGGTAGGAGTATTATATTAATATTAGTAGAATTTTAAATAATATAAATTCTCTTAAACGGTGTCCGCCTTATTCAAGCTTCGTTTACGTAAGCGCCCGTTAAAGTAACCTAGGTTACTAGTATTAAAGAGACTACCAAAACTAGTAGGACTCTCAAAATTGGAGGGATAGTTATAAATAAATAAATAGCCAGAACTAGAAAGAGTACTAGAATTGGAAGGGTAGCCAGAATTGGAGGTCTCTATACTTATATATAATATAAACCAAGGGCAATTTCGTTAAATTATATAAACGGCTATTAAGAGTATAAAATCTTTTATCCTCTCTCTATATTAACGAAGTAACCTTATAATATACCTTACGCAGTAAAAGTAAAGACGTAATAATTCACTAAGAGGAGATCGAATCTAGTAAAAAAGACGGATTAGCTGGTACGATTATATTACGCCGACCTTATACTAGTCATCCGTAAGAACGGAAAGTATTATATTTATCGATCGACCGATCACGAATAATGGCCTCCTACTATATTAGAAATCGTGAGTAATATCCCGATATATCGAGCCTAGATTGATAAGACCTAAGGAAACATCGTACCCATTACCTATTAACCTACTCTCCAAAGATTTCGACCCTGTCGTTGAGAAGTAGAACAAGTTGGAAGACGAGGAGAAATCGAGGAGTATTGTGTCTAGTCTGGCTGAGAAAGAGTCTTTATAGGCAGAACCAAAATGAATGTTTACTTGTCTCATAATAAAATTAGCGACGGCGCGGTCCTTATAAGATCGCCTAGCAATGTATCAATACAATGATTGATCACACTGTCTGAGCATGAGCAAAGATGATGGTAATAGAGAAGCCTTGCATTGTCAATATCATAACAGCGGCAGCAGAAGCGGAAACGGTCAAGTAAAGCATAGAAACATAAGCAACAAAGGTAGAAGATATGGGAAAGAACGTGGGAATCCATTTGACCCTGAAAATTGAACAGTATGACGGCCATGAGTCACGACAGAAGAAAGGGATGCTTACTTCTTCTCAAAGTTCAATTTTCGAGCCCAATCAGGTTTAGCGTCAAATCCGCAATGATTCATATCACAGAAGCTTCTATATTTAGTATGGGAAACATTGTTTCATCGTCATGAGAGAGGGTATCGAAGGCCATCGAAGCTGATCGAAAGTCCCTAAGTATATCTAACCGCCTCAGTCCAGATCCTCCCTCTGCATTTTAAATATGCTCAGCCTTGAGAAGATCTTTGTAGACTTTATCGATCAACTGTCCCAGCAACAGTCGTATGGAGTGGGATTGATCGGCGTACGTTCACGCCGTATCCAACGTAGCCTGCGTTTAATCGATGCGGCTCAAGGCGGCTGCTGGACGGCCCCCTGCAGCCCTGCTGTCCCCGCTTTTGGGGAGATAACTTCGGGGCAGCCTGAAGTTCTGGTGAGACGCAACGCTTGTTATGCACAGGTGCAAAGCTTGGGTAGTTCTTCGCCGCTTCCAACAGCATCAGAGGTCTTGGACTTCCTGGAACCCCAAGGGTGATAGGCTGACAAACAGCATAGCAGCCCCCCGTCACCGCCGTTGACCATAATGCACAGGATCAGGCCAATGATGCCCCTGTATGCGGACACGGCTCATCGTCACTTGAGTCCGCCCAGCAGGATATCGCTGGCTCTATAAGCATTGCCAATGCGGTCCCGGCGAGCAGAGCCTCCTCCTCGCCATTATCGTCTCCTCAGTCATTCTCCTCTAGGTCATCCCTTTTGCCTTCGTCGCCAACGAGGACCTCTCCACTCATTGACGATTCTCGAGACGAATCGTTCTTGGTCGAAACAAGTTCGCGCCGACGCTCCGACAAGGTGACTACGCAAAGCACCGATCTTCAGGACGATTCCGACTCCGAATCTGGGAGGGAGGCGGGCGGGCCTATTGATCCACAACACACGATTTCGAAGAGCCCCGATGGGATGAGGTCAGTCGGTGACGATCATTCCGCCCTGCAGCTATTGCCAACGGAGGCACAGATATCCGAAACGTCAGAAGAAGATCTATCATGGACAAAGAGGAGGCTGAGGTCCAACCCCGGCCAAACCGGGGGGACCCAACAAGCCCAATCAGTAGGAGATCACAACACAACTACAAAGACGCAAAACGGGACAAAGAGAAAAGCATCGACATCTCGTGAATCATCCGCCGCTGCGGAACGTACAAGTCCTGGACCTCTCGTCGCTTTGGTCAATCAAATTGGGCGAACGAATACAATAGCGGACATACGGGAGACTATTCAAGAGCTGAAGGCGAGGCCGTATCGCGCGCGTGCTCTTGCCGAAAGCCTCCACAGTAGAACACCCATGCAGATCGATACCCCACCAGCCCGGATCATTCAGGTGACTCTAAACCTGGTCCGAGACATTGAGGGTAGTATCTTCAATGAGCACTTGTCACGCATTTGCCATCGAACATTCCTCGCGGACTTTTACTGCGCCTATCGTGCTGCACAAGCCCAATCACACGTCTTTTTACAGGAGCTGGACCGACATCCCTCCCAGCATCCTCACGGGTCCCAATCACGGCTTCGGAGTAAGAGTGGAGCAGTCAAGGAACGCTTTATCGAGCTTGTCTTCTGTCAGTCGACCGGGGAACGGGATCGGAAAAAAGACTCCATACGTGTGAACAATTGGCAGAAGGCAGGTAGACCTTGGTTCGAACTCATCAATCGATTTGGGACTGGGATCTTGCTGCTTGTACCGGATGAAGTGACCAACCGCAGGCAAGTATAATACCATAAGCCCTGGCACCCGCCGTGGGCAATATAGGTCTCTTCTTCACTAACTGATCTATCTCTTTTTAGGCTACGAGATATAAAGAGTTCGGAATTTAATAATTTTCTCAGGCTTACTGAAGAACGGGAGCCGGAATTCAGAGAAGTGCTCGCTGCTATAAACGATATAGTAAAGGAAGGATTCCAGGACTATATATTATATATAGAAATAACGATAATATACCCGCCGAGCCTACTGCTATCTCCGCCGTCCGGATTTAATATATCGGAAAGTACTACTTCTGTTATATCCGGATTTGAATATAGTGTCTAGGCAGGGGATATATATTCGGGGCCAGATTTAGACACTCTCTTAGAATTTTCTTTCCGATAAGTTATAGAAGGCCAGTAGCTGAATAATATTATTAGTTAGTGTAACCTATGGCCGAGTACTCGATTCGACGATCTAAACGGTATCGACGAACTACTAAGTTAGTCCCCCCGCTTCTAGCGAAGCTAAAGACGGCCACGTCGTTATTATTTACTACTATTCTATAATACTGGACGTTGGCAACTGGCCGTTTTCGATATTATTAAAAACGTGGTAGTCTGCTACGATACGATATAGGCCGCTGGTTCGCTTTATTCTACGTTTTTAGTTGGTCAGGCCTAATGCGTATACTCTGGATTAAAAGCTGATTCAAGACTCCAGTTACTTTAATAATGGTTTAATGCAACAGTGTCGAATATATAGTAAATGGTATTTGACTGCCACCACGAGAAGGTTAGTTATTATTTTAAAGGTTTCGTACTTTACTGATGAGTGAGTTCAGGATACGCCCATTGCGAACACTACGAAAGATACTGTAATCTTGATTTGGTGGTTTGCACGTCAACTGATTAATACCAAGGAAGTCAAGAATTGTTCTGTGGATTAGCGAAGGGAGACAGTACTTGCAGATCACGTTCTCTCCACTGAAGGCCAGACTATAGATCCGATAAGGGGTCTTTTGGAAGAGGAACTAGTATCTCCGTCAATCTATTCAGATGGTGGAAGCGACTGTCACATAGACGGTCCTTAGCGACATCCTTGAATCTATCCAACAGGCAGCGTCATGTTCCTTACTCTCCTTACTCTTCTGAATATCTCAGGTCGTAGGTCCATCATCCATAGATCTGTCCCTCCGTCCAGTTCAAAAGGCTTTTCCATTTCCTGTTTGCGAAGATGCTGCGCCGGCCTTTCCATAGTTTCAATCTGTGAACATTCGTGCCAAGGGTTTCGATGCGATGCATCCTAAAACGGTATTGGGCTTTTGCGGTACTCTCGCAGAAGGCGAGTCATCTCTGCTCCTGGTCACAGCCTGTGCATCACGTGGTTCGAATAGTCAAGTCACGTTAAGAAGTTCTGCCCTTCCGGAGGGCAGAAGTTCCTCACGTAATCCAGAGAGCAGTCGGTGGACACGCTTCGGACAATTTCCGAGAAGCGCTAGTCCAAAACCGGAAGAGTCAAAATCCCAGGGATTTTGACTCTTGTCACAAATAGCGTAGCTCTCGTGTGGGCAGCGGCTTGTTCCTAAGTTTGGTCATTGGCTTCAAAGTCTTTCGCCAGGTGCCTGTCTTCAGCCTGGCGTCCCAGCGGCGCAACCTCTCTCGTCTTTATTCACTCTTTTTACGACCTCGAGCTTATTCTCTCTCCCTTCTCAGAGGGCAGCATATATAGTCACCTGATGATCCTCCGTTTGACCCTTAATTTTCCATTGATAACTCCATTTTCCCTTAATATGACATGCAAAAGTCGACGACATCACTGGACGAGGTCGATGAATGTATGCCCTCCCGCAGCCTCTTGTTCATCCAGAGCGCCAGCTTCGTTTCCAGTCGCTGCAGCCTTGAAGAGTCCGTTGCAACGACGTTTCTCCCACGATGTTCAAGATTTGCAGGCAGAGATTGGCCGAGAGGCTGAATACATGTCCTGATAATTACCCTAGCAGCAACGGTCGGTAAGTGCAAAGAAAACCACAAGGTAGACGTCTCTGCTCTCCCACGTATTACCACTGGGAGGCAGGAAAGAGAGTAGCATAGTTTCAATTGTCTAGCCTAATCAAGTTTAGCCTCAATCCGCAATGAGTCATGTTACAGAAGCTTCTATATTTAGCATAGGAAGCATTGTTTCATTTCCTCACCGTCATGAGAGACGGTATCGAAGGCCATCGAAGCCGATCGAAAGCCCCCAAATATATCTAACCGCCACAGCCTCGCAGCGGGGGACACGGACGACTTCTATTCTCCCCGCAGAGCGATTGGCTTGGACGATGTTGGAATTCGTTGAAAGTCCTCCATTGGATAGAAAGCCGAGATTCTCCCCTTCGCTGTAACTATAAGAGGTAGAGCCGCGAACCTAGTTCAATTGGTCGGGGGTGGTTCCCCAGCGGGCGGAAGTCCAGCCCGGGAATTCAAACACTCCGCAATGATGTTGCATTTGGTAATGTGCTCTTCGAGCCGTTTTCTCGTACCCTCTTCAAATTAGCATCAGCAGCGTGAATCGAGAACTTCTTTACCAACGAGATCGACTTGATTACGAGGTACAGGCATCCCCTTTCTCTGCACACGTTTAACTGATGTTCTCAACAGCCCCAATGTGTTACACCAAGAAGACATGGCATCGTTGCGGGAGACATGCCAGACAAGAGCCTCAGTATTGTAATAATGCGACTATCAATCCTGCGACAGGGTTAAGAAAATCTTGTGGGAATCCGGGCGGGACTGCTGATGGAGGATTCACCGGGACTTTTTGCAACAATTCAAATTGTCCCTTCACGAGACTCGGAGGATTGTTTACTTGTTGCAAATGTCGTAAAGCGAGAAATGCGGCTGGAACTTGTCAATGTGGACACACCTGCTGTAACAATTGCACACCGTGACGGGGGGAACTTGTTGAGGGAGCAGTCCAGTTTCAACACACATTGCTCGAATTCTGGGTAGCGTGAAGATTTTTAGAGAAACGACAGGTTCTAGATAGAACACAAAATCTATATTACTGAAGAGGGGACTGCATAAAATTAATGATTCTTCCCAATCCTTGCAAATCACCGGCGATACTGTCCACCAACCCTTCATCGACCCAATTGTCCGTATATCCTCCACCGAAGTCGATAATCCATGGATTGCATTCTTTGTCGAAAACTATATTACCAGCTTTGGCATCGCCCCAGACCAAGCCCAAGTTATGAAGTCTGTTCAAATCGTCGCTAACCTGTCCAGCCCAAGTATCTCGTTGTGTTTGTGGAATCGGCTCGAGTGCTAGAGTAAACAGATCAGACTTTAACGCTCCAGGCTCGACGTAGTCCATTACGAGCCCTAATACTAGATCTGAATTCTCTTCGCACGAGATCAGGCCCAATAAAGTCGGGGTGCGAAGTCGAGGATCCAGCTGTGCCTCCGATATCTGCTGCAGCAAACCTATCTCTCGCTGAATTGGTTTTGTAGAGCTCTGATAGCCTATTACCTTAACACATACAGTCGACTCACGGAGAAGTGCTTTGAAGACTGTATGATCTTTGAGAGTAGCTAAAATTTCGACCTCGGATGGTTTGTAGGTAGGTAGTAGTTTGAAGGTTTCGTTGCGGAAGCTGTTTGGTTTAAATGTACCAGGAGCTTCCTCTACCTCCAGCGTCGCAGCATTCTTAATAGTCTTCAACCGAAGCTGCAGCTTCTCAAGGTACAAGGTGCGGTAGAGACTCATAACGGGAGGGGTGGAAGCAGGTCTGTCCGTAGCGAACTCTCTGAACCAGGGCTGGCAAAGGCTTGCAAGAAGATCGACCAACTCTGTAAAGACCAGTTCTGATTCCTCCTCTTGCCCTGACTCTAATGAACGGCTAAGACGCTCAAGGTAGTTCCGTTCAATGGACCCGACGGGAGATTGCATCGAGAGCAGCACGATAAACAATGTGGTATTGCATTTGAAGGTGACCTTGCAATGGTCTTCGATTCCATAGTCGATGCTTGTGACCTCGTTTGGCATCGGAGGTAGGCGAATCGAGGAGGATTCAGTGCTTAGAGGTTCGAGTTCCGTCGTGGTTGCCATGGTGTGCTCTGCTTATGCTCCTTAATCGGACTGTTAGGCAGATCAGCGGATACCCTGCGGCATGAAAGGCGGGCGCGTAACTCACCACCAGAACCAAAGGCTGAAGGAAGGGGGAAGCAATTGTGACCACCGGACTTCAATTCTCACGAGAAGGCGGGTCGCCAAGCTCTCGGGCCGAAGTTCTTGGTTGGCAACTCCGGTTGACTTGGTTAGTAGAGAAAACCGCTATTACTCGCCCCAGAAGTCCGGTTACAACGAGGTAACCAGCAGGAATAGAAACCAATACCCGCCGAACATATTCCCCATATCAGAATTATTATACGATATGTTGTATCCGATCGGCGTCCTACCTCGGTGATAACAACAATCTCCGAGAAGCGCTAGTCCTAAATAGGAAAGCTCAAAATCCCCGGGATTACGTGCGCTCTCACGTCATCGCCAAAAAAAAGTTCAATAGGGCTACCCCGGAGATCGTTAGAGGCGGTTGATATGGCCTCTACCCCACTCCTGTGCCGTGTCAGCCTAAAGTCTCCGCATAGCCGCCATCCCATTGCTCGCCTTTGCAGAGACCAAACTTCTGGTGTCTATATTAAAATTGTCAGGACCATGCCTATTTTGTTCGGTCGCCGGAAACAAAAGGTCCGACCCGCCAAGGCTTCAGGCTCTGGAGACCATGGACCTAAAGCTCAAAACCCAGCTGGCCAACGCGGAGACAGCATTGTAAAGGAAGCCACGCCCCTGCTTGATCAAGGATCAAGCGAAGCCCGGAAAGCGGGATTGGGCGTGAAGACCCTCTATGAGCCCAAGAAGCCTATGGATGCGATCGTAGAGTAAGATCAGGCAATCGAACCCTTACTCTAAGAGCTTTCAATGCTGATTGAATCAACAAAGCATTGTCTTCGTCCATGGTCTGACTGGGAGTTCATCTGATACATGGTTGCAAAGGGAAACTCAAATCTATTGGCCAACCGATCTGTTGAGCTGTGATGAACCCAAAAGCCGCATCTTATCATTTGGATACGATGCAGACATTGTAAATTTTTGGACTCCTGCCTCTCATAATTGTATCGGCGACCATTCACAGAACATACTAGGGGATTTGACTCGTTTGAGAGAAAGAACGGAGACGGTTAGTATGAGTTGTCATTACAAGATTATCCAATTCTGATTCTTTTCTAGGAGGGTCGGAAAATCATATTCGTAACGCACAGTCTTGGTGGTTTAGTCGCGCAAGACTGTTTGTCAAGAAAACATGCTGAGCCCCATCTGAATCAACTCGTCCTGCACACAGTTGGAATCGTGTTCCTTGGGACACCTCATCATGGAGCAGATCTTGCCAAATGGGCCAACTTCGGAACATTTATCACGAAATTGGTCAAACCATCAAATTCGAATCTGGTAGCCGTTCTGGGTCCGGGGTCAGAAGTGCTCGCAAGAGTGCAAGATGGGTTCCACACCCTGTTGCGGGAGCGCGAGAACAAAGGCTCAAAGATAGAAATCACCTGCTTTTTTGAGGAGCTTCCTCTTCCTGTGGTTGGCAAGGTGCGTTCTTATTATTGTTGCTCACTTCCATCAATGCATTGATGATCTCAAGGTGGTCGAAACACATTCTGCAGTTATTTCGGGGTATGCACGCTACGGGATACACGCGAACCACATGGTAAGCACGACGTTCATAATTGAAATAGCACCTCTCGCTGACCGCTTAGGACATGACAAAATTCAGCAGCAAAGACGACAGCGGCTATAAGGCTGTGTCAGGAGAGATACGAAGAATGGTAAAGAAAGTAGAGCTTACACATGGTATTGCCCCTTTCCAACCAAGTGACTTCACCGCTTCAAGGACATGCCATGCTCACAATTGGTGGGTAACATCATTTGGCCAAAATGCAACGTTATTTTCGACTTTGGATGCCAGATCTTTGCTGAAGCCAGCATGCAGATTTATCAAAGAAGACGAATGATAATGAAAGGGAGTTGGAATACCTCCGCGCTCTGAATTCCTCTTCTTACGAGGAACATAAACGGAGAAATCCCCCTCGGTCCGAAGGAACATGCGAGTGGTTTCTTGGGACCCAGCAATATCAATCATGGTTGGAGAGCCAAAAGTCGGAGGTTTTCTGGATCTCCGCAGATCCAGGATGCGGGAAGTCCGTGCTTGCGCAATCCCTGATTGATCGAGATATCCCCAAGGCCAACGGAAGGACGACGTGCTATTTTTTCTTCAAAGACGACGACCCTGAGCAACGAAGTGCATCGAATGCGCTCTGCGCTATCCTACACCAGCTTTTCTGCGACAAAAAAGCCCTTCTCAAGCACGTGGTGACGGATTTTTCCGAAGTCGGTCAGGCAATATCCCGACACCTCCCAAGGCTGTGGCGTATTCTGATTCGCGCCGCAAAAGATCCGATCGGAGGGGAGATTATTTGCATCTTTGACGGCCTAGATGAGTGCGAGGAAGCTGACCTTGACAAGTTGATTCGTCTTATGGTCGACTTCTATGAGAATACGATCTCAGAGCGGGAGACGACTGTCATCTTGAAGTTCCTGATTACAAGCCGCCGCTATCAGCATATTGAACGCAAGCTCAGCATAATAGATCGGTCATTAAGGTCTATCCACCTCTCTGATTCAGGAATGATAATCCCGGAGATTGATCTATTCATCCACGACGAGACAAGCAAGATTGGTGTACAGTTGATGTTGGAAGAAAAAGTGCGTCAGGAGATGGAAGATGAGCTGAAGAAAGTCGAGAACCGAACGTATCTATGGGTCCATCTGATTCTAGACGTGATCCGGAACAGCGTGGGAAAGACTCAAACCCGTAGTCTAAGGCGTCTCATCCACACACTCCCGGACTCTGTCTCCAGTGCGTATGAGAATATCCTGGGAAGAGCGAGTGATCCAGAAAGAGCAATCAGGACGCTGCAGATCATTCTGTCTTCTCGTAGGCCACTGACAGTCGGAGAGATGAACCACGCATTGGCTATAGATACCCGAGTTTCGCAAGCTTTGGAGCCAGAAGAAGACGACGACCATTTCAAATACACGATCCGCAATCAATGCGGGCTTTTCATTGATATCGCAGAGTCGAACAAGATATACCTGATTCACGACACAGCAAGAGACTTCCTTTTGTCTGACAAGCTGACCAAAGCAAACGACCGCAATTTGAGATTCTCCCAAGCGTGGGGTCTTCCTCTGAAAATGCAAGACTCACACCAATCCTTGGCAAAGGTGTGCATTACTTATTTGTCCACGGGTACTTGGTTTGATGCTCTATCGGAAGACGAGTTACATTTACCGCTGCTAGTAAAGGTGGACGAAGTGCCATTCCTGCACTACGCCGCACACAACTGGGCTTATCATGTTAGCCAAGGATCTGAAGGGATCTTCCAAGTCGAAATACTTGAATTCTTATCACAGAGCAGCAGGATAGACTTCTTGCTCCATCTGATCTGGCTCAATGAATTATCTCGGGATTACTGGACTTCTGCTTATGAGGCGCCACTACACAGCCCACCTATCATGGTAGCGTCTTTTTTTGGCTTGGAAAGAGTGGTACGCGTCTTAATCGAGGATCCGACCTCGCTGGACTCAAGAAGCAGTCAAGGAGCAACTGCGCTTCAGTGGGCCGTCTGGCAGGACGAGAAATCCATCGTACAGATTTTGCATACTGCCGGAGCTGACCTCAACGCTAGAGATGAAGAACACAATACGTCTCTGCACGTCGCGGCATTGAAGGGTCATAGCGTATTGTTAGACCAACTCCTAGACCTTGGAATCGCTATCGACAAACAGAACAAGACTGGGCACACTGCGTTACACATAGCGGCTGCCAACGGGCGCAACTTGATAGTAATAAGTCTGCTAAACAGAGGGGCAGATACGTTGATTTATGATATACAAAGGAGGAATGTATTGCACCATGCAATCGACAACCAAAGGCTTGGTATAGACATCGAAACAATCCGTCTGCTCTTAGAACATAGCGTTGTGAGCGAGGAGGCAGACATCAATAACATGACTCCTTTGCATCTTGCCGTGAAATGCAACCAGGGTGATGTTGTATCGCTCCTTCTGGACCACGGATTTTCAATTGACCTGCCAATTGAACGCAAATTCTGGTCAGGTCGAATGGAAGATGGGCATATCTATTATAGCCTTCAACACCCAGCCGTCCAAGATTTCCGACTAAATCCCTTATTCGCTGGATATACCCCCCTTCATGCCGCGGCGTTGTTTGGGAAGGCGGCTATGGTCCACTTGTTACTTGACCGTGGAGCGAATCCTAACGCCCAGGGAGAACATGGCGAGACGCCGCTACACTTGGCGCTGACCGCCGGTATGGGAAAAAGGAAGATCGAGGACGCGTGGACTGACCCGATCAATTATGTCGAGGGCACACTTGATATGATAGTAGACCATCTCGAGGATGACAACAAAGAGGCCTATGAATACGTTCACAAAATGCGGGAAGACACAATCCTTGCACTCTTGAAAAGTCCGGAGCTTGATGTTATTATCCAAGACGCCTGCAACAGAACCCTCCTACATGTGATTCAATACGGTCACTGCGAGGGAAGCGAGTATGTGACAAGGATTCTCGAAAGAGGTTCCGACTCAAATGTTCGTGATAACAAGGGCAGAACGGCTGTCCACCGGGCCGCACGAGCTGGAGATCACAAGTCTTTGAATGTGTTCCTGCGGTACCAAGCAGATCCATTTATGACCGACGATCTCGGACAAAATTTATTACATCATGCCTGCGCCAGCCGACGGGGGCGCGAAAGTGTGCAAACCATCTCACTTCTTCGACATATTGCTGGTCCAGTACTCCTTTCCTCCAGAGACGGCCAAGGACAGAATTGCCTTCATCATGCGGTATCACAATTTGCAGATATTGACCTTGTGCGATTCCTCATCGTTCTTGGAGTTGACGTCAATCATCCCGACGACCAAGGCCATAGCCCGATGATGACGGCAATTGTTTCAGCACCCTTTTCGTGTCAGAGAGATGTACTGCGCGTCCTTCTAGAAGCCGGTGCGGATCCGCGTGTGACCGATAATGCTGGTAAGAATCTGATCCACTTGTTGATGTCGCATGGGGATTTTACCGAGACAGAAACCCTTGATTTGCTTGCAGACCATAACATAAGCATCAACGCAATTGATAGGAAAGGAAGAACAGTCCTTCATCATGCTGCTATTGCAGGTACACTCAGTCGACCAATCTTGTACGCTATTTTAAAGAGATGGAACCTTGACGTCAACGCCAGGGACAATGACCAGAGAACGGCTTTGGATTATGCAATCGTGGAAGCCGGCTTGCCACGCCATCCGAATTGTTTGATACAGGTCGGTGGCATCGGTCGAGGGACTTACTGCGCGAGGTGGGTGCAGACGAACCGATACCATGATTTCCAAGGAGAAGCCAATCTCAGTCGACTGTCCAGACGCTTTTATGGCTTGCTGAGGCCAGGAAAACAGTAAGGGAACCACGTCTGGTAATACATAGTGGACGCGGACGCCGAACTTCTCTCCGCAGCAGCGGGTCTCAAGTCGGAGTCACATCGAATCAGGGATAGGCACATACGATCGTCTGACCATCCGTATGGCGGTGGAATTGCGTACGTTAGAAGCACTTTTGAGCTCGGCGCGGCTGGCGAAGTATTTGCTCGAGACATCCGAGTCGAGCGCTCGTTGTTCGACTGGCACACTGCTTTGGATTTGACATTCTGCTCCGGTTTTGACACCTAAAATCCGAGTGACGTCTACCGGGAGAATTGGCGCAGTGCCTTGAGTGCCTTGCCACCTGGTATTTTGACTCTCCTGGGTCACGTTGTATAGGAGGATTGAGGCGGTGTGAGTATAGGAGGTCTATAGTGCCTCGCTACTGGTTATTCGGGCTCTCCTGCGTGACCTTGTCTAGGAGAAATCTTCTAGGGCGAACGCCAGAGACGATTTCTTCTATTCGTAGACTAATATAGTAGAGACGGGAAAAGAAAGAGACTTCCCTCTCTTCCGAAGATTACTAATATTCGTACTAATACGTTGTATTTTCGCTTGGAGGAAAGCCTCGTATAATCCGGCTAGTTATCTCCGACGAGTGGCACGAGACGTTGAATTTTTAACACTTAACGAGATTCCTAGCGATCTATATACAAAGGAGAATAGGTACTACTTTAAATCGAATTTGGATTAGTATTACTAAATTAAAACTTGAAGCTTTACTATAAAAACACTATATAAAAAATAAAGGTAAAAGCGAGATTTAAAAGAAATACCTAAAAAGAGGCTATACACGTAAAAAGATCTTATACACTATCGCCGTATAATTCTTAAAGTATATAACACTCGAGAGGACTACCCCTACTACTTTATATTATAGATACGGGCACGGTACCTTATTTATTAAAACGAAACTTTTTAAATACCTCCCAACCTCGTTTATTATCTAGTAGGGTTTAGTATATTCGTAGACTCGATAATAATAGGGTAGGTTTTCGTTATTTAAATAAAATAGATATTAGGTAGGCCGATAGATTATAGGAAAAGCGTTCGTACCTACGTCGGAGTCGTTTATCGTATTATTCGAGTCCTCTTATTTAATAATTACCTTGGGCCGACCGCGGCGCTAGGTTTCTCGCCGATAATATAAAATCGTTCGGGCCTCGATCGCTTTAATTCTCCGCCGGAATTACTCTTTATTTAAGAGACTCTCCTCGAGGTTATAGACTAATTAGACGACCTTAGCTCGCTCGGGGATATTATAAATAATCAATTTAATCTATTATATATATCGTATAGATATAGAACCGACCGTTCTAGTAGAGAATTAAATATTAAAGGTTATAGTATTAGCCGTCCAGAAATATCGCTTTCGGGTCTATATAATAATCTTAACTCGTAGTCTCTTCTTTATAGAATTTAAATAGGCCTCTACTTTTTTTTTTTTCTAGAATAAAGTCGTACTTTAAATATTCTTAATACTTCTATATCCCCGCCTACGGATCCGTTTTATAAGAACTTTATTACGTTAACTAAGTTTAATTACGTTATAATAGACGGCTAGCTTCGTTTTCTACTTTAAAAATAACTCTATTAACGTCCCTCCTTACGTCACGAGAAACCCACCGTACCGAGACTATATTTATTAATTAAGTATCTTAAGTCTTCCCTCGCGAGCCTATGAAACTATAATTAGTATCTTATTGTCGTTTAGTCATATCACCTCAAGAATCTAGATTATAGTAAGAAAAATACGGCGGTCTTAATTATACTATCGATATTTCATTTATAGTATAAAGAAGTGTTATAGCTATCCCCCCTACTCTATCGCGACTATTAATATATCTTCGAATTTCGGAGCCGTAGTAGGAAAGTTCTATTAATATAGAATATAACTTCAAGCTTTAACGATATTTATTTATAGGAAATAACATTCTGAGTTTAGCCGGGCGAAGGGTGAGTATATAAAAAACTACGCGATTTAACGTAAAGATTTAGCGTATTTATATTATCCTATATTAAAAAACAATCTAGTTATATTTCATTATAAACTATACTATAATTAGTTAAGGTGTGGTGTACGTTTCTAGAAATATCGATAAGTAATTATATATCTACTTTTATTATTACCTAACGCGGCCTCTTACTCGTTCCCTTTTTATTACTATTACTATTATTATAATAAACTAATATAGACCGAGTTAGTTAGGTACTGGCGTAAGGCCTTTTTTTAAACGTACCTAGAATATATACTATTTTAATAGAACGGGGCGATATCCCTCTTTCTACCCTTTATTATCGTATATATAGACGACGCTCGAAAGAATAAAAGGCCCAAAGTTAATAGTATTTTAAAGACTCTTATATCGTTATATAATTTAATTAAATAAAATATTTACGCGCTTAATAAAACGAGTAAATAACGTTTATAGAGGTATTAATAAAAGCTCGTTAATACCGTTTAAATATCCTTCGCCGAATATACCCTCCTTTAAGATCAAAATCGATTTTTAATTAAAATAAATAACGAAGTTAAAGTTCGTCGATCGACTAAATTAATAGTATTAAGGAAGGCGAAGGTGATAAACTATAAGAATATCGAGGAGGTACGAGTATACTACGAAAGAATAAACTATCGTAGGTAAGAGAAAACGTAGTCGGAAATATAAAAGTCCTATAGAAGAGGTAGGTACACCAAAGTTAACGAAGACTAAAATAGCGCGGATGAGCGAAGTATAAATTATAGAGGATAAGATTATAATACCGGGGATAAAGGATCGGTACTCGGTTAATTATTTATAAACTACTATATACTAGACTAGGTACGGATTCGTATTTTAGTCTAATAATAAATTTAACTCGATTTTTTAATTCGGATCGGTTTCTTAAAGTAGGCTCGCGTAGGTTTCGAGTATAATAAAGAGTTGATTTTATTCTTAATTTATCGTAAATTTTACTTATAGTCGTATAACGCGCTAGTAAATAATTAGGACTTAAGAATAAATAAATTATATATACCGTAAATTATTTTATATCTAAAGTAATAATTTATAATAAAGTGTCTAAATATTTAAATAGATTTATATTAGTTTTTAAACCCCTTTATCTTTAATCTTTCTAAACCCGCTTTTAATTAAGACGGAGGCTTTTATTAAAGCGCCTTTATTTAATCTTTAAAATCATTATCGCCCCGGTTATCGTATTAATCTTCGTCGAATTAATCTTTATCGAAGTAGTCGTAAAAAGGAGGGATATAATTTTATTTATCTAAAATCTTATTCTAGTCTTCGGTCTACGGAGTTATTATCTTATCTCGGCCGTAAAACTAGTACTCTAATTTCTAAAATACTACGACGCGCTTTTTAATTTCTTTATTAATTAGATTTTATTAATTATCGGCCCCTTTTTAAAATCTATCCCGTAATTTAAGGAGGTATATAATATTATTAATATAATATAAAATAATTTCTTCCGGGATCGGGCGCTAGTTGAAAATCTTATACGAACTATTATATTTAATTTTAAATAATCTCTCCTCTTTTTCCTTCGCTATCTTTTAGCTCGTTAAGTTAATATTATAAAATAATATAAATATATTTTTCTTAACGTATTTAGCTAGGCCGCTTAAGAACTTCCTAGATTTAATAATCCTCCTCGTAGTATTTTTTATAAACTAAATATTCTTTACCCTTTATAAAGTTACGCCGAAATACGTAAATAAAGTATTTAAATCGTTACGAATATCGAAGAAGATCTTTAGGATCTTATTATCTTAAAGGATATTCTTTAGTATTTTTTATTTTACGCCGGTAGTATTAAATATTTATATATTTAATAAATATATATCGAAGAGGTAGACGCGTCTAGTCGGGATTCCCGTATCGATTATAAAGGTGAGGATAGAAAGGGAGCCCTCACGATAGAGGTCTACGCCTTCGAGATCGATATATATAGTTAGCGAGTATAGGATTAATAGTATATAGCGGAAGACGAACTAATCGACTAAATCACCGATTTACTCCGTTGTTTTAATAATCTCTATCTTAATGTCCCTCATATTTAGTTTAAGAGATAAATTATGAAAATAGTAAGAAAGCGGATTCTCGCCGATAGTGGACTATAGTATAGAGAGAGCGTCAACGCGGTCTCTTAATAGTTCGTCGTCGTAGACTCTTATATAATCAGTTTCCGTTTTTTCCGCGTATAGACTCACTATTAAGGCTGGACTATACCGGCTTTATAAACTACTAACTCTTTATAATTACTCACCGACCGTCGTATAACCCTATACTCGACGTTAATACCTTCAAAATCGTCGCTCTATTTAGTAGGTAGTATATTACTATTTCTATATTTACCTAAACGATAATATACTAAATAGTTTAATTTACGGAATTACTCTTAAATATAGATATTATCTTTTTACGGCTCGTAATAGTATTAGTATATTTAACGTAGTATATAAACTATAAAACGGACGTAATAATAAAGTATATTATTTATATAAACGCGCTAAAGTACTAGCCTAGAGATTCTATCGGTAGTATCTACTATAACCGTAACTACTAGAAAGAATATTAATTAAATTATAAAAGCCACTACCGCGCCCTAAGATAATGAAAGAAGTTTATTTAAATAATTAATATACTTAAGGCCGCCCTATTAATATATAAAGAGATTATATACGATATCGACTTAATAAAGATATAGTTCTAAGATAGGGTCCTCTACTTTTATTAAAATTAAAAATTTATTACTACTCGATTAAAACGTGGTCTTTTTCTAATTTATCTTACTATTAATATCAACTATAAGGAGGTAGCTTTTACGAATAATTAATATATAACGGTTATAGTATTATTAAGTCGTTTAACCCGGAAGTTTCTTAAAGGTAAAATAAACCCCTAAGATTATTATTTAAATAAATTAGGATTTATATTTTATAGGGGTAGCCTCGACTATCGAAGTATTAAATATTTATATTAGAAAGTTATTAATTCTAATAAAACTCGTTCCTAGTCTAGACTCTAGTAATATATTATATATAGTATTAAAAGTAAAACGATTGTTCGCTAATAAGGTATGGATTCTCGATATAATAAATTATTAATATAGATTTAGAGAGATTTTTATCCCCTTCGAGAAATACTTTATAAATAAATTATATTAAATTTTAAACGAGCCTATTATTTATAATACGACCGAAACGAAAGATTTAGATTACTTCTCGAATCTTCTATTTTTAAATAGGACCCGAGTATAGCGAGAGGATAAAAAACTAGAGCGATAAACTCGCTTATACTTTACTATTTTTATTAATACGTACGTTAATAAAAATATCTTTAATAGCTCTACCGCCGAGTTTAAAGATAAATCGGATAGTTTTATATATAAATTAAAGTTATATATATTAAATCTTTATAATTAAGAACTTTTAGATATAGTAGTAATACGTTTATACTAAAGTTAACCTTCTATAGAAAATAGAGATTAGTATTTAAACTTTACCTCGGTATAAATCCCTTAATACTCTAACTTCTATAAATATAGTTGATATTTATAGATTAATCTAACCCGTAATTATACTATCCGGTATATAATATAGAAAGATATATTCGTACTCTAAGTTATTTTATATACGCTCGGGGATATTAAAATCTAGCCCTTTTATAAAAAGTCGGATATTACGATACTCTCTACGCTTATTACTTCTCCGTATATTAATTTTATAAATTTTTACGTCTTTCTTTCTTTCTCCGATACGCCGTTTTATTTCTTTATACGCTACGTCTTTATTATAGTATATCGAAATAAACGGCGTAGGAACCTTATTTCCTTAATCGAGATATCTTTCGATTTGGCCGAGTAATTTTTAATCCTAGCTTTTAAAATTAACCTAAGTATCTATATTCTCTATAAATAAACCCTCTTCGCCGGAGTACCGGGCGCGAGAATCTTTATTTTTAACTCGAAAAAATATATAAGGCCCTATAATAATACTCGTCGGTATCGTATCGTATAAAGTAGTAAGAGATAACTCGTATAGAATAGAAACTTAAGAACGATACGAGGCGATACGATTATAGTCTAGTTTATTACGTTTTAATATTTAAGATAGTTAGTAATTCTAGGTTAAAATCGCTAAAGAGGGTTTAATTAAAAAGAGTATATATATTAAAAAAGCGGAAGCCGGTTATATAAAACTCTATTATATTCGTAGTTAATATATATAAGTAGCGCCTTAATATAAGTAAATTTAAAATAATTTAAATAACTCTTTAAATAGATCTAAATACGTTATTAAATTTATATATAGTCTAGAGGACGCTAGTTATAAAGTTAAATTATACCGTAATTAATATATAGGATATACGGGGGCGTTTCGTATTAACTAGGATAATTAATCGCTTTAATTAAAGATACCGACTAGCGTGGCCACCTTGTATAAATTTGTATATACAAAGTTAATAATGACTTCCTAGTATTATAATAAGGCTCTAGGGCTCGGATAAAACCCTTTTATATATATTAAGAGTAATAAGAGCTCGGTAGTAATATTATAGTAAAGAGAGTCAGTTACGCTATAAAAGGAGGCTCTCCGTAAATTAAATATAAAAACGACGATACGAATGTAATTTTCTAGTAGTTAGGGTCAGGAGTATTTAGAAGTAACTATAATACACGACCGATACAAAACTATAGGAACTTTCGATGTATATATAGTGTCTAAATTACTTGAAGTCAAAGTACTTATGATTTTTCTCATTACGGGGTATTTCTCGCGACCTAGGGACAAACGTATACTTGTATCGACTATTAAATTAATAAACCTAACTATCTTTTATATAACCTCGTTAAATAAATAACCTAGGTAATAAATCTTAGTATTAAACCGGATCTCTTAGTCTAGATAATAATTAACTACTTTTTATCGATAGTTAAAAGTCTAAACCCGAACGGAGGAGGGAGTTTTATTTACTACGGGTATATAAAGTTAACCTAAGTAGTAGTATTTAGAGTAAAATAGAAGTTATAATTTAAAAAGAAGTAGATTTATTATTAACGATATTTAAGAGGCTACGTCGGAGTTTATATTAAATAAAGAAGTATTAAAAGCCCGTTTTCTCCCTAAATCGCTTTAGGTAACCGATCCACGTATTTATATATAGAGGGTTCGTCGGCGATATACCGAACTCTCCTACGCCCCGTAATTTCTCCCGAAAGACTAGAAGATTTAAAACGTCGCGCTTTTATTTTAATATTAAGTTTTTCCTACCCGGCGGTATTTTTATTTAAAATATATTCTCTATCTTTTAAGCCGACTTAACTTCAAATATATCGTCGTAAACCGCGAGAGATATTGAATAATCGAGGAGGGAGAATAGCGGATTATTATTTTTTCTATTAATAACGAGGATTTTTCTAAATATATATACGTTAGTTAAGGATCGTTATCAGCGGAGTAGTAATCGGGATAGAGTATCTTAGGGAAAGGTGAGAGGTTAATATAATTTATATTCGCGGATAATTATCTTCTCCTTTCGTGTAAAGGAGAGTAGTTTTTATAAAGATAAGGTTTGGCTTTCCTAGGGCTTCGTTGACCACGATACTAATAGTAGAATATCGATAGAGAAAAGATCGAGTCTCTTCGGATCCGGTATCGTAATCGTTACTAGTGTTAAGATCCTCGTTATTAGTATAGATCGAACTTGAGATACTATTGTGGTCGCTTTCGCTGTTATAGTTACTGCCGCTATCGCTGTTCTTATCGCTTCCTGTGCTAGTATCTGTCACGAAACAGGGTGTGGAATCCTGCCAGTGCGCCAAAAGAGCATGCGACCCTGCCAAGACAGAAGATCGATCCAAATCAATATTATGTTCATAACAGTATCACTATTAATGTCGCAGCCAGAATCAACGGCCATTAAAACATCGTTATCACGTCTCCTCTTCCCACGATGGCCACCATCGCCCGTGGCCTTAACCAAATCTTTCCTACTCTTCGTGGCGCCGGCGACCGCTATCGCGTCAAGGAACTCGTCCGAGTCATTGGAATCGTCGAATTTAACTCGGGTGTCAAATAAGGAGCATGGTCGGCAGCCGAAAAAGACGGCGGCAAGTATACCTGTAGCGACTTAGACCCGTTGCCGCTCGTCTGAGTATGTTGCATCATCCAGTACCCAATGGCTGTATTAATACTCTTCGCGACTCTTCCCCTAATATTTGCATGCTGCGCTCCCGCTCTCGTCTTTTACTATGGATAGTGTGTACCTTTTCTGGCAGGAGGGGACAGAGAACAAGCGAGAGAGGAACTGGAAGAGGTGAAATGATGGTCAGTATTCCGCCGAGGGGCAGAGTCAGATCTTCAACGAATTGTCCGAGTGGTTCACAGATAAGATCGAGGCAGAGGTTCGTTGGAGTGTCAGACGACAGGCCGTACATCACGGCTTGGTGAGCCAATGGGTTTCGGTTTCGCAGTTTCTGCTGGTGTCAGTAGGAGATCGGAACGTTGAGGTAAGATTACTGACTTGTTCTACTTGATGATATGTGTCCCTCACCATAGGATGTTCGCGAAGATAACAGCGTATCCTGAATGCGATGTATCGATGCTGGACAACAAGATTCTCTACCGAGCGTTCTTCACAATCTTGAGCGTGCCTCAAGCAATCCTCAAACCTGACATGTGCGAGTACCGAAAGACTCCCTTGGTTGATGACGTCGGCGATCTGCTCAACATCCAAATTTTCTGTCTGACGAGGTTCCCAGGGACAGACGAGGTTGGGAGAATGACAATTCGGTTCCACCAGCGACGCAGGCTGGTGAGGCTACTGCCGAACTGTTAGCTGAAGCTGAAGAGTAGATAAGCAAACGGATAGTACAGCACCTTATACGCTGGTGAGGCTGCCTCGTACGCTAGCACGGCTGGCGACTCGTTGCGAGGTGCGTCGTCGCGAGTATAAAGGTGCGATTCCGTGAAGGACTATTAGTAGAGCGAGTGTATGGTAAGTGTAGACTATCGAAATAGATAATATAGATCAACGTGGTCAAATTAATACCAGGGAGCGAAATCCAACCGGTCACGAGTGAATGTAGCACAAGTGTTCTGCCAGGAACGTTGACAATAGAATAACGTAGAGAATTTACAACCTTATTAACACTGAAGGGGCCTACTAATGTATTAGTATCCGCCTCCACGTATTGATGTAACGGTACCTGTATTAAGAGATGTGACTGAGTTTGCTTTTAGCTATATTTGTTGCCGTAATTATCTAATAGCGAGTGTAAACTCCACACTAATCATAAGCTACGAGTTACGTCGGCGGTTAGCGGCCTCCATGGCGTCGCGCTAGTAGGAGGAGACTCATCGACGGATCTATATTCCAGGTCTATAACCGGACTTTTACAACCTAAGCTTCTTCTAGACATAGCTGTTATTATGAGAGGGATGATGTGAGCAGGATTATTCCCGGCCTATTCGGGCAATTTTCGTCGAGCCTTCAAAGGACTTTGACTATCGGTAGGAGTATTATATTAATATTAGTGAAATTCTAAGCCATACGAGTACTTTAAAACGGCGTCCGCTTTGTTTAAACTTCGTTCACGTAAACGCCCGCTAAAGTAATATAGTCTACTAGTATTGGAGGGACTATTAGAACTAGTCGATAATATATTGAAAGTCCCGTACCATCTTGATATAACTATATTGTAGTTGAGTAGGGGAAAAAGTAGGATAGGTAGAAGTAGGATAATAGAAGTAGAAGGATAGAAAAAAAAGGCTCCTATTTTAACCGTTAATTATATAAAACTTCCAATATATAAATAGTAAGAAAATAATATTTCCGAAGTTAGTACTAGTAGAGATAGTTTTATAAAGTATAGTACCGTATCTTATATATATCCCGCTTAGAGTGAGACGCGCGATTTAAGGGTTAAATATAATTTATATTACGCCCTAAGTCTATATATTAACTAGAATCGCTTTCGGATTTTATAATTAATTATATCGTGCGCTTCTAGTCCCAAGCCTGCGTATACGTACGATAATCTATACTATTACGATAGTTTTAATCGGCTTATTAATTATCGTTTAAAGCGAATATAAATATTTATTTCTTTAACCGATTTTACGCTAAGTGATACTCCTCTAAAACCGTTATTTAAAGTCTTTTATTACGAGTCCGAGGCGATTATAACGAGTAATATACTATTATACCCGAGTTATTGGATTATAATAACTTTAGGTACGATAAAATATTAAAGGGTAACCCGAAAAAGACAAAAGACTTTATAAACCGATATATATTAAAGGGAGCTCGAGAACGTGGTTTATAGATATTTAATCGTCGGTTACGTATTCGATAAAAATATTAAATAAGTTACCGCCCGAGATTGTCTAGTTAATCCTCGAACGGGTATATTCTTAAATAGTGATAAATTTTATATTTTACGTAACGTAGATTTATAATAAAAGAGACTTTAAAAGACTCTACGAAGTCTTTAAAAGTCTTTATATTTATATTATTTTTAAACTATATTAAGTAGTTACCCTTCGCGTCGGTAAAGAATAGAAATTTAATATCGAATTATTTTTGAAAGTTTATATATCACCTAATAACTACCTCTAATATATAAAATACCTCTATCTTATCACTGATTTTCATTAGAGATTATCGAGTCGTTATATAAATAATAATTATTATTACCCGGACTTAGAAGATTTAGAGAAAGAGTTAAAACCATTATTTAACCGCCTCGACGATAATAATCTTTATAGTTTTAAGTAATTAAGGCCCTTTAGCGCTTCTAAAGTTTATTTATTAAGATATTATATAATAGTTAGGAACTAGGGACCTACCTATTTTATAAAATATTTATATTTCTTTCGACGAAGTAAAATCGTTTAACCTCTTTATCGCTCGTAACCGATAATTACTATATTTAGTAGTAGTATATAGAGGTTTATTATTCCCTTACCTTACTCTAGTACCTCCGATATCTTTCGTAGTACGCGATATAATCTACGAAAGACTTCTATACGCTCGCGAAGATCTTTAAAGAGAATTTAGAATATTTAGAGAATTTAAAACTAGATCTCCTCGACTAGGCCGATACTAATAAGGTATTATACCGCGGCGATAAAGACCGGTCGAGAAACTCTTTTATTCGGGATATCCTAAGACTCGAGGCCGGTTAACGGAGAGTACTCTTTTTATATCTCCGCCGTTTATCGCTCTCGGCCGTATCCTTTCGTCGGTCGATCGAGGATATAGTATTCGCGTTTAACTTCGAACGGCTATAAATTTTAAAATTACGGAATTATCCCGGGACTAATACCCTATTAGAAATATTAATGAATTCGGACTAAATTATTCGTTTTATATCTTTAGAGTTAGTCGTGCGTAGTTTTTACCTAGAAGAGTTTATATCTAGGCTAGTAATATATAAATTTCTATAAATATTTTATAACTTAAAAGATTTATTTATATTAATTAATATACCGGAAAGCGTTACCGAGATTTATTAAAAAACAGTTCTTTATTATAAATCGATATTAAGGCGAGTCGTATATTATAAATAATATATCGATTTTGATAATAAATCCCCGAATTTTAAACTCCCTATAGATAATGGGTTAAAATAAAATCGGTCGATATTCAACTTGTTTCCTAGAAGCGATCTTAAATATATTAGTTTATATAACTCTCTTATATATTTAGTATATTCTTAACCCTCTAAATAACGATTAATAAAACGATAAATTAATTATTAGTTTAATTCGCTTCGTTCTAAACTCTTATCTTAAATATAATTACTTTATAACCGAAGTACCGACTCTTATATATTAGACGGATAGGTCCTCTACTATCTATATACTATTTATTAAACGATAAAGAATCTAGTAATAACGAATCGAGCGGCGAAAATACTAATAGTAATAAACTCGGTAGCGACGACCAAGATAATTATACTATAAATAAATTATCGGATAATAACGATTTAAATTTCGTTATACCGAGTAGTTTCGCTCCGACGGACGGAGTAAGATTAGGCGAGTATAAGCGTACCACGTTAAATAAAGAATTAATATTTAATAACTACGATTTATTTAACGTTATAGTCGGTGATATCGCTAAGAACGTATTCCGTAAGTTCGTATCAACGGACGTCGAAAAGAAAGCGGGTACTTTATTTTTAAAGATCCCGCGAAACGAATTAACCTTCGTATATTAAATATTCGGATTTAACGGCCTTACGACTCTTTAAATTTTAATTTTAGAAGATTTTTCGTTCTAGGGGCGTTTTACTAACGACTAGGTACTCCTCTATTATTAGGAATAAAGAACCTCCGGGAGCGCTAATAATATTTTATTATTAACTATATATTTACCGGAACTAACGTTTCGGGAGGTTATAAATAAAAATATAAACTTATAGGCTCTTATCGATACTCAAAATAATTTATTAAAAATATATCCGGTAGGTAGCCTCTTACGCCCGCTTTTTTAATATATTATAAATTAGTTACTACTTTACCCGTATTCGCCTCACCTAAATAGAATTCAAGTTATAAAGTAATAAAACTAGAGGACTCGCTAATTGAGTAAGGGATAATAATATAGTGAAGATATATTAAAGGGAGAAGTAGGAACGAGTATTTTATTAATAATAAAAACTAGCCTAGAAATATCGTTTAGTAAACTTGTCTATAACTTGGACGCCGTAATAAAATCGCTAAATATATTAATATATCTAGAGACGGTATTCTATATATATTTAATAAGGGAAGGAATCTCGAAAGCTATATTAAGAAGGGGCCCGAGGTTAATCGGTGTTTAAAAATAGGATAGAGACTATTCCTAATCAAAACGGTACTCCAATTTCATAGTTTGAATTTATAATACTTCTTTTATTCCCATATTGTTCGTCTTCCTTCTTTCTTCTCTTTCTTGTTTGAAGATTTAATAGGCCCTCCAAAACCCCACGTATCATCCTCGTTAACAGCGATAGCTTCGGTAATCGGCTCAGGCTTTGAATCGGTAGCTTCGGTAATCGGCTCAAGCTTAGGAACAATAACTTCTATAGTTAGTCCCTCGCGCGAATCGAAGTCAGATTTTGTCCCTCTCACCTCTACGTCTTCGGAGGTTCGTTGTTTTCGATCATTACGTATACTCGATGAATCGTGAACGTAATATTTATTAGTATTTTTATCAAAGTCTGCCTCCTCCCTGTTAAGTCTAAGAGATACTCGCTTCTTAACGGTAAAAAGAATATCATTTAAGAACTAAGCGGGGAACGATAAATTATCCTCCTCGTATAATACTTCGGGCTTTACGTCGTAGGCGAAGATATTAGTTAATAACCTCTTAAGAGGCGAATACTCTAAGGTTTTTAGGTACGCGTAGTGGATAGCGCTAATAATAACTAGAGGGAGATACTTCGCGACCGGTTTCCTAAAGCCTAGGCTTGTTATTATTATTTAGTAATTTTATAGGCCGAAACTTAATCGCTAGGTAAACTAGAAAAGACTTTACGGTTTCGTATATATTTCGTAGTTTGTATTTAGAGTTATTAGAGAGATATATTACTCGGTAGCTCGGTTATAAATAATATCGAGTATAATATTCTAAAGATTTAAGATTTTAATATTTTTTACGAGGTAAAATACCTTTATTAAAAGAAGGCTCGGGTTATTAGAATTTTCTAGATAATTAAATTTCTCTTAATAAAGTTATTCTTCGAATAATTTAAATTTATTAACGTTGTATTCCTTTAAGTATACACTCCTAGTAGTTACGTCTTGGAAGGAGTTATAGAATCTTTTTTTAAAGAAAAATAAATACTAATAAAGCCGATCTTTATAAAAGTAAAATAGATATTTTTCTAGGCCGACGTAGATAGTTATAATAGAGTGGTGAAGACTATTATATAATATTAACTCTCTACGGCCGCTTTAATTACGACGAACGAACTATAAAGATATTTCGTCGCTTTTCAAGCTCGACGATATTCTCCGTTAGTAGAATTTAAGTTAGTAGAGTTTAAATAAGAATGTAATGTGAGCTAGTGTAGGATTAGATTTATTTAGGCCTTACCCCTAACCGGCTTGCTACCGTGTGGAGCGGGTGAGAAGAAAGGAAAATAGAAACAAATGCGGACCCGTATTCACGTAATCCCTACGTATGTTCCAGTGCGCGTGTCGGTAAGGGAGAACGAGAATAGAGGCTGGATCATAAATGAACCGAGTAACGGGGAAGAGGTCCGCTATATACACGCGCTCTCAGGATCGACCGCTAACGTTACGGCTTGACCCACCTGTTCTACAGGCTAACCCGCCAAGACTTCGTTCTTAGCTTCCGTCAGGGTCCAGCAGCTGGCCGGGTCACCCTGTAACTCGCGTTCCAGTGGGTGTGGAACGTACGCTAACGTACATGTTCCATCAGGCCAATAAGAGGTCGAGGTAATCGGCTGTCACCAGATGTACCCTCTCCATACTCGAAACTGCACCCAAAGTGAATTTGCGTTCCACGTTCCAGCGTTCTAGGGGGCAGATTTCAGCCTTACCGAAGCGGGAATGGTCTATGACACCGAGTGGTGACTGGTTACTAAGGATGACGAAGCTGGAAGGAACAGCTTATGACTGGTCACACTGGTCTGGTAGCTCCTCTGCAAACTACAGCCAATCAACAATTGCCACCTGGCGACCGGTCTCAATTGAGACCAGTCATTGATTTTCGGCCTTGGACGCCTTCAACGTCTTACTCGCTCAAAATTTCCCATCATTCAGACTCTACTCTCCTGAGATAAAAGAGTTCCGTTACGATATATGGTGCTACCCTCTTCTCCGGTTTTGCTCCCTGGCCTTGCGCTGTATACATTCGTAAGGAGGGACGCAGGGGTTTACATAATTAGTTAGATTGATAGAACCATCTTCATCAAAGTATTCTACTTTACCTACTTGAATTGTTGACCTAGAAGCTTTTTTGGAATCGTAAGATCAGATTTTCATTATCGTATAACTTAAGAAATCATATGGTCTCCCTTCTTCCTGTAATCGCATGATCTTAAAAATCATACGATTTTCCTTCTTCCTGTTTTCGTACGATCTAAAAAATCATACGAATTTCCTACTTCTATTATCGTATAATCTGAGAAATCGTGCGATTTCTCTTCCTCCCTTTTATCGTATGATCTAAGAAATTATACGATTTAAGAAATTATACGATTTTCCTTATTCCTGTTATCGTAGGATCTGAGAAATTATACGATCTAAGAAATTATACGAATTTCCTTATTCCTAGTTATCGTACGGTCTAAGAAATTATACGATTTTCCTTCTTCCTATTATCGTATAATCTAAGAACTTATACGATTTTCCTTTTTCTTATTATCTTATAAATTAAGGAATTATACGACTTTCCTTCTTCCTATTATCGTATAAATTAAGGAATCATACGACTTTCCTTCTTCCTATTATCGTATAATCTATGAAATTATATGATTTTCCTTTAAGTTTAGGGGCCGTCTTGGTTATTTTTAAAAACTAATTCGATTAATTATAAAATGAGTTTATTCTCTATAGAAGGCGAATAGTGATATCTTTACCCCTTCTACACCTCTCCCGATTAGTCTACGGTATATATAGTTCGTATAGTCGCTGGTATTTTATCCTAGTTCGTCTCTTATATTAGAAACTAGACAGTATATTATACGTAATAAAAACGAAGTCTTAATAATTTACTAGAAGGAAGTTAAATCTCGTAAAGAAAGTAGATTAACTAGTACGATTATATTACGCGGACCTTATACTAATTATCCGTAAAAATAATAGGTATTATATGTATCGATTAACCGACCACGATCAATGGCCTCCTACGATTATAGATATTATATATATTAAACCTAAAAAATATATCCCCCTTGCGCTGACTCGACCTTAGAAAAGTTCGTACCCTTTACTAGTAAATCTGCTCCCTCGGGACTTTAATAACCGTAATAGTGAAAGCCCGCAAAAGTCGGAGGAGCCGTCGATAATAACGTTGGAAGTGGCGGGGCTCGAGTCTTTACAGGACCCGTAGGCGATGCGAGATTTTGTACTGCCTAGTATGTCTAGGTCGGAGGAAGCCAATCGTATGAGAAATATATCACACCTTTATCCCGACGAAGAAGGTAGCCTGGATCGCTGCCTATTGTGCAAGGTACCTTTGCCATGGTGATTAATTTCGTATGCGCATGTCAATATAGGGGCAGTACCAGTAGAGCAATTTGGGATCTATTCAACTTCGGAGTGTCAACACCATTTCTGCAATGGAAAATGATATGAGTAACGACCAGATATCTGAACCTCCTGAACAATTATCTCCAAGCCTCCCAGCCATCTCTCGCTTCGCCGCTTTTCCTGTCGCTGTCTCCTCTCGTATCCTTCCACGGTATCAGATATTGCTTGCCTTTCATTTCATCCCGCATCTCCCGCCCAGGCTCTTTTCATCTCCCACTCTTCTTGATCCGAATCATAGAGGTCTTCATGTAAAAAGTATCCGATCAGAGGTTCATAAGCGATACATTCAGCGGTGGAAAGCGACAGGAATTTCCAGACAGTAGGGCGGTCCTCGGAACGCCTTCGAAGGTAAGCTTTAAGCGTGGTAAATGCTCTCCGGTCTGAACCTTTCAGGTAATGGCTCTGAAGGCCTTGTCGGTTGCGATACGGAGCTGTCCCCAGCCCGAATGCACAAGTATTTCCCCAGATCTTCATGTATTCGTAGGAGCCGCAGAAAGTAATCGTATTTTTGAAGTCGTGTGAGCTGTGACGTAGCATACCAGAAAATCTGTGCCCTCAGCGGATCTTCGTTAATTCTCTCTGGAAGCTCTGCACAAGCGAGGTCTAGGAGGTCGCAAACACCCTGATCCGATAATGAGATCCGGCTGCCCCAGGATGATGTGAACTTCCGTAGAGTAGCAAGTTGGAACTGATGTGCCTGAAGTCTTTCCCCTAGTGCATAAAGGCGAGCGAGGATAATGTAGTCTGAATCGCGCTCGACCTGCTCATGCGCAAGCCATTCACTGCGGTATAAGTACTCCACGAAGTAGCCAAAGAGCCCCGAGTCTTCTTCATGAAGTACAATTCTTCTGCTTGATTGCTCTTTAAACCCGCCGTTCACGTCCTTCGCCAGACGATCCGACTCGTAAGCTAGCAGTTCCGAGTGGAGCAGAAAAGTCTTGGAATTCTCCTTGCCAACCACAACGGAGAAGATAGGAGACGTAAGAAAGCTTCTGAACGGTCAGCGGCATCAAACAGCAATGAAAGGGGCCTAACTCTGAGAACTTCTCGGATTTGCCGATCGCCGCGTTTGGAGACGGAGTCTCCTCAGATGCAGGCTTGTCCCCAGAGTCAACCATCATCAAAGAAGACCTTACCAAGTTGTAGTCAATGGAAGAAGAATCCTATTTTTTAACCCCAAAGAATGGTGGCGTTAAAGAATGACATCATCAGAACCCCCGTATTTTACTAGAGAAGTTGTTTACCCGCGCTATTAAAGTATACACCTCGGTGCCGGTAAAAGTCTGGGCCGCTTTTTAAGTAGTGAGCCCTACTAAGAAGCGGCCTAGGCTTATAGTAGTATCCAGTAATAGAACTCGGCTGAAGATTTAGTATACTTCTACTTCCTAACGAAACGGTACGAAGCTCCAGGCACCTTTCTCCCTGCTTTACGTAGCATAGGATAATGTAGGACTACCAAGGATACAGGACTCGAGGTGACATAGCAGAAGACAAGGCGTTAATACTCAACGTGAATTCCAACGGAGATACTGCTGGATATAACCATTGACTGTAAAGCTGACCTCGGAGAATGAAATCTTCAGGACGGGGACGACCAAACCCTTGCTCGGGTTTGGGAAAGTCTTTGGATGTTACTAAGGAGCACCTTACTCCCTTACTGTCAGCTAGCTTCAGCCCATAGAGACTTCTTTAGAGCAACACTCAGCTTCGCGGTCTACGCCACCTTCCCAGGAACCATGCTTTCCTAGGCCCAGTACCTCAGGAGCCAGAGTCTCCTCATTCCAGTATCTAGGAAGGAGAAAGGGGTGGCGGATTATATGCGGAGGGTCAGCTATGTAGTGGAGATCAGAGATAGGCCGGGTGAACAAGGCTGGGGCAAATTGTATGAACCCGTAGATGATGGAGGTGAGGAGAAGGATAGTGAGCTGTTGGAGGCTTTGGCGGAGGCGAGCAGCTACATGGATGTAGGGTATGTAAACGAGGCGGTAGATATTAGTGATGATTTCGGCGTATAGTTATGAGATCAGTTATGCAAAGCAGAGGGTATGATTGTTTTGGCGTGAGCAAGGGGGGGAAGTGTGGGGGGCGAAGCCCTATGGGGGAAGCCTCAGGCTGCCCAATGGTTCCAGGGAGAAAAGGTGCCAGCCTTTTCTATATGATTACGCTGGAACGCTGGAACGTGGAACGTAAGGTCACTTCAGCGGTAAAAGTACATGGCGCCAGCCTTCGTACGCTCTCCTACAGGCCTGTTGGAACTGTTCATTAGCGTACGTTCCAGAAACGTGTGGAACGCAGTGTACAGTGCGACCCAGGGCCTTTGTTGGACCACTGATTGGCGACATCTGATAGTGCCACGTCAAGACATGTTTTTAGGGAAGACATTCCTGAAACGAGTTCAACTGCGAGATAGTTCCTACCAGCAACGTCCTATCAGCCTCTTATACTCCTTCTACTTCACTCCTCATCGTCCGCTCACCAGCCCACTACCCTCCAAACCTCCACCTTCCCACCCATGCTAAATGCAACATAATACGGAGTCACAACGGACTGAAAATGACACAGGCGGGCATGATCGTCTCCTAAGGTCGAGGAAGGTGGAAGAGACCTTCTACCTAGAAGCGAACTCAAGTCTCACCAGTATTTCGGGATAAATTCTCAAATCGCTGACGTTCTAGGAAGTAGTGGAGGGTAGAAATTAGCAATCTCATTTCTATTGAACCTGACATCGAATCGGCGACACGAGGGACAATGGCCAAGCGGCAGGAAGTGTGGTGTGGGGATCTACGCACGCAAAAAGATTTTGTGCACCGTCCCCGTATGATTCTTGAAACCCATCACACTGCGCAGGACCAGTCCCGCTGCCTTACAGTGTGGACGCGAACAGGGACCCGATCCTAGGTCTGGTAGACACGATGTCTTGATATGAGTCATAACCGGATCACTAGGAGAAATGCCGTGATTGAAGGAAGGAAAAAGAGATTGGGAAAAGATTGTTATCACGAGCCGGAGGAATGGAGGAGTAGAGCTAGCTACAGACCGTAAAGTTCTAATGTAACAGTGAAACTATCGAATACGCTTTATCTGTGGGCACACAATAAGAAAAAAATATTAGGGGGAGAGTATATATAAGAGGCGATAGCACGGACGTAGATTAGAGGCCCTGATGCTTATAAAGTCGGAGGACTTAATTTATCGGAGGTATATGGCGTTAATAAATTCGGTACTAGACCGATTCTCTTGTATTATAGTATATTCTAAACGACTCTGTAACAGGCGATCTATACCTGAAGGCCGGTCGCGGTTAGGTAGGGGTCTTATGCACTATTTCTGTATGGTTCTACAGATGCATTTTGTCGTTCAAGGTCATATCGCACCGAGGATGGGGATATACGATCGGCTGACCGTCCGGATAGTGGCGGAGATGCTTGCGATGGAGGTGCTTTTTGAGGTCGCCACGACTCGCGAAAGTTTTCAGGCGATCAGCTGCCGATAGATCTTCGTTACCGAGGCAAAAGATGTATTAGGTGGCTTTGTATTCGACTAGGAGAGTTATCGAAAGATTCGGCGGTAAAGAGACGGACGGTGAAGTCTACTCCTCTTTAACCTTGATATCCGTTTTACGGCGACGGAAGCCTTGGCTTTCCTGCTTCTTGCAGAGGGCGACCAACGTATTAATAGCTGCTACCCGCCGTTGGTACTCCTCTTCGGTAGATGATATGGTAAAGGTGAAGAGCGCGTTAATGGCCTGGACCCTTTCCGCGAAAACGTATTCTGCTGCCTAAAAATTTTCCTGTTCTGCGACCGGTAATCCCTTTAGTTGGCGTTGGATATCGATTACCGGCTATTCCTTCTTGTACCTCTCCTTAACTTCTATTAGTAGAGCCTTCTTATGCCGCCGTCGTAAATTGCGATGAGCTTGATAGGCTTGTCGATAGTGATCGTATAAGGGGGTCCCTTTCGCGCTGGCGATCGAACGCTTCTAGTCTTGGAAAGTTTATAGTAGAAATTTTAACCTCCGACGTAGAAGCCTTACCTCCGGGTGCCGGTCAACCTCCGCTTATTACACAAGATTGAGCTTCCTCGGCCGTCGAGGATCGATCGTGCGACTTATCTTACTAACTGCTCGTATCAGGGCGGTCTATGGTTTTAAGCCGCGGTAGGCGGCCTATATATCGGGTATATATCTCGAGGCGTAGTTCTTCTAGAAAACGGAAGAGTTGTAATATTATAGGATAATATTCCGCTACGCGTCTATGATCTCACTTATACACCCATAAATAGGAATTTAACCGAAGGTCAAGGTCTATTTACTACTATTATCGAGAGCTTAGTCATTACCACGGCGGAAGATATATAAACCCGTGGGAAGTTCCATACCAGTTAAACTCCCAAAGTTGATTATTTATAAACGGAGGGTATTATCAGCTAGCGCTTCGTCCTCGGAAATTTATACGTAATTTACGATGTTTTTGTACCGCCGGAATATAAAACTTCTAGTTATTTCCTCCTTAAGAGGCACCGGTAACTGTTTTTACCCTAGAGTAATTCGAAGACGAAAGAGTTACTCCGGTAAAGTTAAAGAGGTAATAGTAAAAGTTTAGTCCGCGAAGAGTAAAGTAAATATAGAGATATAAGGACAGAGTAGTAGGTACGGCTTATTAGGGATATTAGGAATCCCGAACTTATTTCTACTACGCTTATTAGTGACTGTAATATCTAGAAACTACGGCGAGTATAGTATTAATAGGAATATTTACGTATCCTTCTCTCCGAGGTAGTCTTTAGTATTGGGGAAGATAATCTCGATTAATACCTAAAGCTACTCTCTACCGTTAGGGTCTAGTAGTAAAGTGACTTTAATATATCGATAACGGACCGTTAATAGAGTACTAGGTCGATTACCCGTAATTCTCATAAATTATATCATTCCGCCTAGTTACACGCGGTATCGTTCGTACGAAAAGGTCGTTTCGGTAGAGGTATATAACGTCTTTAAGAGCTCGAACTTATCTTCGGTATATAATACGGCTTTTTTCTTCTTATCCTTCCGTAGGTCATAAGCGATCGTAAGCCGTTATCTTACCTAATAATTATTAGCGGAGGTTTACTCTAAGAAGTAACTAGTATACCCCGTATATCTAACTTTTAATAAACGGATCGATCTAGTAATAACTAGTCTCTTTCTTTCGCACAAGGTATAAGACGTTCTAGTATATTTATAGAGTATTAGCCGCACCGATATTATCTTTACACTCGATTAGGAGCCAGTCGAAGAAGGTGTATAAAATATTAATCGTAATCACTTCGAAAATAACTAACGGGTTTTTCTTAATAAATTAATAATATCTAGCGGTGTCGATTAGATTCTAATCGGTTTATAGGGTAAATATAGAAAGGGTCCTTACTCGTACTAAAAGTCTTTAACCGTATTTAATAAGTCTTCGCTCTTATCTTTATAAACTCGCTAGGTAAATTCTAGAATATTTAAATTAACTTCTAATTACTAGTAGTATTCTAGGGAGTGTCTCATAATATATATTATAATTTAGTTATACTTTCGAGGAGTCATAAGGCCGATAAATTAGGGTGGATAATTATTAAAGTTAAAGTACAAGAGTAACGATAAAGGTGGGAACGTAAAGGGGTAGGAAAATAAAAAATAAAAAATAAAAAATAATAGGATATAAAGAATAAAATAAAGAGGGTAGCTAAACCTAGTAGCTAGTCCTAAAGTCGAGAGGGATCGATCGTATATTTATTATTTAAAGGGGGGAAAGAGGCCTTATAATATAATCTCGTAATAAAAGCGCCGAGCTGAGCGACACGTAGTTCGATAATCGCGTTAATACAGGAACGATTAGTAGTACCGTAGAGGGTAGTTATAAAGTATAGAGAAGACGTTAGGAGTTTAAAGAGTAGAGGAAAACTTTAGAATAATAAATACCCTTAACGATTATTTAATAAAAAAGATATTAAAAGTAGTATCCGAACCTATTAAAAGAGGTAACCCTTAGGCCGTCCCCTCGTTATAATTTATAAACCTAATTTTATAAACTTCGTAAAGAACTACTAGTTTATAAAGTTTATAATATATTTAATATCGAAGTAGAATTCGTAGAGTTAACTATTTAATTCTACGGAGACCTCGATAATAATATAATAATAACTACGAAATATATAACCGCGGGTAGGTTTATTAATAAAGGTAGATTTAATAATTTATTTCGCCGAGAAAATAATATTTAACGGAGTAGAGTTTAATAAAAAAGAATCTAATAAAACGGAATTTATTAAAGCGGAAGCGGGATAAATTACTATAATCGAAGATTAATATTATCGAATATATTTATATAGTTTATTATTAAAAGAGAAGGGCTAGTTATATAAACGGTAAATTATTTTATTAATAATATTAGTTACTTTAATAGTAAAATCTTAACCGATAAAAAAATTATTAATTATCTCGTTATAATATTTCTTTAAATCGACGGTATTATTAATATATTTACTAGCCTACGTCGTACTTTAATAGAAAGTATTTTTTTAGTTATTATAATAATTATTTTAATTTTTATTATAAAGACTTTTAGTCTAACGGAAAGTTTTTATAAATTAATTTTCATCGTAATTAATATTTTTAATAACTTCTTAGTCTTTAATATAATAGGCCCTTTAAATTAAAAAGAGTTTTTTAAAAAGATTTTTATTAAAGTTTTTTTTTATTTTAAAGCCTTAGTTTTAATTCTTAGAAGAGAATATCTTTTAATTAAGTAACGGATTTAAATTTCCGTTTATTATTTAAAATTATTTTCCGGGAGGCGGTAAACGGTTAAAATTCTATTATTATTATAAGTTAACGTTATTCTAAAAAGAAGATAATAAAAAAGGCCTATATAAGTTATTTCCGTAGGAAGTATTATTACTTTTATAAAGAGATATATTATTATATAAAGGTCTAAAGCCTTCGGTAGGACGATAAAGAATAAAAAATTAACGAAAATTCTAAAAGTTTTAATATTAATTATAATATTAAGGCTGACACTATTCGTAGTTATTATTATTATTATTACGGTTCGGCGGAACCGATCGATTATATTTATCCGACTTTTAGGATATTAAAACTCATTATTTATATTTATAATTATCGAGACTCGTTAAAAAGTTATTAATAATAATATTATTATCGGGCCTCTTAATATCACGCCGTAGTTTAAAATTAATTCCGTTATAAATAATATTAAATTAATTTTATAATAACGATATTCCCGTATCTTTAATAAACCTTAAAATCTTTTATATATATTTATATAATTTACGACGGTTACTAGTATCTTTTATAAAGTAATATTCTTTAAGGATAGTATTAATAGTTATATTTAATAACTCCTTAAACCTTCCCGTTAATAACTAGGTTTATTCTATAATATTAATATCGGTAGTATTATACTTCGATAGTCTCTTTTTAATATTTAAAAACTTAACGGTATATTATTTTAAAATAATACCGCGGAGGTAAATTTAGAGATTTTTATATATAATAATATTTTTAATAATTATTAGGTCCTTAGCTCGCTCGATAAAAAGATATATATTATAGAAATAAATATCTTTACTAGTATACTCGAGGCTAGACCCTATACTAGTAGATTTATTATTATATATAAAATCGAAGAATCCGAGTTTAGTTATATTTTATTTCGATATAATAAAAATAGTATTATCGCTTTAAGGGCCTTATAGGCCTTATGATTTTAATAATTTAAAAGAGCCTATTAAAGGTACTACTATAAAGTTTATAATAAAATTATGAAATTTTATAAACTATATTTTATTAAAGCCCGCGTTCGTTATAGTTAAAGATTATTAAAATTATTAATTAAGTCCGAGGGGTTTTTAATAAATTATTTCTTCTATAAAAGTCTATCTAATAAAATATCTTAATAATGATATCGAATATAATAATAACGAAGAAGGCGTTTATTTAAAACTCGGCGGGGACGAAGGAGATATATTCTCGATTAATATTAATACTTTAAAAAATTATCGAGTCGCTTAAATACTAGTTTAGAAATATATTATAACGATATAGAAAATAGTAATATTAATAATTTAATCGTTTAACTAGCTCGGTACCTTTATAGACTTTAATTATACTCGTTATTCTTAAGAATTAAAATTACGAAGGGGTTAAATAAACTAGAAATTCCGCCGAATAAAATAATTAATAATATAACGAGTAATATCGTCGACCTCGCCGGCGAAAGCGTGGCCCGATTATATAAATTCGTCGAGCTAGAATACTAAAATTACGGTATTACGGCTAGCGATATTACTAGATACTATAATAATAATTTTACGGAAGTAAGAAAATTAAAGGTTAATAAATTAATAATTCTTTATAATTTACTCTTTCGACTTTAAAAATAGAAGCTTAATACTTTTATAAATAAATAAAACGTAACGAATAATCGTATATAGAATTTATATAAGAAATAGTAATATATAAGAATTTGAATAAGGTTAAATTTAATACGACTTTAAATTATTTTAACGACGCTTCTCCCTTTTAAGGAAAGTCGATATTTAACCGATTTTATTAAAAGTATAATACGATTCTAGGCGAATTATATAATAGATTCGTTAAAACTAAAAATATAATTATAATAATATTTATTTTCGTAGGCTAGTACCTCGTAGCGGAAGTTTTTAATAATTATATTAAATAATTAAATATAGTATTTTAAAGTATAATATTTTTATCTTAAATACTAGCGTAGTAGATCTCGGTATAGCGGGGTTACTAGGCTAGATACTTCGATAAAAAAGAAGAAAATAATATTCTATTTTAATAAAAAAGTAAATTCTATTCTACCGAAATAAATTAATAGAAGAGATAGGGTACGGATAATAAACGTTATCGAATAATTCTAGTTCGACGAATTAATACTACTATAACGTAGTAGCTAGTAGATCGAGACGTCTATTTAATAGAATATAATATTTAATAGGACGTTAATACCGTTACTATTAATTAATAAAGTTATAATATATATTTAATAGTAATAATTAATTAATTAACTAAGTATTCGTTTTAAACGAATAAAAATAATTAGTAATTTTCGCTACCAAGGAACTAACCTAGTATAATAAATATAATATAATTATAACACTACCGCCCTTAAAGTACTTTAAGGGCGGAATAGAGTTTACGGCTAGTTTTTTAAAATAATTTCAATACTAGTATTAAAATAAATTATCGTAAATATAAAATACTCGCTACGGGTATAGAGGAGTGTTAATTTAATACGAGATTTTAATTTCGAAACCTCTTAATAGTATTTTTAAATCTAGCGAGATTATTTACTTAAGAGATTACCGTATTTAATCGTTAAATTAATAGTAATTTTTAAAACTAAAGTATAGTATTTACTAGTATTTACTTGGCCTACTTTATTATTATTAATTATACTAGATCCCTACGACTAAATTCGCTAAATCGCTCGAATCCGTTTTTAGAAATTTAATAGCGTTGATTAATATATTAATATTTAATACCCGAAATTTTCGTATTCAGCTTTAGTAGATCTTAGTGTCGTATATATTAAAACTACTAACCTCTACGAGATTTCTTATTCACGAGAGACCCGAGAAGATTATATTAAAAAGAGTTACTAGTAAGAGAACGGTCTTTAAAATACGGTATTTTCTTATCGTGTACAAACGCTAATACACGTAATTTAAGGATAGTACGAAGATCCTTGCCACAGGGATGATTCACTAGGGATACTTCCGCAAAACCCCCTTTCGCCCTTAAAGTAGATAAGAGGCGGCTGTGGCGGGATTGAACAGCGCGCTTCTCAAACGCGCTCGGGTGTCGCGGCAGATAAGTAAACTCTCGATACCCAAATCTCCCTTGCCCAATCACTCACAAACAACCATGACTAGTACCTCACCCATCCGCGTAGCCGTCCTCGAAGCCGACATCCCCATTGACAGTGTGCGCATTAAGTACGGCAGCTACGGCGCCGTCTTTTCCTCGCTCCTCCACAAAGCCGCCAACGCATCGAACCTCCCCAGATCTTGCCTATACATCTCTGGCTGGGATGTCATCAATAGTGAACATGCGCCGGAGGGAGAGATAGAGGAAATGGGTGGAGAGTGGTATTGGAAACGGAGGAGGGGATACCCGAGGTTGGAGGATGTGGATGCGGTGCTGATTACTGGAAGTCGTATGTGGGTCAAATCTTCTGAGGCAATGTGATGGGAGGGACTGACCAGCTGGCCAATAGGGTATACTGCTTTTGATAACGAGCCTTGGGTCGTACGACTGGTGTATTTTATCAAGGAAGTGCTGGCGCAGAGTAGGGTGAAGGTCATCGGAGTCTGCTACGGGCATCAGATTGTGGGGAGGGCGCTGGGTGCGAAGGGGGCGAAGAGTGAGGGTGGGGCGTGGGAGGTCAGTGTCTGTCAGGTTGAGCAGACTAGTAAGGGGAAGGCGTTATTTGGGGGGAAGGATCATCTGGTACGTACTTCCACTATACTGCGCTAAAGATTACGAATTGATATAGCCAGCAACAGAACATCTTCCAGATGCACAAGGATCTGCTCTATCAATACCCTGAAGGGGTCGAGGAATTAGGATCGTCAGGCCCTTGTAAGGTCCAAGGCATGTATATTCCGAAAAAGGTCATTACTGTCCAAGGCCATCCAGAGTTCACCGAAGAGATTGTTGCGGAGCTGTTGAAGTATAGACGGAGGCTGGGGATCTTTAGTGGTGAGATATATGAGGAAGCAATGACGAGGGTCGGAAAACCACAGGATGGGGTGGTTGTAGCTCAAGCGTTCCTGAAGTTTCTCATGGAAACTTGAGAGACTGTCTGTGATAGCTTGATGAGATCGATGATATAGATAATAGAGATGACATGATTAGTGAGCACTGCTAAATAAAGCAGCAAAACGTTTTAGGGTCTATCAACATAGGACAGAATAGTCTATGCTAATCGAGCCATAGTGAACGGCGGACAGCTTATTTTCTTCCGAACGAACGTCGTCAACGTGGCCGCAAGATTAGCACCAGTACCCCAACAAAGGCTACTCCAGCAGCAGTTCCTTCAAGCATGGCCGTGGTCAGGTCGACCCGACGAATGGTTATTTGTCGCTCACTGAACATGTCACTCAACGTCTCTCTCATGTTATCAAGCTTCGACGTATGCATTGCAGGTGTAAGCTTGGCGCTGGCGGCTTCAGTGACGGGTGCGACTTCCTGGATCAGCGGAATCTCTTCTGGGACACTCTCCCCAACTTCTAGCGTGGGGGTAGCCTCGACTTCGATAGACGGCATTCGTGCGTCTTGGGTTTCATGCATCTCGACGATCTTTGCTCCTGGTCCTGGTCCCGACCCGTCCCTCTCCAAAGCTTCCATGACCTTGTCTTCGAATCCTTTCACAAGCCTTTTCCTCCTCCACGGCTCGACTCCAATCTGAAATACCACAAACAGCAGTATATTGATACCCATCAAGCCCCAAGTTCCCCACGTGCTCATTCGCCGTATCTTGTCACTCCATATTTGCTCCTCATGATATCGAGCTAATATGCATGCGCTCAATTTCGCTCCAGCTTCTTCAGCACGTCTCTCAATTGCCATCAGGTTTTCTTGAGCAGCAGTCTCGGCTTGTTCGTTTGCATGATCAGATCGGTATAGCTCCGTAAAGCGCTCTAAGTCGTTGGGCGTCCAAGCGTGTTTTCTCTGTAGAAGTTCGTTTACTTCGCGTTGGGAGCCGGAGCGCTGGCTGATTGCCCTGGTATAGGCTTCTCGGGCATTCTGGAGCGATTCTCTAGTCGTTTGGACCAGCTTCTCTACTAGATCTTAGTGTTCATCGAGTTCGCATTAATCACGGCGTTGGCCAACCTTGCTCCTCGATATCCTTCTTCAAAGCCTCAATGCCTGAGTAGCCGGTCAAATCATTCAACCGCTGACCAGCTATGAAGATATTGCTTTGTAAATGATCCATGACGTGATTGAATCGCTTGGATAAATGAGACCTTCGCCCTTCCTCCTGTGAAGGAAGGTCATTTCGTGGTTTGTCAGACGCATGGTTGGTGTCTTTCATTTGTGTCCTGGGCGGAGATGTAGAGAAATTTTTCCTGTGTATCTGGGTTCGGCGAGATTGATGTAACGGCGAGATGATTGGAAGAAGTCGTAGACGGCGTTTGTTCAGGTCTGAGAACTGTTCATTATAATGGCGGCAGTGTTGGCAAACCCATGGCTTAGAGATCGATTTCGCAGTGGTGTCGTTAATCAGAAACAAATTGTGATACGAGATGACCCTCGGGAAGGCTCTCCTGGGTGGACTCGAGACACCTCCGAGCACAGATTTCATGGCCTGCAATCGATGCTGGATTGCGGAATTGAGTGCGGTGTTGGCCGTAGATTCTTGTTCGGACGCGACAGACACTCTTTCGGGTCAAACATTTTTCCCACCACCAGATAAATCGTGTCCGCTCTAACCCATTTAGGCAACAAGTCTCATACTAGTACTATATACTGAGAATTCTATCGCTCTACACGCCTTTCTACCATGATTCTGACTTGATGGCTTTACTGCCATTACTTCATAGTATCCTACACCGTCGAGGTATATTAGCGATCCGCCTTGAATCTCTGTTTTGGGGAGCTGGTGAGGGCTTGGCGACTACCCGAAATGGGTCAGAGCGGACACGAATTATGCCACCCACTGTGCCAATGTCACTCATCACGGTGGCAGCAACGACCTCTTGCATTCTGAAATTCGAGGCCGACAGCCTTCCCAGACCGGCAGAACATGCCAGGTCCTTCTTCAATCACTGTTTGGGCATGTCTATTCGCCATACGCTACTCGGACGGCGCCGAATGGCCGCCGCGGAAGGAGCATTCACACGTCATAACGAGCCGTAAAGGCTGGTGCTCTCCTCAATAGCCTTCGCTTCAATCCGGACATCTAGCATTTGTATCACCCCAGCTGATATATAAAGACATCGTTGCTCTTGAACGAACTCATCATGGCACCGCCTACACCAGACATCGTTCTTTACACCTCTGGCACACCCAATGGACAGAAGGCTAGCATCACACTGGAAGAGCTTGGATTACCCTACAAAGTGGAGAACATTCAGATCCGCAAGAATATTCAAAAAGAAGATTGGTACCTAAATATCAATCCAAATGGACGCATCCCCGCATTGGTAGATCGAACGCCCGGCCCAGATGGCAACCCGCGAGAGAAGCGAATTTTTGAGTCTGGTGCGATGATGTTGTACCTATGCGAAAGACATGATCCAGAGCAAAAGCTGTCATATAAGTATGATTCAGGTGAGTACTGGGAAGTCGTCGAATGGCTAGTGTGGATGCAAAGTGGGCTTGGGCCGATGCAGGTATGCCAACATAGTCTCCACGATGTCCAGAGGCAAGTATACTCACTAGATGGTACAGGGCCAAGCCAACCACTTCTACCGCTATGCCCCGGAGAAGATCGAGTACGGCATCAACAGATACCGGACCGAGACTAAGCGCCTATACCAAGTGCTCGAGGACCGCCTTGAACAGCAGGCTCAGGCTGGCGCAAAAGGTCCATGGTTAGTCGGCGACAAAATGACAATAGCGGACCTTGCATCTTTCTCTTGGGTCAATTGGGACGTTTGGGCTGGCGTGGACGTGAAGCAATTCAAGCGTCTCCACGAGTGGTCAGATCGAATCAACAATAGAACAGCTGTTCAGAAGGGTTTGGATGTACCAGAGCCATTCGAGATGAAAAAGAAAATGCAAACAAAAGTAAGACACCCAGAGTCTTGAAGCACCCCATCTCTATGCTAACATCTGGTAATAGGAGGGCGAAGAGGAATACCAAAAGATGCACAGCCAATGGGTCATGAAAGGACAGGAAGCTGATGCCGAGAAACATAAGTGAATGCGAATACCATGTCGAAGAGCAGAGGGATTAGGCTCGTAGTTGAAAATTGATGTTTCGAGAGCGAATGATCAATTTAACATGTCTGAGAAACCTTGCAATATAATGTCGTGACGCTCTTCATAAGGGCATCTCGGGCGGTGTCTGGTCCATAAGGATCTTTGCTACCCGCAGGACCGCTATACCTACCGGAGGTCGACATTTATACTTTAAGGGCGGAAGGGGGTTTTCGGCGAGTCTTTTACGATAGTTTCAATACCATTACTGAAATAAATTATCGTAATTCTAAGAGAGTGCCTAGTGACACGTAGTAGACCTAGCTTAAGACGAGATTTTAATTTCAAAACCTCCCGGTAGTATTTTTAAATCTGACGAGATCCTCTACTCAAGAGATCGCCGTACCTGGCCGCTAAGTCAGCGGTAATTTTCAAAACCAAAGTCTATCGTATTCCACCCGGGCGCAACCCCGATAACCTCCTCTATATACTTACCCCTAGAGGCGGCGCTAGGGTTACCTCGCGATAAAATTAGCTAAATCGCTTATTTCCGGTATCAGAAATCTAATAGCGTTGATTAAACTTTCAGTATTTAGTACCCGAATCTTTCGTATTTTAGCTTGGCAAATCTTAGCGTCCTAGGCTCGAAAGCTACTAAATACCACGAGATTTTCCACTTACGAGAGCCCAGGAAAACGGCTTTTAGATTACCGTATTTTATGATTACGAGTAAACGCTAATACTCGTGAATTCACGATAATACGACGATACTCGCTTCAGGGAGAATTCTCTAGGGATACATACCTTAGTATACAAAGAAACGGGGAGTACTAGATTTGCTGGTGCTCTAACTTGTCTGAGCTTAGCGCCAGACTGTCATTCACTCTCGGTTCCAAATGTTCAGCCAGCCCCCTTTGTTGAACAGAAAGCCTAGCGGTGGTGATCTTGGAGTGGTGAAGAAAAATAGGATTCAGTGACAATGGCTGTTCCGCCATTTGTCGCGGCTTTGTCTTGCTTCCTCGCGTCAACGCCCCGCCCTCAACCTCACTTTCGAGGACCACGCTCACACTCTTGAGCTTCGCAACCCATACCCAACGTTTACGTTCTTCCAAACACTTCAATATCATGTCTTTCTTCGGTGCTCTGGCAAGAGCAACGGGACTCGCTTCGCCTGCAAGTGAGGCTCCTGGCAGCTCTTCGACCTCGACTGCATCATCATCAAAGCTCAATCAACACCTGGTTCGCGACGCCGTGAGCCCAACCAATCGCAATGCTACATCTTCTAATAAGAACACACCGCGACAAGCCTCCAGGGCTATGGACCTTCACACAGTTAAAGGGAGCAAGATCAAAGGGAACAAGATCAGCAAAGCTAAGGGTCACGACCGCAAGGACAAACGCAAGAGCCTCTGGGACTTTGCCCACATCTCAAGCTTCTTCGGCAAGGATCAAGATGGAGAAGAAAAAAGCGAAGGTGACATGGAGGGCGATACCCTGGTTGACTGTGACAGCCCGATACCCACCACTGAGGATGGAAATGATCGTACTATGGTCGAAGATGCTAGGTATGTATATTGCTGTGGGGATCTTACCCTTTTTGGACTGCGCATTGAATCTTATAAACGCGCCATGGGAGCGAGAATAAGCTTTTTGTCAGCTCTTTGCTCCAGAGACCTGTCTTCATGAGCCACTGGCTGTCCATAACACGCAATGCTAACTTTGAAAAATTATAGAGAAAACGTCACACCGGAGCCAGTGAAAGTAGAGAAGATCGCGCCTATCGTCCGCCCCAGTAAGCGCGTCTTCTCTTACGACGATCCACGAGTTGCGAAGTGGACTCAGGACGAGATTTGGCTCTTCAACAAGCTTGCCATGCGCGGTTTGGAACCATTGCTTCCTCAAAGCATGGCAATGGACTTCCAAAGCTTTCCCGATCGCCTATTTAGCAGGAATCCAAGTCGTGTCTTCCTCAGCTCACACCAAGGATCAGAGACCGGCCGTAAGTCCATCCCCTTTCACTGTCTACTTAACACCCAGCTTACCCCTGTGCGTGACAGACGCTAATGCCCTTTGCCGTCTTATTGCTGCTGGTCCCTGGGTGCGCAACAACGTTGCCTCCAATCTCTCTCCCGAACGACCCATCCATCGCGAGCTCGAGTCTTACTACAAATGGTCGCTTCGAGACGGTGGAGTACAGTGCAAAGAGCACATCCCCGTAGTCGTCATCGTATCTCCAAAATATGGAGATGAATCTATTCGCAAACTCGTCAAGCGCGCCACCCAGAAATTTCATGAACTTGCCCACCTGTACCGTGAGAAATGGCGTCACCCTGACTCCGATGGGGATGACACCAAAGAACGTTATGTTCACGACTTACCAACCTTTTATGGATTTATAATCAAGTTCAGCGTCCTAAGTATTGTGACTTACGATTCCGCGAAGCCAGACGCCCCGATCAGAACATTGGCAACGTCGAATTGGGCAAGACAAGGTCAAGAGGTATGGTATGCGTTCGCCGTAGCTATCGCCATGGTCAAAGCTAGGAATTACCTGATTCAATTGGACGAAGAGGGCGAGTTGGGACCCAGGATCGTCGAGAGTGATCCTGATCTTTGATTGAAGGATAGGGGAGGTAATACCGAGATGTTTCACAACTGTGTAACATGGAAGATGGGATCCTATGACACGTTATGAGAGCATTACAGGGGCATAGGTCTACCAAGATGTTCCGGTGATCTCTGGTGTTGGAGATACCCCATACGGCATTGCGCGCGTGTCTTTTTCAGATGAATGTCCACACATCAAATAAGGCACTATCATTTGCCATCACCGCCTAGAAACTGGTGTTATAGCATTGCTATGTAATGAATCTTGCTTACATCAGTCTTTGCCGTGGACAGATATGCTACTTAAGAGGCCCTCAGTTGACCACTTTCATGCCGCATCAGCTCTGAATCTAAAGCTTCTCCTACATACTCAAATTACTCGACAAAAGCTATGCTTTTCACCTCGTTCTACCATGTGTATGCAAAAGTACTGTTAGGCCGGAGAAGGGAGAGGTCTATTATGTTGACCTGAATTGAGGTGGAAAAGAAGGTATGAGAGTAGGAAACCAGTCGAATGGAACTTTTCTAGATCCTTGATGTGAAAATGAGTTATGCATTGCCGAATGCTACTAGCGAGGCACAGTCCATGTCATGGACATGATGGAACTCGTATCCCTCCTCTTGGAAATACTCTACCACAAACCGAGAGCCCTTGAAACCAGCCCACTGTAAAGCGTCCACATGGGCTCCTACACCACGCTTGTACGGATCCGCACCAACTTTCAGAAGCAGCTTGACCACGTCCAGGTGGCCTCGAAACCTCTCAATATTGATGGGTGTTGCGCCGCCACGGCCACCCCTGACTTCGAGATCTACCCCAATCTCTAGGAGATACTGCACCGCGGTAGTCAGAACAAACGAAGCAGCATAGTAGAGCGGTGGAGTGTTCTTGGCAAATGCACTTTCTGGAAGCAGAAATCGGACCCATGTTTGGGAGTTCTGCCTTCCATGAGTCGCGCTGAGGAGGAATGACTGGAGGATACCCCATAGTGGCTCACCCAGGTCTCTGATCCCTTTCGTATGAGAAGCCTAGTGCTGTACCGCATAGTCGAGGAAATCTTCTCCGGGGTACATAGGTGAGGCTTCGAACAATGACGCCATTGCGCCGCTTGAAAAGGCGTCAAAGCAAAAGAAGCTCAGACAGTATGTGGCCATTTGGCCTCCTCATTGAGTTGGAAATATGCGGCATCGCCCCGAAGATCGGACATTAAGTAGGTCTTGACGGATTGGCGTGCTAGCGTGATAATCTCAGGTTCCTCGTCATAGGTCAGCAAGCTACCGCAGATATCGAGAATGTTTTTGGGGTGAGTAAGACGTTTACTTTCGTCGAATGTACGCAATCCTGATGTGATTTGTAGCATTTTGCAGACCCCCGGCAAAGTCAATGGCCGAAAATTGAATGCAACGATTTGAATTATTTGTTGTGCCAATTGCCTATCTTCTTCTCCGTCAATACAACCAAGTATGTCCTTGTAGCTCTTGTCTAGATTGGGTGGTAATGAAATTAACGCTCTCTGTATGGCGCCTGGCGTTCTGAGCCGGTACAGCAGATCGAGTTGGCATCAAACCCATCAAAACCCTGTCTGATCAGTAGGCGCATGCTGGGCAAAGAAGTAACAGGAGTTTTCCAATCACTTACATGCCTTCCCCTCTATTGGTCAGAGCGACTACTATGTTTTCCTTCAAAGATGGCGAAAGTTGTTTCAGTCTAGGATGAGACTCGAGACTCCAATGGACCAAGAGCGCAATGTCTTTGCCGATGGCGTCTGGGTGTAATGTTCCAGTCCGCAAGCCGGAAAATTCTCACATGTTTGCTTCAATACCCTCCCTTCTCATTAACACTAGAGACCAGGATGCGGACATGTTTCAAAGTTGAGATGGTCTTCAACGCTTGTGAAATCTCTGATGGTTCATTGCGTTCGCTGACTCCGTCAATCAAAATGCAGAGGTGCTGTCGATTATTGCTTTGTTTGATAAGCAATTCGATCAAAGTATTCACGTGCAGCCTACTGGGCTTGCCCAACATAGCTTTGGGCGTGGTATCATACCGTGATTCGAGTTCTTCGTAATAGGATCAGAGACTTCACATATTTGTGCTAGCATCGAGCCGAGGAAATTTTGCCGACGTAGAGATTCGTCATCGCTGAAGGAACAATAGAAACATGCTATATTGATATGTTCAGGCTGCGGCAAAAGAAGCGCGTCAATGGCAGCTGTCATAATAGTACTTTTTCCTTGCGCCTGTAAATCCGTTAAGCCACAATCTTTGGCTCGAAGTTGGTGTTAAGTCACTCCAGCTTTTGAAAGCATTGCCACTTATGAACCATGTGCCAGTACCCGGCGTTCGTAAGCAGGCCATTTCCTGCCTTCTTAAATCTGGGCTCACGGGCGACAACCACTCCAAAATCTTCGTATACTTGTTTCCTATCGATCTGATCTCATACCATCAGGTCTAGTATGGTACCTTACGAGTTTCGAATGCCGTCCGCTTGTCATTGGATTCTGTGGCCAGGGTTTGTAAAGCAGTAATCCTGCGAGCCGTCTTCTGTGATCAATCACTACACAAGAATTTCAGGCCAAATTCGCAGTCAATTAGTTGTAATAGGGGTAACGAACCCTTCCTCGGTAAACAGCGAGAGCATAAAATAGCTCTTGACTCTCTCCAATCGAATTAGATGCTTCTTCATCTCGCCCTTGATGAGGGGCCATGTTAAAAAAAGAATGGAGATTTTGTCGCGGCCTTTGGGCTTAGCCAGTGCTTCTTGCAGCTCTTTGAAAAGTTCAATTGTATCCTCCAAAGGTTAGTCTGAGATTTTCTTTTTGCGAGTCGAGCGTAGAGACTCTCGTCTCGACTCGATTGGAGATTGACGATTGCTGGAACTCGGAGTATGTGGAAGGTAAACCGACTTTCACATTGTCTATTTGAGTGTGCTATTGCTGTAGCCTAAGATGCTCCAATACGCCGAGCAACCCAAACAGCTCGTTGCTTAGGCTCTGGATGTCGCGGCGGGCCCCTTTGACATTCTTAACATAGGTGAACAGTTCGGACGTAAGCTTGAGGGAAATAGAAAGGGCGGATACCACGAGACTGCTGAGATCCATGACACTTTCGCAGTACGTATACGGTAGACCAATTGCCGTGTACGAGTTTCAAATATGAATTGCAATAGCAGTACCCAACGTTGCGCAGGGGACGGATACACCTGATTCGGAGGGGAACGATGCGAAAAGCTGCAAGCACTCGCATCAAAGACAGAGAAATCAATGCTAGCAATGCCAGCTACTTGAACCAACTCGTTAGATGAGATCAGACATCGGGTAGGAATATTTGAAAGGCAAGGCGGTCAGAGAACGCAAATGTGCGAGAGCCTAAAGCAAGGCTTCTAATGCTATGCGCACTATTCAGCATACCGTGGTACTAGGGAGTCGCCATCTCCACAGGGAGATTACAGGAGCGGTAGGGCTTAGTACCGAGGTATACGGGTAGGGTCACGTGATATCAAACTTTATAATTCACTAAGATATTAATAATATTATACGCGATCTAGGAAGTAAATATATAGTAGATAAAAGTAGAAAATAAATACCTAGACTTTTATTAATAATTTATATATTTTATAATATTTCTAAAAAAATCTAATAATTTATATTACTCTTTAGATACGTATATATAAAATTTATATAAAAAATCTATATAGGTTTATATCTCTTCTTTATACTAACTTTTACCGTTCTTTATATATTATTCTAAATTATTATAATTAAATATCTCTCCCTAAAGAGTCTATATTAATCCTATACCGTTTTATATAAAGTAGTATATCTTTTCTTCTCTCTTTTATTAATACGTATATATTAATTTTACTTTTATATTAATTAATATTAATCGGTATTATAACTATACCGGCCGAGGACGATAAAGATAGTAGTATATATAACTTTATAATAATTATATATCTCCGGTATATCTCTTTATTTAATAGTATAATTAAAGACTTAATTATTATTAAAGCCGAGTAGTATATTATAAAGAGTAAAGCGCCCGTATAATAATATATTATTATTATATTAGAGGTTTAATATAATATCTTTTTCCGTTCCTAAATAATCGTACCGGTATATATCTTTATAATATTATATTAATATTATATTAACCCGTATAAAATTAACTCCGTCCCTTTAATATCGAGGGCGTTTTTTTATAGTTTTATACGGGTATCTACTAGAAGGAAGATTAAAAATATATAAATTATATTAAAGAGAACGGACTCTTTAAGTCCTATAAAGTTCTAGAAAGTTATTATAACGGAATATATATTAATTACTTATATAGAGGAGAGGGGGCAAAGTATAGTTTCGTACCCTATATATATTATTTAATATTATCCGGTATAATAACCTTATTAATATTATATAAAAATAGTCCGAGATTCGAAGAAATATAAAATTAAAGACCCGCTCGGTAAAGTAGGGTATTATTATATACGAACTTATATTAATCTATATAGTTAACCCGAAATTTAAAAAGAAGAAAGTAATAAAAGCTACGGTAAAGAACCTAGATATTACGGAGTTATATAAAAGGATTACGGTTTCGTATTAAAACCTCGCGATTTTATTTAAGCGCTTTATAAAGATAATAGGGGAGAATTAAAAGAAATATAAAAATAAATAAAATAATAAATAACCGGTACTAGGCGGTACCGGGTAGTACCGAAATATAATATTTATACGGGGTTGTAATAACCCTATACGGGCGTTTATAGTCGCGTTACCTACGGGTAACGAATAAAATCTTAATATATCGAATTTATACCGGCCTATACTATCTCTATATACTCTATCGGCAACTTGGGAAACCCCGATTTTTATATATTTTATACCGAAATTATATAAAATACTGGAAATACGTATCTGCTTATGTCCCGTATTTTAAATATATTATACACCGATTAAGTAACGATATTGTACCGATTTAACAACTTTTTTTTTTAACTTTAACTTTTAAGAGTATCTAGATTATAAATATTTTACTAAATCTATTTTTAGCCTAGATTCCGAATTTTTAATTAGATTTCTACTAGCGTTGCCCTATAGGGTTATAAAGTTATTTTTAGGATTAAGTTTAGCGCTCCCGCGTAGACCTTAACTCTAACTTAAAAATCTTGGCGCTAAGATTTACCAAGATTTACCAAGGCTGTAAAATGCGTATTTTGCACCGATTAAGTAGCGATTTTGTAGAACTGTTTTTCCGGACTTACCGATGTCTAGTACGGATATTATAAATATAATATAAATTATATAAAGTTTATTTAAAAACTATTAAAATCTAATTTATTATTAATAAATAATAATATTTATTTAATAAAAAACCGATAAGGTAGGAACTATAAATATAAAGATTTTTTATATTATATATACTATTAATACTATAAATTAGATTTTATTATATATTTAATTACTATATTAAAGTTACTACTTTAGAATAAATTTTATTATTATATTAAAATATATAATATTACCTTATTTAGTTATAGACGTTATTATTATATTATAAAATATATAATATAATATTAATATATAATATATTATATAGGAAAATTTATAATATATATTATAATTATATTTATAAATTCTTTAATTAAATATATTTAATATAAAAATATAATATAAATCCTCTACCCTAGAGTTAGTTTATATATATATAATTTCGTAACTATTTTAAATAATTATTTATAGACTAAATATTATTATATATATTTATATATTTATATATTTATAATATGATTCTTTATTTATATATTAATATAAAGTACTAATCTCTAGTATTACGGGGTTCTAATTTTTAATTTTTTAATAATTATATATCGAGTTAATTATCTAATATTTTTTATTATAATTTTTAGAGATTAATTCTATTATTAAATATAAAAATAAGAAGAATTTAATACTAAACCCTATAATTACTTTATATAGTTTATATTATTATAAAATTAATAACTCTACGTTAACGGCCTTAGATTTTATACTCTGTAAAATAATTCTAAAATATTAATAATTTAATAAAAATTCTTAATTACCTAGTTAAGATATTTATAATAAATTAATTAATAAAGTAAATTAACGAATATAATAAAAAATCGAATAAATATATAATATATAAAATAAT
>JAABUS010000482.1_pt1 | contig 101366 bp, 93 predicted proteins | sample 5560161 | NCBI WGS metagenome assembly JAABUS01 (sample SAMN10711885, study PRJNA513376) | rock metagenome | isolation source: Antarctica rocks | place: Antarctica: Victoria Land, Trio Nunatak nord | collected 2016-01-04
TTATAGCTTCCGTGTGTGAGATTCAACAGGATTCAAGTATTGTTCCTCCTGGAGGGGTGGGGGGTAGATGGTATTCGTTTTTAGAGGCTTGGGGTCGGATGTATTGAGTCCACTCGCAAGCCAAGCGAGCTGGGAAGCATCGTCTGGGGACTTTGTTCGGCCACGGAGAGATTGTGAGAGTTCTTTGACAGGTTTCATAGCTAGGGTTGGTGCAAGGTTTCGTCTGCGAATATATACTGGCGTTGGGGTTTTCTCACCATTCAACAAAGGGGTGGAGTGTGATACTTTACTAAAATTATAGTTGAGCTGTAGGCTACGAGTATTCATCTCTTTTTTTTTCTGCCTCCGTGTTCGGGCTTCGAATTAGGCGGCTGAGGTGGGTGTTAGAGCATTGTTGGGGCACTTTGTGCTGAATTGAAGCGGAGAGAGTGGTCTCTTTGACCGCGAGGTGGTAAAATGGGGTGGTGTTGGGGGTATGTGAATATGCTGTCTATACTTTTCTTGGAGTGGGGAATGCCGTAAAAATTGCTTGAGACGAGCGTTCAAGTCGTCAAGAAGGTACGTTGTTGATGGACCGGAGGCGAATTCCCACCTTTGATAAAATCTTAACAAGCTTATGAAGAGAGCATATGGGGCATAGTAATGGGCTTTTTTAGCTAAATCCTTTGTCGAGTCATGACCATGCTTCCATATCTACAAAAGTCATAAGATATGCTTCGTTGCCGGAGACAGTCAGGGTATTATGCTTTTTCGAAGTAGAGAATGCTTGAACAACTGACTTTTGAAGGCAGTCAAGAATCGTGACGAGAATGCCGTAGTAATACTCTGCAAGCCTTACCAGCAGGATCTCGCTCCAGACGCCTCATACTCCCAACGCTAAGATGCAGCAATAAAGCAATGCCGCTAGTAAGCATGCAACAACACTCCCTCAACCACCAATATTGCGCTAGGCCATGTGCTCCTCATGATACACACATTCAAGTCCCCCTCATCCTCTCCAACTCCTCATCACTACTCAACTCGCCCTCAAAATCATTGATCCTCGTATATCCCGGCGGACTAATCGGTACGTCCTCATACATCGGCGGCATCTCCTCATCCCAACTAATGCCCATCCCACTCCTCTCAGTCACACTCAATTTAAATTGCATCCTCAACACCCTCGCGCTCCCCGTCGGCATAGCTTTATCCTTTCCCACACCCGCGGTTTGCTCCTCGGCAACGATGATTTCGAGAACGAGGATATGGGAGACTTCCATGCCAGTGGGCGAGACAACGTCGCAGACAGGGTGGGAGTTCGGTCTAATAGCTGCATTGAATTCAAAATCGATTGCGCCGCCGGCGGTGTCGAAGTCGGGTTTCCAGCCGGATTTGATATCCTCGCCGCCCAGCGAGCGGACTTCCTCGTGCAATATTCCCTTCCCCTCTCCACCAATCTTGTGTGCGTGTTTCGAGCACGCCGCCGAGATGATTTTGCTCTGTTCATCGATCCGCCAGTTCAAACGCCGTATGCGCCAGCGCCGCTCGATGTTCTTGAGGCTGTTGTCGATGATACCTGCCATTTGGAGCTGGACGGGGAAATCGCCAATGGGATGGATGGCGGATGGGAGGACGACGCGGGCGGTGAGGTTTGTGGGGGGGAAGACGCGGATGGAGGTTTTGTCGTTGCCGGGTTGGAGGGCGCGTTGGACGGTCAGGGGCCGGGTGATAGTTATGATGTCGGACATGTTTGTGAGGGCTTTGGCGTCGAGGAGGTAGTCGATGTCGCCAAGGGCGCCGTGCGAGGAGGCGGGTATGTGGCCTGGGAGGAGGTAGGAGAAGGGGAAGGTGTGGCCGCCTTGTTTGTATTTTGTAGGCTCCGTGAGGAATTTCCACTTGAAGAGTTCGGTGTCTTTATGTTTGCAGGCGGGGCAGTCTTTGGTGACGGGTTTTTTGAATGTGATTCTGGCCATTAGGGTCATTTCGAAGCTTGCGAGTTTGACCTCGGGGTCGGTGACGGTGAAAAGGAGTTGGCCTGAGAGGAGGGCGCCTGATGAGTTTGCGGTGTTTCCGTAGAAGACGAGGGGAGGTGATTCCATGTCAATGATCAGTTGTGCAGGCTTTGCTGGAGCCAATCTGGGACTGTTCTTGGGACTGCCCTTTGCCGGCGAGCTGGAACGGCCAATGCCAGCAAGGCTGTTTCGCTTTTCTTTGTGGTGGAAGATGTCCATGACTGCGGGTCTCCGTTCGGAGCTCAATTTCCTCTCAACTGTGTCTGGGCGGTCGCTCGAAATGCTCTTCAGAGATTTTGTGCTTCTCTGAGCCGCCTGGCGGATACCGGTGGGCATAGGCATGAATGGCGGCGGGAAGGTGTGAAGCTAGAGGAAGGCGTGATGTCGTCGTGGTTGCTGTTATTACGAGTAGGAAGAACAAAGAACTCGGCTGACACGGCCGTTATTTGAATATTAGTAGCCATGGTGGTGTAACAAATTCACTTTTCGCCCTTTTCACGTGGTCAGCTTAAGGTACAACTACGGAGTACCAGCGTTGTGATGATGTTTTTGGGGGGTAATAGAAACTGAGTCTCCTCGGATCCTAAGAGGCTCTGGAGTTCATGCGCTTGGACGATTCCAGCTCCCTACCAAATCCCAGGCGGCCACCACGGGGCGTTGACGGTCAACCCAGGGCACGGAGCAGCCTCCGAAACGGTCGGATGTGACATGATGCATCCTCATTCGCTGCTAAAACTATTTCTTACGTACCAAACCCGCTAAACTCTGGGGAAAAAAGCTTAATGATCAACTCCATCGAGTAATTGCATCCTTCTCTTATTGGCGAGCATGACAGCCTCACTAGGGCTCTTAGGCTCTACAAATCGAAGTGGCTTTGTAAGAACGTGCTATATGAGTGGACTGACAACTGTTCATCGCTCCTCGACACACTCAGCTTCAAGCCACTATGCACTCTTCCACTGTAGGTCCAAAGCAGTGTCACTGTGGCTGATACTCAGCCCCCCATCCACCTCTCTGGCTTACAGGACAAGCTGCCATGTCATTTTCACTCGGCTTGCTGAAATTTTGCTTTCAGTGACTTGTGCAATTATTGCGAGACTGTGTCCTTTGGGATCATTTGAGAAATTCAATGGTGCCAACAATCACGCCTTGGGGGAGTTGTCTTTGGAGTTGCCGCGTATAAGCGACCAACCACCATCGGCTGACAACATGAACCCTGAATATGCAGGGCAAATGCTGAATCAGTCAATCGCATCACTAGGTATCTCCATCCATTATTCGATGGCTGCTCAAAACATCGAATAATTATTCCACCAACCCCATCCAGCCACGATTCCCAAGCAACCCAAAGCCCACTCCCATCTCATCTCCACAATCGCCCAAACCCACAACGTCCCCAGAGGTGGCGCTTTCTTCATCACCGCCAAATACGGATCCCTATTACTCGCATGGACCAGCCAAGTCCCCGCTACCACACTGAGGACCGCAAATAGCAGCTGGGTCACCAGATAAGCGGAGCGTGGATGTAGTATGGTAACTAACATGAGCAGTAAGAACGGAGTGGGAGAGGCAATGGTGCTAGAATAGAACACCGATGGCAGAGAGGGCGTTTCTGATGCGTATTGGTGTTCCACAAGCACCGTGAGAGTGAAGTTGAGAAGACTGAGGGTGGCGGTGTAGAGAGCGATGTCGAGAGAGGGAGTAGGCTCAAGCTCAGCGTCCACTGATTCACCGAGAGATGAGATTGTGCAATCAGGATTGATCTTTGTAGACGTGATAGAGGGAGTTGAGCTTCCAGGAGTGGAACTCAGTAATTGGCGTTCAGCGGCGATGTCAAGGAGTGTCTTCTGCTTGGGGGCATCGCGATCTGGCTGACTGAGAGGGACATCATCCCCAGCAGCTGGCTTCGCCCGAGCTTGCGCTCGACGCTCTTTGCGATTGCTCATGGGGTCGTAAATGCGACGGAAATGTTCGATCAAACGAATGGCGAAGAAGATTGATACCAAGCCGGATTTAATTCCGCGCTCGCCCTTAACCCCGAAAGGTTTCCAGGTACTCGACATCAAGCCTTCGTCTTAGAATGTCTACGATTCCAATTGAGGCCCTCCAGCATGGAGCTCTACCTCGCCCTCGCCATCCCAATCCTCCTCGCAACAGCATGGCTCTACACCGCCCAAATGACGCGCAGCTCCTTTCCCAGTCTAAAGGGCAAGCGCATCTGCCTCCTCATAGCCCACCCCGACGATGAAGCCATGTTTTTCTCGCCCACGATCCTTGCACTTACGGCGCCAAAGGCGGGAAACCATGTCAAGATACTGTGTTTGAGTAGCGGTATGTGGTCGTTGCCATGAGCTATATCAGACGGTATAGCTAATACAATTGCATCCAGGAAACGCAGATGGGCTAGGAGAGACACGCAAATCCGAACTTGCCGCCTCCGCCCTTATGCTAGGCCTACGCTCCTCCTCCGACGTCCTCGTAATCGAAGATCCGCAATTCCCAGACAGCATGACGACCGTCTGGCCAGCGGCGCACATAGCACAACTCCTTGCGAACGCTTTCTCCCCAGCCGCCAGTTCATCCAAGACATCATCCAAGTCAGACGAGCCCACTGCTACAATTGATACCCTCATAACATTCGATCGCCGCGGCGTATCTTCGCATCCCAACCACATCTCCCTCTACCACGGCGCGCGACACTGGCTCTCCTCGCTCATGGCAGGAAAGGGAGGTTGGAAATGCCCAGTGGAATTCTATACGCTCACGACTACGAACATACTGCGGAAATATATAAGTTTTCTGGATGCGCCTATTACCATGCTCATAGCTCCATTCCGAGACGCATCATTTACAAAGAAGAAAAGAAGAGACGAGCCACCAAGCTTGCTGTACATCAGTGATGTTGGGTCGTGGTTGAAAGGGCAGAAAGCGATGGTCACCGGCCATAAGAGCCAGATGAGGTGGTTCCGCTGGGGATGGGTGGCGGTGGGGAGGTACATGGTTGTTAATGACCTGAAGAGGGAGAGTGTGAGCTAGACTTCAGAATCCCCCAAAAAGCCAAAAAAAAACATTGGAAAAAAGAAAACCAGTTATCGACTCTCCCAAAAAGTGCACTTTGAATACTCCTCATTACTGTCTTGATAGAGTCTTCAGAACAGTGACTGATCATACAACACCGGCATCAAACACTACCAATCCACAAGCCGTGAAACATTGTATTCGTTAGAAGCCAGTCTGGTAAGAAGTTACTCGTATGGTATCACAACTGTGAATGGGGCCCGCAAGATGTTTAACCTTAAGAAGGTACAGCAATTACGTCCCATGCGACTAGATGTCCTAGATGTCGAGATGTCCCAGATGCTATGTTTGGACCCGTAAGTTTTTCCAGGCCTAAAAGGGATTAGCGACCCACTCCGTATTCTAAGGTAGTTGATATCTTTGATAAAGTAACGATGGGATTTATATCTTGATACCATAAAGTGCTAGCGCTATACTCACTCTTCCTACTTTAGCTCTGGGAATTTGGATGTTGGACCCGCAAGATTTTCGACCTCGAGAGGTTCTATCCAGGCAAGAATTTCTTTGATAGAGATCAAGATGAAATATGAATGGTAGGATTCTACCAACAGGTTTCCATCTTCTTTGCACCAAAGTAACGTGTTCCTTTGACAAGAATTTTAATCAGGGTTCATTTTCCTCATCATGAGCTGGAGCTAGACCACTTGATTGGCGCTTGTGAGCTTCTAGATTGAGAGAACTTGTCTCGTGTTTCCGGCGCTGTTTGTTTCCTGACCTGTGTGTTTCAGACTTGATCGATTCTTCTTCTTACGTACATCCAAGATCATCACCTACCACGTCTTCGCACCCGACGCAAGATGAGGGCATGTAATGATGGAACATAAAGATGCAGAGTTGCGGTCTTGGCGTAGTGTTTCTCAAGATGGATGTTTGGTAACGGCTCTCAATTAGGGCAGTCTAGAAAGCAGCGCAGATTCACATGCAATTCTGTGGGATGCCATCGAAGCTAATTGATCACTATAGGAAATGCCAAAAGGAATGCCTTACGCTAGCAATGCTTTCTCCACCTCTATCCAACTACGCTTCAGAACCCATGCAGACATTTAGAGTACTCTCTATGCCACGTAGTTGTAGACGTTACGCCCTTCTTCGTCTCGTTCCATATAATCCTTCTCGATTAATCTAACAATGTCAGCGTAGCCTGATACACGAAGGAAGAAGACAGCGTACCTCTCGATATTCTTCTTAATATCCGCCGGATCCAACACCCCTCTACTCTTCGTTGCGGTGATGACCTCACTCACCAACTCCGCATGCGTGATCTTCTTCCTACTCTTCATGATACGTACAACGGCAGCCTGCGTCTCGTAATTACGATCAGCGGCGACACGTTCGTGAGTCTGCTGGTTCTCTTGCTTGGTTTCTTTGGCTTGGATCTGGTTGATCTTGATGCGATATTTGGGGTGTGAGAAGTTGAGGTTTACGGTAAAGGTGTCGCCGGGGTTGACGTCTTTACCTTTGGGTGTTTTGCTGAGGACGCGGTAGCGGGCGCAGGCGAGGGATTGGAGTGTTCGCTTCAGTTCGCCGTCGTCTAGTGCTTGTTAGTGAATCAGTCGTAATAGCATGATGCAAGGGCGGCGTACCAAGACCAGAAGCAGCTTGAAGCTCATCATATGACGTTGTTTCGTTTTTGTTGAAAGCCATCAGAATCACTGCTTGAAAACAGCTGACAACAATCTCTTTAGCGCCCTTGGGAAAGACTGATTTGAGCTGGCAATGGGCAAGAGCGTGCTTCCATTCCAACCGTCTACCTGAATGTTTCACTTTGTAATGGGTTTCGAAATTTGCAGTAGCTTTCAGAATGGATTCGGGCATGTTGACGGCTACATCTGGGTAGGTGGGCCAGGAGGCCGAAGAGAGGACATTGACACTGAGATCGAAGGCTGGTCGCGTCTGCCTTTCTTCGAGCATCGATTTGTAAGATGTTATTTCTTCCCTTGCCATCTCGATGTCTTTAAACATCTGCTCAAGGTTGTGTGTGAAGCCGGCTCCACATTCTATGTCCATGTCAGCAACGTTATATTCGTAGATGATGATTTCACTAGCTTACCGGACTTCAAGCGTGTCAGCATGCTCTTCTCGGAGTCTGCACTAGCGCTTCTCCCAAGGAGCAGCCGTCGCGCAAGATCGCGCTTGTAGAACGCCTCGAAGACGGCTTTGCCATGTACAAAGCGGAACAGATCAAGCACTTGGTCTAATTGCTTGCCAATCTCGACGTCCTCATCTTCGCTCGAGCCTTCTTGATCTTCATTCTCAGCGGCCTTTGTTGCACTTTCTTGAGAAAAGCCAATGCCAGCAGCGCGAATGGCCTTCGTTCCACCCTTCAGTACCATATCGACATATTTGGCGATCATTTCTCCAGGTTTCGGATTATCAGTACCCCAGGTCATGTTACTCCTCTTGCTCTTGTTGATGAACGTTTCGAAGGCTTCGCGGAGACTGTGACCAAGCCCTTCATGCCGCTCGAAAGAATTCTCCCAGATCGAGTCGAGCTTCTTCTTGAATATTAGTAATCTCGTTACCATTTCTTGTTCTCGCTCTTCGTCGAAGACAATTTCAGAACCCTTTTTGACGATGAAAGCTTCAAAAGCAGGCCGCAGCTTCTCCCCGAGTCGTCTACGCTGTAGTAATGAATAGAGCTTTGATACAGGCTGTGTTTGATCCATTGCCAGAAGATCTTCGACATCGTCAATCTGTATAAGTCGAGCTTGTTGCTGGTCTACCAAAATATCTTCCAGGTAGGTTTCTAAGCCCTTCTTAGTTGTTTGATCTAGACCATAGGCATCGCACCGGTGAAGCTCCTCGTGCATCAGCTTCCCGCACATATGAACATAGCCGGCCAAATCATTTGTAGATACAGCCTGCTTTGTCCAGTCAAGGAAGTACTGTTCGGAATCTGCCATCAATCTGGGCTCGAAGAGCTTCGTGTATATTGCAAGAGAGTGGAACATCATAATAACATCTCGGAAGAGAGGCTCATCGAGAGCTTGGTGGTCGTCTCTCCTATCAGCGCTGACCAGGTCACACGCTCCTTTGAGGATCTTTCCTTTGAGTTGCGAGCTAGAGAAAATGTGGGTGCGGAATTCATTTGTTCCCATCTCTTGTAAAGACGGTAATAAGGCCGAATGAAGGAGGTATGACCGATCCAGGTAGAAGAAGATAGCGCGAACCGTCTCCAATTGCTTGCTCCAAGTGGACCAAGCCCGGACGACAGCTTCCAGTACCTCCACAGCTGACTCGGTATCTGCGGCCTGCACCAGAGGTTCCTTGACGCGAGCAGAGATATGCCGGGTGCATTTCTCGCAGAGCTTCTTGTACAATGGCGGAGCTCGCTCCTGCTTACAGACAATCTCCACGCCTCTGTAGAGCTCTTCCATCGAATACGGCAATTTCTCCCTCGTGAAAATCGCTGACAGCGCAGCATCCAGCTGCCCCCAGACACGGTTGTAGTATTCATCAGGATCAGGTCTCGAGACTTTTCTCAGACCCTTTACCACAAGCATCTTTGGCCCTGTATGAGGCTTGTTGTTCGTAGATCGGCCATTATTGAGTTTACCTTTCGCGGGGCTTCCATTTGGAGACGAAGTGAGGTCTATCACTTCGGAGGTTTGCCGTGACTTTGGGCTGGGGAACTTGTACATGTCCTCGCTTCGCATTGTCCTCGCAATCTTTGTAGCGCGATCGGCCTTCAGTTTCTTACTAGGCGAGGCCCCAGGGAGGTCGTCAATCTCCCGGTTCTTCAGTCCTTGCTTCGACGTTGCGAACAGCTCTGAGATGGTCTTTTGGGGATTTGGCTCGTCGCCACCGTTCATAGGACAGGGCTGCTTCCGAGGTCTCTGATCTTTGGGCTTGCTCCCACTATGGCTGATGGGTGGCATCTGAGCAATTTGGTAAAAACATCTGAGATCCTATGTTTGTAGCATCAATAGGCTCGAGGTGATTGGACGGCGGACTTGAGCTGCATGGGGATGACGCGAAGATAGTGCTCGGAAAAAGCGGAGTTAAGAGCATTCTGATTTTATACAAATGTCTGGTGGAACTTCTGTTGCGTCTAAATGTATTTCGTGAAAGGAATGCCTACAAGTTCATGGTGGGGATAGAATATGCATCTTGTGTTCTTATTTTCTCTGGCAGCCCGACTCTAATACCGTGATCTACTTCAGAACAATGCCATAATAGCCTTATCCTTATTTTGCTAAGATCATAGTAGACACTACGAATACCGAAAAGAGGACTAAGATACGTCGCCCTAAGCCTGGGACAATATAAATGGATCGTTCACTGGGCGGACTCTAGTTTTGTGTCAATTAATTTAGGTAAATAGGCCCATCTTTTGATATTTTTGGGTATCTCGTTGTTCTTCGTACTAAACAAAACGGTCAGCCAGGAGCGCAAAGGGGTCGCGAGTATTTTGACTTACATCCAGAAAGTCCGTCACCGCAATGAGTAGCACAAACAACTCAACCAACTCCTCAATGTCAACGCCGGCATCGTTAAACGAAACCCCTCCTATCCTCGCCTGTCTTTTGAACATTGATACAACGAGAGGCCGGTTCTCCACCAGGAAACCCTTTGCACCTTCGATGGTCTGCTCATTTTGCGGACCTCGACTAAGGACCACAGATGTGATGACGCGTGCTATCGACAGTAATAGCCTGTAGTACTTGGAAAGTGCCTCGGGGTTGTCGATTTCTACCTTTGTCAGCATGCTTCGCTTCTCGACCTAAAATCGCATGACTTACCAACGCCGATGTCTGGATCGACTGAGAACAGGCCAGACGTCCGTACTGCTGAGAACAGCCCAGCATTCATCACATGGACCGCACCCATCCTACTCTGTGAGATCGTGAGGAGCAAGGAGAGTTTACTTTCATAGAAGGAGAGTAGGAGAGGGATATCTGTCAAGTAGTACAAGGTCAGTATCCCTCTTCGAAATGCTTGATCGGCTCACTCACCCTTGCCGGACGTCTCCCGCAGCTCCTGTGGTATATTCTCGATACTCTCGACAAGTACCTGGATAAAATTGGTTCTCATTAAGGAGTCGACAATGTAGTTCGAGTCTTCCAACTTAGCTAGGCCAGCAAGAGCATCCAGCAATAACAACGCTGAGATCCTGCAAGTGCCCGAAGCTCCATAGGCATCGTCACAGATGATGTCTATTGTCTTTTCTCCAGTCGTCTTTACTATTTGTGTGCCATGGCGGTGATGGAGGGCCGCATCCGATGCTTGAGCCATACCAGACAAGTATCTATAGCAATTCTTGTAGAGCACCTCGCGAAGTTGCACGTCTACCTGTGGGCCATTGATTGCTCGCAGGCCTGCGCGGAAGACTTGAAACAATCTGTCGTTGGCAGCGTCACCAGCTCTAGATCGATCAAGTGCCGACGCCTCGAAGTCTAGTTGAAACAGTAGGGCTAGAATCAACTTGGCCACGTCCACGGCTTCTCGTGCATTTGTCAAGGCGTATTCCTCAAGCTTTGGCGTAATCAATTGTAGAGCTTGCAGTATCAAGGCAGCTTTACCTCCGGCGTCGAGTTCACAGGTACCGATGGCGAGCGTTAGCAGATCAGCCCAAGCCTTCATAGTTTGTAGTTTCGCAGAAGTCAAGTTGAGACGACTGTTCTCACTTTGGAAGAAGAGCAGTATGTGTTGCGCTTCCTCACCGGCACGCTGTTCTTCATTTGGATCTTGGAAGCGTCCGGATCTTCGTAGCTCGTTGAGCCTCAATGTGATCATTTCATGAATTAATCTGATGTCGGACAAGGCGACATTCTTCTGATAGCCAGTTCCAACACTGACGCTGAAATCCAAACCGGCGAAACATTTCAATGGAGGATAGCTGATGCCATGATTAAAGTCCAACTCGATGAAGTCGAAGAGATCAAACATCGTAAGATTCGGTATCTGCTCGCCTTCAGGCGTGGATGTTGATCCGAGTAAGGTGGAAAAAATTCTGGCTTTCAATGATGGTACACCCTCCACAGCTACCAAACGGACTTCCGTGCTCGTGTATTCGAGCAGTGAACACCGCTGCCAAAGGTAATGCTCAAGAGCTTCTGCAGACTCTGTAAACATGAAGTCAGGATCCTCGATCGCTCGTTCATCCCACATAGTGTCTAGTCCCATTGCCGTCTGCCTTAAGGACAATGCGAAGAGAAAATCGCTCGACCTCAATTCCGACAGAGTGAAGATGGACGAGAGAGACGAGGTCCATAAGAAGGACAACACCTGCATGGCTTTCTGTTTGAGGCCGAGCGACCATGCCTGCATTGTGCCATCATCACCATCGGGATATTCAACGACTAGATGCAGCACAGCATGAAAAAGGGACGAGCCGTTGGCGAAGAGACTGTCTGCTCCCACGTCTAATGTCGTCCCTCTGCAAGAAAATCCAAGAAAAGCATGTGCTAGCGTGGGTCTATCCGGGGATGTCGATAGACAGTGGATCAGAAAATCAAGAATCACTGATTTAATGATCCAGCCAGGAGCATCACTGCCCTGGCCAAGCTCGCGTGCATCGAATTGCATTGCAAGGTTCAATGATCTAGCTATACGATGTAGATCGTCGTGCTGCTCCACTATGCTGATGAGCCGATTGCCATGCAGAGTTTGACCTTGTCCTGGGCTTGAATATGTGTTCAGTTTTCTCGAGCTCGCCAATTTACCAAGTAGCTTTAGGGAGGCCACAGCAAGATCCTGGTTACCAACACCCGCGTAAAGGCCTAAATCCGGAATCAGGTCGAGGTTGAGCGCAACGCTATCCTCGAAAGATGCTAACGATGGGTTCAACACTGGTTGTCTACGCCCCACGGACTGTAATTTGATGAGAGGGCGCACTATATCCAGAAAGGTGGTCTGAAGATCCATGACTAAGATCATGACGTTGATGGTGCTAACAAGTGATAGAATCAAAGGGGAATCCGGAGAAGCACTGGCGACTTCGTCGACGTCATGGTGTGACGAAGAGAAAAGTGCAGCCAGCACACGATCATTAAACATCCACTCCATCACGCGAGAGAATGGATGCAGGCGAATATATGTCAGTAGTGACGAGGTGTTCATTGCTTCGTCCACGGGAATGTTTGATCTATTAGCTAGGACAACAAGATTTTCATTGAACGTATCCAAACACACGACGGCAAAGCTGAGGATATTCCACGTCAAAATCCTTCGCCGAAGAGGCTCTTCGTGTCGTGGTGATGTTAAGGCAAAGACTCTGCCAAAGACAAAGTCTACGTAGGGCTCTATACCTGGCATGCGATAAGCAGAACCAAGCCCTTCTGGAAAGGGCAGCTGGTCGTTCAGTTCTGTATCCTGGATAGATGGTGATACAAGGCTGTGCAAGAGACTAATAAAGTCCTTAGTCTGCTCGAGATCACGAGCGATGGCATCAAAAGCAAGCTCTATTGGTCGAGCTGCGGTATTCATGACACTTTTAGGAACACTAGAAGTGGAAGGTAGTTTGCCTGACATCCAATGGTCTAGAGTCGTCCATACCGTCATTCCAAGCTCATCTGACTTGTCAGTAAGGAGGGCTCGGACGACTGTGAAGGCGCAAGCTTGGAGGGTACTAGACACCTCGACATTGCACAGCTGAAAGAGAACCTCGAGTATAGGGAAGTCGTTCTGAGACATTATCCATGATCTGACTTCGGCGCTTTCGCTACAAAGATGAGACATGAGCCGCAAGTAGTTCTCTAACATATAAGAACTCTCAGGTTCGACAATGTTGTCAGTATTGCTTGCATATTGATTTGCCGAGCGAAGAGCCAGTGGCTGCTCCCGGCTCTTGAAAGTGAAGATATTGAGTTCTTCGAATATCTGAGCCCAGCTTAAGGAAGTCAGCCTGCGCATCTTAGCGGACGTGAAAGTGCTCTCTTCAAGCAGGAAGCGGTGAGCCGCGGCAGCGCACTCCTCCCCTTGGCAGATAGAACGAAGCATTTCGCAAGAGGCACCTATGCAGGGCGTAGATTGCCTCCTTGATGCCCATTGCAGGAACCCATAGAGGTTACTGTCGGTGTCGCTCCAGAAGGCTTGCGCAGCACCAGTGCGCTGATCAAAGGCAAAGGAGATGATGGTGAGGAATCTTTCAAGATGGAAACTCTGCTCAGCGATACTTCCTGGCATATTGGTTTGTAGTTTAGAGAAGAACTGAATCCTTTGAGTATCCTCCTCGGATTTGAAACGCCGAAGAGTATCGGGCATGCTTGAAATGAAGGCGTCGGCGAATGACTCGAATTGCTCCATTAGCAATCTCCGAAAATACGGCGAAGGCAGGGTCAATCCATGGCTCAAAGCCGGATAGTCTTGGAGCACGGCATGGATAAGTCCATTTCTCGTTGGATCATACCATTCGTTTGGAGTGGCCTGTACGCAGATCGACAGCGTGCATTGAAAAGCGTTGTCCTGGAGAGCTTGGAAGAAAGCGTCTGTTCGGGCTCGAGCTTCGGCTTCGAGGTCGACATTCTGCAAGGGCGACCCTGTAGGCGCTTCAAGGTAGCGTGCTGAATACTCGGCAAGCCACCATGTGATGGTAGCGGCTTGGAAGTCTCGCAGTGCCCATGGAGCTGAGTCTTTGTGCTCCAAGATCTTGCTATTGAGGGCCCTTGCCTCTCTTAGATCAGCGCTACCCTCTGGTGAGCCACATTGGAAAGTGAATGCTATGATAGTGGGTATATAATGCAAGGCCAGATTGTTCATGCGGTCCAATCTCGGCAGGTGTTCCAGGAGTTTATGGAAGTCTTCGACCCCAGTGTAGTTGGCTTTGACCAGATGCTGGACTATGGCCCCAAGCGACTCATGCTGTTGCGCAAGACTCTGTTGTTGGAAGTCCATGATCTCTTGTTGCTCTTCTGATGGTGTCTGGCCCAAAGCCAAGTCTCCCTGACGACGCTCCCCAAGTAGTTGTAGCCATTTCTCAATGCCCACCATTGCACCCAGACACTTTTGAGCATAAAGTGATCCATTCCGTGCCGGGCCATCCTTTGTTTCCAGTATCAGGCTGAGCAGCTGGCGCGAGACTTCGCGAATGTCTTCTTCGCGCTCGAGATCAATTGACTGCCTCAGTAGGAGACGCAAACATTCCAGCGAAGACTGTCGATACTCGTGAAATTGTATTACGGCAGATGCCACATTGGCCCTGGCAAGAATATCTGCATCCTCTTGCGACTCCAACAAAAGCCGTGCCGAAGCAAGTTCATCCAGGTCCAAGGTCTCCGCCAATTGTATTGCGCTTTCCTGGAACTCTTTATTCACAGAGTATTCTTCCTCGTCGACATTTATGGTTCCTTAGAGGCAGCAATGATTAGTGATGATTCACGAGTTTGCTTGGCTGGTTTTCATAGTATCTTACCAGACTGAAGCGTCTTTCGGCTGCCATCATTCTTTCCTGGCTTGTCCAGAAGCTGCCTGAACTCGTCAACACGCGCTTCCAGCTCAGCCCAAAGCCTGTCGATATTGCGCAACCGGGATTCTTCTAATGCGAGAAGGTCCTGGTGAAGCCCTCGCAGTGCTGCCAGACCTTCATCTTCTGCCATCTCTCGTTAGGAGGGCAACATCAGAGTTTTGATACTGGGACAACCGCTTTTCTGCTCGACGCGCTCGGCGCCGAAATTTTGCCGAAAGGCGTGTCAAAGGTTACTTCAATAACTTTCTATCCAAGTGATAAAACACAATGTAGTAAACACACCTGGATGGCAGAGTTGAGTGTTAGATATCTGATGGTGAAACCGTCGAGTGCATATGCGGTCTCTACATGTGCAATTATGTTGATTGCAAAGCTTACCAATTTACAAGAGCTTGAGGAGGGGATCTCAAGATGGGGGACGTTGACGGCAGGAGAGACATTAATATTGCTCTTGGTCTGTCATTGCTTACATTTGAGACAGACAAAAGCTGATGGGTCTTAGGGAGACTGCGCTCTGAGAAGGGAGAAGAACGATCAACGGCTCTGACTGGTATGGAAAGCTCCTGTTCCCACTCCACATGAGCCTGCTAAGCGTCGGTTAGATTTGAAGATAATTATCAAGGAGAACCGCCAGGGCCCGCAGCTGTAGTTTCACCGATAATGGCATGAATCGAAGGACCAAAAAGCTGATAGGACAAATAGGAAGAATGTCAAGGATGGTGGTTACCATACTATCTTGGAGACAATATTCAGAGTGGTCAAGCTCGAAAGTGCAAACCTCGTGAGAGCATCCAAGAACACCAAAATTAAAGTTGAGTCGCGGCTGTCGGCATGTGCAAGCCTGGTTCGACTTATTGTCGACGTTTCCTTAAAAAAGCTGCGTTACAAAACTGTGAAGGCTCTAGTAGAACACATTACACAGACCTTGCCAACTGCGGATGCCGGTTACTGCGAGCCCCTTCTCAAAGACTACCTCAAGGCTCTCGTTACACTCTTCGATTACAAGGCGCACCCAGAACATTTTCTGGAACAGGAGTGGCATGAAGCCGTTGACTTTTGTATCGAATTAGCTTGTGATCTCAATCGAACATACGAGCCAGACGAATCAGGCTTTTCCAATGGAGTCAGAGCTCTTCATGAATCTAGCTCTCATCGAGACAACCTCAGCAGAGCAGGCACACCGAGTACTTTTGGCGATCTTGGCCGCAAGTCGGGCAGGACTGCCTCACAGCGGGGTGCTTATCCTCATCTCAGAGACAGTGATCGAGAAATACTGTTGTGTTTGCGAAGTCTGACCTCCGTACCGAACGCGCCGATAATGGATAGGGCTCATAAAATCCTGACAACGCTGATTGAATTGCTGCAATCGTATCCGAAGACTGGTACGATACAACAGTCTGTTTTTGAGAGCATCAATTCAGCTATATCCAGCGTTATAACTAATGACATATCGCTTGGCATGCGGATCTCGAACAAGATGCTTCCGTTGTTTCGAAAATATTGGGATAGTAAGGATGCTACGCTCAAAGAAACCCTGCTGGTCTTTCTTTCCTCTGTAGAGGTCCTCCTACCTCGCATGATTTCGGAGGACAACACAGGAGACTGCAAGAACGCATTGAATGCCATTGTTGAAATCTTGCGCGTCGACTATTGTTCACGTAGGCACCGAGAACAGCTACAATTGGAGGACATATCACTACCAGATCCCACAAGTCGCGTGGCTTCTCAGATACCGCTGAGTACTAAGGTACACCAATTGAGGTTAGGTTCACTCAAGGCAGAGCATCCTTGGTGTTTAATCTCTAGCAGCGCCGCTGCAATAGTAGAATTGGAAATTGACACCAGGGCTCGTGAGAAACCGTTTGATCCAGATGAGATACAGGTTCCCGCAAAACGTCAGAGACTGACACATCCGCTTGATGATTTGCTGCGCTTCGCAAGAGGATCGCTTCTACCGGAAAAGCTGTATGCATTGCAGATGCTTGTCTTCGTCTTCGATTCTCTCAATTTTGACCAAAGCGCCCTGCACGGTTATCTGGATGTACTACTGCCGTGCTTGTCAGACGATGATGGCCTCATATCAGCCTGGGCAATACTAGCCTTGACTTCGTATGTATGACCAATCCAAGGGTTTGTTCATTGCTAAGGTCGTGGTATACAGCGCAGTAGGTCAGAAATACGCGCGTACGCCAAATCTTATAGATTTCTGGCTTCAGATCTGGCGCCTAGTAGCAAGGCATATCACGTCTACAGCAACATGCAGAGCGGCATGCCATTTGATGGCAGTCCTTCTGGATTCAGGCTTAGTCCAATACACAGATGTCGCTGACCTCGTGGATTCCATGATCAGGTCCATTGACCTAAACGGACCAGCAATGTGTGACGCATCCGCAACCACATTGTGGGCTATACTGCTGGTTCTTAGAGGACGGGCACATCTTGGCTCTGTTTCCGAGTCGTGTGATCACGTCCTAAGCTGGCTGTTCAATCGATGGAGTCCATGTAAGTTTCCAGGTGTTCTCGAGAAGGCCAGAGGTTGATCGATTCGCAGCCAACATACACGATAGACATCATACTTCCTACATCGCTCTGCATTTCTCCGCATTCAGCGCGCTGAGACTGATCTGCTTATGTCTGGGCCTGAGTACTCCTGCTGCCGAACCGCAACAAGCCTTGAACCTCGGCCTGCTCTCGCAAGCAAGGCTCAGAATTTCGCGAAATCGTAAATTGATGAAGTATCTGCTCTTGGTTGAGGATGCGGTCCCACCTGGCATTGGCAGACTTTCAGTCTCGAATCTCGAGTCGTCTAACATCAAAATCCCACTTCCGAAACTCCAGACACTTGCCAGCACGGTAGTCGAATTCTTCAAGGTTGAGTCTTCAGCACTCCTCAGAACCTCCTTCTCGTCCACTGCCGAGTCTACTCCTAGCATCAACGCAGATTCTGTCCGAGTTTCAGTCTCATTCTGTACTGCTGGATACGCATTGCTCTCAAGCTCGAGGCTCCAAGATATCCGTCAAAAAGACCAGCTCGAGAACGCACTCCATGAATTAAGGGCTAGTCTCAAGAACAATCTATTACGTCATGGCGAGCGGCGAGACCTGATGAAAGGCTTGTACGATACGTTTGGTACGTTTGCCCTACCAGTCCACCGTGTGACTGGAGGCATGGACCTCCTTAGCGTTGGCGCTACCGCCATGTCGCAGGGGTTCAATAAGCAATTCTGGCTTGAAACATTGCATTTCGGAAGTATAAATGAGATTGTGGAGGGTCAGGATCCAATGGATCTTGACGACGCCTTTGATTCGCAAAGAAGTAGCGGTAGGGATGAGGTCTCTATCACAGACAATTCCCATCTTGAGATCCCAGCAGCAACGAATACTTCAGCGTTCCGAGCTTGCGTAGCTGCTAAAGTGTGTCTTATGTCTAATCTAATTATGTCCGAGGATGTTGGAATTGTCTTTGCGACAGCCACGACCTCAGTCATCGATTACTTGACCAGCTTGCAGGCTCCGGACTTTCTTGCCTGTAGGACCTTCCTTTGCGAGTTCCTTGATTCGGAAATTTCAATCACGGAAGATGATGGCAACACACTGCTTAATTATATTGTTAAGAGATTGGTCGAGAGATACGGGTCAGAAAGATCTGAGGTCGCGTTGGGTGTCACATTGGATACTATGTCTCGCCTGGCTGGAATGTGGATTACAAAAGACGGCGGTGATATTGCAGACATTGGCGCCTCACTTTATGGGTGGTTCATCGAGATTGCGCTCAAAAAGGGTATATCATCACCTCATGTTCTCATTTGCATCTCTTCCATGCTTCAGAAGATCATCAAGATTCGACCTGAGTACGCTAGAAGCCTCTCCTTGCAATCCGCAAGGACCAGTCTATTCGAAGTCCTGCGCGAGGGAAACATCGTTGTGAAATTTCACATTGGCAACAATATTGCAGAGATATTTGCTCTTTTTGTCCTTAAGGAACACGAGAACATCCTTGAAGACGTGATCGCCAACCTTCCAAACGACCCGATATGGATTGAGGGTATTGCATTGCGACTTTTCGTTCTTGCCCATCTTGCAGCCTCTTGGTCAACGCTTTTACGTCGGTGTGTTTATGCGGTATTGGAATGCCCGAGGCACGTGCCTGATTCTGCTGGGCACGCAAAGAGCTGCCTCGGACTTATCACGACATCGCTTCAACTGGCTAAACCACAGATTCTCTTCAAACTCTTCGTATCTCAGATCCTGTACACATGGCTTGAGACGCAACCATTAAGATCCATACCGTACGCTGTGTTTGGCTACACTTCACTTCCCGACCTTCTCCATGACGTGCAAGACGAAATTGTTGGGCACGTTGTGATGCGAGGCAAGGACAATGAGGCAGCGCAGCTTGCAGAAGACCTTGGAACTTCGTTCAAAAAACTCTTGCAGGCATCATTTGGTAAAGCCTCGGCTTACGGCATTGCTCGTGATATAGCACTTCCGCGCCCAAAAGATGTCCCGGGATCTGAAGCTGGTGTCAGGGAAAAACTGGGCAAAGACCTATACAGTACGCTTGTAGTCACGAACTTTGCCAAGATCCTAGCTTTCTTCTTCAAAAGTATGGATTCCGATGGCCAAGTAGAAAAACCATTCCAGAAACATCCCCACGCTGGACAGGCCTACGTGGTTTATCAGGAGATCTTGGGTAGGACTGGCTCCGGGAAAAAATTGCCACTAAATCAACAGCCTTCATTCAAAGCCAAGTACCTGCTTGATCAAATTGATCATCTTTGTCGTCGCACAGGCTATGACGCCGAGTCATTGTGGTCGCCGACCCTTTATGTTTACGTCTTCCGCGAGGTGCTCAGTGGTATCCATCCGGCTTTGGGTTCCCTGCACGCGTGTTCGATACTCCGAAGGATAAGAATATTGATCTGCATGGCCGGAAACATCGGTCTGAAGGACTACCAATTAGAAATGGCTCTGCATTCTTTGAAGCCATATCTCACTGACCCACAGTGTGCCGACGAGACTATTGGAATTGTACAATACCTGATTGGTCACGGAGCCGCGTATCTTGGAGAAGTGCCTTCTTTCCTTGCTGGCCATGCTGTGTCCGCACTTACCTCGATGAAAGCTTTCTTTGAGTCCACCCAAGACAGCACCACCCAGGAAAGCCAATTCAAAGCTACTATATCGAGGGCTCAAGCGTTCCATGGCTGGTTTTCTAGCTTTCTAGAAAGCTATCAATCCTCTCGATTATCCGAAGAGTCAAGGAGCTGCTTCAGGACGATCGTCAAGGCAGCGAGTAAGCTTCAGACCGGTGGTAACGCAAGAGTGGGTACCTACGAAGGCGATCTCCTGCTCGAGCTTCTTGAGGATCAACGCTCTGGCAGAGATCTTCTAGATCGATCCTCGAGGGACACTATACTGAAATTCTTATGCACTCCATTCGAGGTCCCCACCGATTTTCGCGAGGACATCCTTGGGTCTGATCCACAAGCTGCCCGATATGCGTCGACCGTCTGGGAAACGTGCCAGCGAAATGTTTGTTCCCCTGACTACATCTTATGGGCCGGACGGGTGTTGGGGCGGGCATATGCTGGGAAGGGTCTCATGGACCGAGAGATGGTTTATGAGACCCAACTCGAATCTGCTACCGATGGTGCACTCTTTCAGACCGAGGCACCGTTGTCGAGCTCCAGGACTAACATCCTACGACTTTTGTACGAGCTGCTTCTGAGCGATCAGAGCATCGAAGTGGGGATTGCTGAAACCGCATTAAGATCGATCGTCACTAAAGCAAATGGAACAGATGATTTCGTGGTATGCGAGCAAATCCTTCCGTCCTCCCTCATGGAAGCATTGCTTTGGAAAGATTACCACTTGCCTCCGAGTATTACACCTTCGTTGAATGAATCAAGTCTGTCAAATGCTGCAGCATTCGACAAAGATTTGCCAACTCTACAATGGATTCAAGAGCTCTGTATAGCCTTGGCACTGACAGCGAGTGAAGACCCAATTCTATCAGAGCTGGCGAATATCGTGAGGTCTATTGACGGACTTGCAGAGAAAGCTTTTCCTTATGTTCTACATCTGGTACTGCTCCGAGAAACCGGCGGCCAGCAGACCACAAGGGACATCATGTCAGACGCCTACATGCAGTGGTTCCAACAATGCGTTACCAACGAAAATTCCGTCATACCGTCGACCCAAATTCTACTCGAGGCGCTGCTTTATCTGAAGACTCAACCGTTACCGCACGAAACTGTTCAATCTGACCGCTTCTACTGGCTCAAGATTGGCTACCGGCAAGCCGCCGCAGCAGCAATCAAATGCTCTATGTTCAAAACTGCTTTGATGTTCTTAGAGATCGACTTCTCGGAAGCTGTGAAGATATCTGAAGGTGTGAAAACATCGAGACGGTCGTCAACAGTAAAGCGTCAAGAGCCTACGGAATATCAAGAGCCCACTGATCTTCTTTTGCAAGTCTACGAGAACATTGACGAGCAAGATGCTTTCTATGGCGTACAGCAGCCATCAAGTTTGACATCAATGATGGATAGACTGGAATACGAACATGCGGGCTTCAAGAGCCTATCCTTTCGCGGCGCTCACTACGATGGCCAGCTCCGGAGATCGGGTGGAGGACACCAAGCGGACGAGGAAAGCATGGTTCGGGCACTGGATAATCTGGATCTAAATGGCTTGTCGCGAATCCTGCTTGGAAACATGAGCAACACTTCACAGAGTGCCATGGACTCAATGTTGCGCACTGCCCGGAAGCTAGAGCAGTGGGATATATCTGCTCCAGTGTCATATACCAGCAGTGCCAGTACTATATTCAGAGCCTTCCAAACTATCAACAGCGCGACCTGTCCGGAGGACTTACTAATTGGTCTGAATACTGGATTTGCGGAAGCTATGAATCAAGTTGTAGCAGGTAAGGGCGCCAAATCGTCGATGCGTATGATATTGGGAAGCCTTGCAACCTTGACAGAGGCAACCGAAGTCTTCACGTCTAGACGCCCTGAACAGCTGTACGAAGTGCTAGATAGGTTCAAGAACCGCGATCAATGGATGTACTCGGAAAGGTGAGTGACGTGTTCGCTTCGCCCTATGCAATGCCATCTGATGCTAATGTTACCTAGTTACGATCATGTTAAAAACATCATATCTTGCCGAGAAACGATGTTTAGCTTACTCAGTAAGAGGCCAAAGCTGCAAGACATGCTGAAGACATCTGTACGGGATGCTCGCGCTGTAGAGAGCCGCTTGCTCCTTGCATCCTCAACCATGAGTAGGTTCCACGGCGCTCTCCAGAATGCGTTGACCACAGCAACATACCTCAATCAACTGGTCAAGCCATGCGAAGAGGCTGGAGTAGATATCTCGGCAGCTGTACGACTGGAAAGCGCAAACGTGCTATGGGGCCAGGGTGAGATGACAGCCTCCATAAGGATGTTACATGATCTCAAGAGATCGACCGCTTCGCAGTCTCAACTGGTCCGAGTCGGCAAGCCTGAGCTGCTTGCAAACCTAGTGGGTCATGATATAGGTCTTGAAAGGAGCGATATGTCGACTGACTTCTTTCAAGGGACATCGAATTTCAGTGGCTAGACTAGAGAAGCCAGACGAGATCATTAACCAGTATCTTGCCCCGGCGATCGAAGAACTTCATGGGAAAACAAATGGGAATGAAGCAGGCCAAGTTTTCCATGAGTTCGCATCTTTCTGTGATCAGCAGCTGCAAAACCCAGACGGCTTAGAAGACTTTCACCGTATTCAGAAGCTTCGCGACCGCAAAGAGGCCGAGGTCAAGGACATGGAACAGATGATGAAGTCAAAAAGCTCTCAAAGCAGGGAACACCAGGCCATCAAAAGCCATCGAGACAAGGCAAAGCAATGGTTCGATCTGGATAATCGAGAGTTTCAGCGGCTTCGGGACAGTCGGCAAACATTCCTCCGCCAGAGCTTGGAGAACTATCTTTTGTGTCTCGAAGCCTGCGATAAGTACGACAATGATGCACTCCGTTTTTCTGCTCTATGGCTCGAAAATTACGACAGCGAGATAGCTAATGCTGCAGTGGCGAGACATTTCGGCCAAGTAGGGAGCAGAAAGTTCGCGGCTCTCATGAATCAGTGGTCGTCGCGACTATTGGACCAACCTGGACAATTCCAAAAACTCCTTGCCTCATTGGTGCTCAGAATATGTGTCGACCACCCATATCATGGGATGTACCAAATGTTTGCGGGAAGCAAGTCCAAAGGCGGCAAGGACGAGACAGCATTGTCTAGGAATGCGGCTGCAGCTAAAATCGTGTTGCAGCTGAAGGCACACAAGCGTGCCAGCGTACCATGGACTGCAATTCACAACACTAATATCAGCTTTGTGAGGTTCGCAAGTGAGAAACTTGACGACTCCATGAAACAGGGGTCCACGGTGCAGCTTCGCAAGTTTGCTACAGGACAACGACTCGAGCAGGATGTGCTCAAGCAAAGAGTCCCTCCACCGACAGCGAGGGTCGAGCTGCGAGCAGACTGTGACTACAGCAATGTCCCATACATAGCTAGATTTCAGCCTACGTTCACTGTGGCAAGTGGGATTAGCGCGCCGAAGATAATAACAGCAATCGGTACCGATGGCAAGAAATACAAACAGCTATTCAAAGGCGGCAACGACGACCTCCGTCAAGACTCCATAATGGAGCAGGTCTTCGAACAAGTCAGTAATCTGCTACGCAGTCAACGAGCAACACGCCAACGCAACCTCGGAATTCGAACCTACAAAGTGCTTCCCCTAACATCCAGGGAAGGCATCATCGAGTTCGTCCAAAATACAATTCCACTCCACGACTATCTCCTGCCAGCTCATTCACGCCACTTTCCCAAAGATCTCAAACCCGCAAATGCCCGTAAATTCATCACAGAGGCCCAAAACAGATCCGCCGACTACCGACTAGAACAATTCCAAAAGGTCTGCCGTCAATTCCGCCCCGTGATGCGCTACTTCTTCACGGAACATTTCGAAAATCCGGACGACTGGTTCGAGAAACGCCTCGCTTACACACGCTCCACAGCCGCCATTAGCATCCTCGGACACGTCCTTGGCCTAGGCGACCGCCACGGGCACAACATCCTCCTCGACGAGAAAACAGGCGAAGTGGTGCACATCGATCTCGGCATCGCCTTTGAACAAGGCCGCGTTCTCACTGTCCCAGAAATTGTCCCATTTCGCTTAACGCGCGATCTCGTTGACGGCATGGGTATAACGAAAACCGAAGGCGTTTTTCGCCGCTGTTGCGAATTCACACTCGAAGCACTCCGCAATGAGTCCTACTCCATAGTGACGATCCTCGATGTGTTGCGCTATGATCCTCTCTACTCGTGGTCTATGTCGCCGCTGCGGTTGAAGAAAATGCAAGATGCGCAGACGGAGGATCCAAGAATACCGGATGATGGAGCGGGTGGTGGTGGTGGGGCTGGGGGGAAGAAGGAGAGCGAGGAGGGCGAGGCGGAGAGGGCGTTGACGGTTGTGAAGAAGAAGTTGAGTAAGAGTTTGAGTGTGCAGGCGACCGTTAATGAATTGATTCAGATGGCGACGGATGAGCGGAATTTGGCGGTGCTTTTTGCTGGGTGGGCTGCTTATGCTTGACCAAGCATGGGTGCTTGTGAATAGGGGGAGGGGAATATTGTGGGTAGTCGCTTGTGAATATATTGGCGTTTGTGTAAATGGCTTGAAGCTTCAAAAGTATGTACATTTGTACTTTTGTAAATCTCCTGTCCGTACTTTAGCTGCATATAGGAGTAGAGCTAGACAAACATACTTGACATTTCAGCGCAGATGAGTAAAATCCGTGAATTTCGTGATTTGAGTAGCGGAATGCTATGGTCATCTAAACATGATACCTGCTCAATTAACCTAGTCTTAAGAATGGCGAACTTTTATATACTGTTGCCATTCATTCGTGGACTCAGCCTCTCAGCAATCTCATACTAGTGATAGGTATTGCTTTGTAGTTGGGCGAAGGTGACCGCGTCGTGGGCGTCTATCTATATATTCTGCGACGGCAACGGGAGTCGCGAAGATCATATTCTTGTCTACAAGGGGTTTGGCGACGAGGGGATGGTCGATGCCTTCACAATGTTTGTACCCAGTTGAATCATTGGTGAGAGACGATCAGGAGAGTGTAAGTCGAATTTCTGTGTTAGAATGCATAAAGGCAAAGACTAACATACAATTCCAAACCTAAGAAGGCGCCACGATCTTTAAAGATGTTTGGTGATTTGTTGTCGATGCTTCTACATGATTCCACGTATGATACAGAACGCAAGAATATACAATTCCTTCCAGCGCCGTCGCTGCGTCCATATTATACATATGAATCACGATAGTCTCGGCCTAGCGCCGCTATATACAAACACCCGTTGCATTTCCATACCGACAACGCCACACGATAGCTACCTCGGACCATCGTTCATCACAGAACTCCTCATTGGTACATGCCGTATCCAAGGCTTGCTATACTGCCCGTCTTTATACTGCTTCCACAGATTATCGACTCTTTTGAACTCGTAGGGTGCGTCCATGAGTATTGGCTCCTGTGGCTGAGCATACCGCGGCACAGGAGTCTTGGTTTGCGTAGCCCTAGGCTTCGATGTATCTTTGGCGGAGCTACTGCCTGAGGCTGATCGTTTGTTGATCTCCTTAAGTATCTTATTGATTTCCTTAGGCTCGGTGGCTATCTGGGCTTTCAGGAAATCGACATCCGCCCGGTCCTTCAGTTCGGTCATGACGGAGGGGCGTGGTGTGTATGGGTATTGCTCGAGCTTGATCGGCTCCATAGGTACGATGTTGGGATCAAGATAGGCTTGGGAGCCCTTATCCAGAAGCTGATCGATCGAGACGCTCTCTCCATACGGAATCTTCTTGGGGTGACTTGGAGTCACACAATCCATATCTACCTCCTTCCTCAAGACATGGTCGATATCGACAGCGCTAAAATAGGCACACGATTGGGGGAGATCGTTAATGCCCATTTGCTGGCTGAACATTGCTCGCGTCCAGACGTTGGCAACCTGCAATGCCATGGCGCCTCGGTACTTGTCCTCTTCTTTGACTAGGTAGCGAATCTCATCATGCACGGTAATGGCGAGGCGCGCATCGATGTTGAAGCGGCGGATTAAGTAGTCCATGCTTATGATGAGGAGGTGGAGGTAATCGACGCCGGAGGACTGGATGGCCCAATTTATGCGGGAGGTCATAAAGCCGCCCTTGTTGACGTACCGCCGCATGAGGGCTTCGGTGATACCAGCGCCTAGGACGGGTGTTCGAGGACGTTCTTGTTCTGCGAACTCTTCTAAGCGGTTGAAGACGAACGATTCGGTGCCACCACGCCAGAAGGAGCGATCGTTGAGTGCCTTTCGGGAGGTCTTGGTGCCTTTGGTCTCCTTGTAAAGGCGTGTGGCGATTTCTTGAGTCTCCTTTTCGGTGAGGTTAGGATTGAATTGGCGGAGAAGAGTAGAGGCGAATTTGAGACCAGCACCGTAGATACGACCGTAATTGAAGACTTTGGCATCGTTACGGGAAATGCCGAGGATCTTGGCGGTTTTCGAATGCAGGTCAGTGCCAGCGGCTTTTGTCCCTTCGAGCGTCATGAAGCCAATTGCGTTGCCGCCGTGGAGACGGAATTGGGCGTCTCCCACTAAGCTGGCGATCCAGAGCTCTTGAGAGTCAACGTCTGCCCCAACGAAGCAGTAGCCCGGAGGTGCTTTGATCATCGACTTCAGCTCGGAGCCAACGCGGTTGGCTTTGGCATTGCTTGCTGTGAGCCAGGTGTTTTCGACTGCTCTGCGGGTGATTGTGCCCATCGGAATGACTTGTGGCAGGATATAGCCGATGTCTTTTGATTGCTCTCGTCTCTGTATGCCTGCGGTGTCGTTCTCGTAAACGACCATCTGTGACCTGATCCTATCTCGTGCACTGATCCAGTACGAGCATGATGCGTTCATCTCAAGGGCTTCTTTTGCGTAAGAGAACTCTGAGGACAGCACACCACTTTCAAAATATTGCAGATATCCTTTGGCTAGAGGATTGGCACATCTAGCCTGTGGACCGTCCTTGTGAGGTAGTTTGAAGTATCGATGCCCGTTGTCGTCTCGGATATCAAGATTCTTCTCATCAGTCATATCGCAATTGACCACAGGCTTTTCATTATAAGTGTCAGCTGATGCAAGCGGCACCTTGAAAGTCCATCCATATTTGTCAGACCAGATAAGTGGATAGCCATCCCACGACAGCCTAAGTAGCAGAGGTGATATGCGAGTTCTTACGGTGAGGCCGATATTCGCCTCACTCGTGGCGAAGAGGTCTTTGTACCACTGTGGCATTCCAGGCATCTTCTGTCGCGCTGCTGGTCTGGGTGGGTCATCCTTCTTCTTGCCCTTCACCATGCGGATAGTCTGGCCTGACCAGTCAAGTTGTGCGAGCCAATCATCTTTGGTATATTGATCTGGATCGTCTTTCAATTTGAGCGCTCTCACGGCGAGGTCATTCAGTCTTTGCTCCACTGCTTTAGACAGTCGAAGGTAGGTCTCCTCGGAATTATCGATGTACATTTCCCACGATTTATCGACAGGCAGAATGACGGATGAAAGATGCCGGAGAGCGCCGAAGCTGACAGGGTGCGGGCAAACCTCGAGGAATCCAGGAAAGACCTTCTTGTAGACTCGATGCGTAATAGCCACATCAGCAGCGCAATAGTCCAGCAGCTCTTCAACCTTGTCCCGAACGCCTTCCCTCTCAAGTTCTCCAAATTGATCGCGCTGTGCTTTGTCAATAGTCACGTTACAGTGAAATTTGGCAACATCCCGCAACGAGTTGATGGAGCTTCTTCCCACCCACAGCTCCTCCTCCTCTTCGCTCAGCATCTTGTTCTCAAGCAAAGCCGATAGTTCAATCGAGTTGCTCTCGCTAGTGATTTTGTCCCTGATGTCTCTGTTTTTCTTGTGTTTCATCCAGGTTGGCCTCTGTCTCGAGCACATCCCATTGACTGCCACATGTAATGACATTGTGTCCAGGAAGAAGTTCTTCGACTGCTGTACATCGTACTCTTCAGCAATTCTTGCTCTGTCATAGCCAATATTGTGTCCAATGATGATGCGCGCCTGATTCGGGTTGCCCAGCGGTATTAAATGCCGATCATTCTCTGACTCTCCCATGAGCCAAGGAGAGAGCCATGCGTACCACGTCGTCTTGCTAGCAGCGCAGGCCATTACAGCAAATGAGCTTTCTTTCCACATGACTTCGGTATCGAATGTCAGCATCTCCTCCTGCGGTGCTTCCACTGCTTCGTGTGTGCCATCTCCATTGTATTTCGTCCAACCGCTCTGCCTGACCCATTTCCGTGGGTGTCTTGGGAGGTCTGCCCTTACATATTCCAAGGCCTGAGAGTAGTAAGGTTCCGATGCATCCTTGCCGAGTTTGTAGAAATGCTCATCAAGAGTAGAGCCGTGAAGCTTTGGGAGATTGAACGCTATAGGTGCTGAGTGCTCCTGATTCTTACCCCATAGCTGATGCTTGCTTAAGTGCTCTTTGCTGAGATCGATCAGATGCTGTGGAGGAGGCGTAGGCGCCGCCGAGAATATCTGAGGATGAACATGACTGCTAAGCTGCTGTACCCCTATCTCATTGAAACGAGGCAGTGCATCCACTGAAGTACGAGATCAGTATGAAAGTGTAGACAGATATCGCTGGAGATTCTCTTACGCGAGAGACTACCGCGATCTTTGGTTACGGGCGAAGTATTGGGGTTCGCTTCCACAGCGTATCGCCGCCCCTGCTGGACCCGAAGATGGGTGCTTCCCGATGTAATAGAGGGACCGCAGAAGCGCGAAGGGTAGCGAACGCGAGTGAAGCCATTCTGCTTGCTGCGTAGAGAGCAAAGCATGCTTGACGTTCATCTCGTCCATAAGTTTGCCATCAGATAGAACGAACTATCATGTCGTGATGATACCCGATATACCCACACGTGATATCGAGGTCTTAGCGTAAGCCTCCCCGCGAGCAGTTCTAGTCAATGATCTCGACCTTCCATTGACTAGTGGAGGATCCTCCACATTGTCTGAATCCAATGTTATACTCGTACTGTCACTTGCACGCTCAGGAATCTATGTCCTAATTCATTACTATATCAACCATCTCATCATATTTCTTCCTATCCATCAGCTGCCACATTAACCCCTCAACAAGAGTAGAATGCACCTACGCTGAAAAGGAATCGATCGAGGACTGCACGCTGGCAAGGAAAAACAATATGGCGATGGACAACTTTGACGAGTCATATTTTGAGGAGGGCTGGAATACTTCACTTCGAGATTACCTACTTTCAGACAACAATTCGGGGCCTTCACCGAATTTCGACTTTGAGAGCTCAATGAATCAATCGCCACTTCCCGCGCCTTTCCCACGATATTCACAACCTCACATTCCCCCACCTCTGTCTCAACCCTCACAACAGTATTTAGATCCCAGTCATCAACCTGCAAGATCTTCATCATTTCCGAATGCACCTATTGTACCTTCAAATCGAAAACGCTCACATCTAGACCCGCCAAACTTCCCACTACAGGCAGATCCAGTCGGAACGCCCTCCAACACCTCAGGTCGACCACTTATCTCTTCCAACCCTTCACCACGCCCAGCAGTACCTTCTGCTCAAGACCCTCCACAACCTCGCCCTGCCACGCCATTATCAGAAGATACGTTTTGGTCCTCGCCAGAAACCTCCGACAGCTCGATCCGATCAGACACACCTTTTCCTCAAACAGAAGATTTCAGTGAATTCGTCGACCTAACACAAGAAGATTCGTCCCCTCCCGAAATGCCTTCCCAGCCTCGACCGCAGAAGCGCGGAAACGCATGGCCAGGTCTGTCAAGAGATCCCTCGACAGATCCGTCAAATCCAGCCAAGCGGAGGAAGACAGAGGCCTCACAGTCTAGCAACGAAACAGCGAAAATTGAAGAGATAGATTTGAGGGATGTGGATGATGACACGGGGCTGTCAAAAGTGCTCGAACAGCAGAGGATGGCTACGATCAAGGCACAACAGGAACAGGCCAACAAGCCTGTCAAGCTATCTACATTGCAGTGCATCATCTGCATGGAGAATATGAAGGATCTTACTGCTACGCACTGTGGTGAGTTGCAATTCCGTTGCCAAACTCTAATTCTACAAGCTAACCCGAATGTCATCTAGGCCATCTCTTCTGCCACGCCTGCCTCATGGAAGCACTCATAGCAGGCGAGAACCAAGGCTCAGAGCCAGGCAAAGGGACACCAAAATGCCCTGTCTGCCGAAAGAAGGTCCAGAGACCCACCGACAGACACAAGAGAGATAACCTTCATGTCGTGCCTCTCGCAATGAAGATCAAGGTTAAGAGCAGTGTGGCAAAGGGAAAGGCAAGGGCTGTCTCAAATCAATTTGTCTAGAACTGGAGGAAGAAAGTACGTGTGACCGGACTTTATTTGCTTTGCTGTTGGCGTTAGTAAAAGGGCATCGCACCGGATGGCATAGCGAGTGAATAGAGATACCCAAGGCTCCCAGACTTTAGTGCTTAGGTTTACATTGACATTGAACAGCAATATGGGTATTCACCCTTTTCCAAACAGCAATGTAGGTATTTTACCCTTTTTGAACATGTTTCTGCTCCATTGCACCTACATGTTGAATATGACCATGGGTAGTTTACCATCCCCAGGCATCACGCCTTATTCCGCCACCCAAACAATCGATTAAAGACATTGAGTACAAAGAGAGTTCTTTAGACAGTGAATCATGGTCCCTTACCCGGAACATCTGTCCGCTCTTCCTTCACTCAACACCACGCAGCGATGAACTCCAGTATCTTACCGAAAGATAAACTCACTCCTATAACCTCCGGATCACCAACATCACCTACCACCGGTAAGCAACCATGATCCCTATCCCCCAAGTCTGGAACCACCAGCGACGTATCGCACCCAGCTTAGGTACGGTACGCCAAAACACCACCACACCACCAGTAGCAAAACCAAACTTCACGGCAGCAACAGCGGCACCAAACCCAAACTTCGCAACCACGGTTGGTATCATAGCTCAAAACACCACCATACCACCGGCACCATTCCCCACTACAGCACCAGCACTACCAACACAAGACCCTCTCGCCTACCCACCCCCCAGGATCCCCGAACACGTAGGCACACACTACCAAATTCACACCCTCAATGACCAACCCACACCCTACTACGTCCCGGCATCCAAAGCGCACCTCTTCCCAACGGCCACGTATCAGCGCACCGATACGGATCCGTGGCCGCCGAAGGGGCCGGCGATGAGTAGTGAGGAAAAGGTGCTGCAGATGATGAGATCCGTGGTGGAGGAGGAGAGGGAGGGGAAGGTGAGGGAGGGGAAGGGGAGGGAGGGGAAGGTGAGGGAGGGGAAGGCGAGGGAGGGGAAGGTGAGGGAGGAAGCTGGCCGTGAGGTAAGTTGAGCTGAAGTCCAGTGGATTGAGGGGTGACTTACCATGATTCTGGAAAAGGAGCCGAAGTCTGAACCGCCGAAGGGGCTGTCGGGGGTGCAAAGGAGGCGGTGGATGTTGCTTTGTGAGGGTATGCTACCCCTATATTGGCTGTGGTGTGCGGGTTGCTGACTGGAATGCAGCGCTCTGGGTTGATGATGCGTTGGATCCGGATCATTCGAGGGTAAGAAAGGAGCTGCAGAAGTTGCAGAGATTGGCGGAGCTGAGGGAGAGGAGAGGGAGTTGAGGGGGAGGAGCTGGGAGGTATCGTTGGGGGATATTACCGGAGATTGCGTTGGTAGATAGGATATGAAAGCATTTTTGAGCACATTGATAGTCCACTTAAGCTGGCAATAAGACTTACACATGACAGGAATATCAAAATCTTGAGCGTAGTTTGACACAACTCGTAAACTCTGAAGCTCAGCAGGAGCGCATGCATGATGTGCACGAGACAGCAACACACAAACTCGAGGGTAATTAGCCCATTGGTTGAGCTAATCATGTTGGTTTAAGAGCAAGTGCATCACATGCGAGCGCCGGAATACACACGGGTAGTAAGCCGCTAGAAGTGGACTTGGATGAGCATTAAAGCTGGTGAAGTGCACACATGCGATAAGCATGAGCGGACAACACCACAATCCAAGGGTAAGAAGGCATCTGTAGTGAGGCAATTGAGAAACCATAAATTCCTTCAAAGGACAAGTACCTGAAAGGAAAGGGCCGAAAACGTAGCATTGCAAGGGTATCTAAGCGTCAAGACATCAACATTGCTTACATTCAGTCCGAGAAACCTACGCCGTTTCCCCTCCTTTGTGGTGTCGTAGTCTTACCCATGAACATCTCTCCCCCATTCTGTGCTACCCTCTTCCACTCATCCAAGAGCACCACGGTCTCGGATCGTATATCCTCTACAATAGCATCCATCTTGATATCATTCCTATCATATCCAAAAGGGTCTTCAAGCTGGCTACCAATCCCATCGATGCCATAGAGCGTAAACATGACGAGTATAACGACGGGCACAGCCCACCAATTCATGTCATCCACCAGGGCAAACGGAAGGACACCCCCGAACAGAGCGAGGACCTGCTTCTGATGGATCCTAGCTCAGCCATTAGCACGCAATCTCATTGCACTGGGGCAAAGAGTCTAGTCACAAATGAGCAATCGGAATGCTCGTCAACCTGATCGTCTCCATCCTCCCATACGCATCTGTCAACGTATTCAACTGCGCCTGCATCTGACTAGCCTGCGATCCATGAAAAAGATTTATATCAAATCCCCTCATAATATACTGTTCCACGAAAAAGGTCAACTGCAACGGCAGTCCCACACCCCTGTCGTCCAGCCCCGTCATCCCATGCGGCAATAACTCGCTATACTCCGGTATAAGCGTCGAAGTGCCCGTTTTGGGCGATATTGATGTGCCGGGGATGATCTCTGCACCCCAGGATGATCTCAGGTGGTTCTTAGTGGCGTAGAGAATGGCGATTAGGATTCGCACGACGCGTTCGGTGTCGGCGCGGTCGGTGGGGGTGGATTTGTCGCTAGGGACGAGGGCAGAGCAGGCGAGAAAGGAGCGCGTGAGATTGCGGACGGAGGTTATGATTACGGTGAGGTGGTTGCGACCGTCCCAGAAGCGGTTATAGGAGGTTTGGTTGCGGAAAACCTGGGTAGGTTGTTAGCTGGAGGTTTGGGGGGTTGGGTGGGAGAAGGTACCAGCATAAGACCGACGACGATTGAGAGACTGGGGATCTGGAAGTATGCGTATTAGCTGCTAGAGAAGGAAACAGTACACGAGGAATGGCATACAATGCTTGATGGGAGGCCGAGAGTGCCATCCAGATGCTGGTCAAGGAACACGATGAGTGCAGCGAATAAGCCATGCAGCGTTACCTGTAATATGATAGCGCGGTGGATAGCACCCTTTATGAAGCGTAGAGCAAGAGGCCATCTTGTTTGAAGGTCAGCAAAGTCAATGGGTAGATTGGACGAGACTGTGACCTTCTGGGCTTCTGTCTGGTGGAGCGGGCAAAAGGTATAGTCGGTATGAGTTGATAATACCTGCCTTCTTCATTTACTTCGAATGGTCTCGGCATGATGTGTGTTAGTGAAGAGACATTTGCTGCCATCTATATGAATGGACATCAAGGACAGCTTGTAGGATTCGGGTTTCACATTGCACAGCCAGCATGCTTTAAGAGGTTCGGGTCGATGTTTGCGGCCACTTGCTTCAAGAAGGCAATGATGCCAGGTTGTAACACATTGACATAATGACAGGAAGAGAAATATCGCTTTCTGTATCGCTCACGTAGAGATAGAAAAAGAAGAGCAAAGGTCAAAGTGAGGGGATGGCAGCTGCTCAAATACGGTTCTCCTCGATCAGCTCATCCTAATGCACTGCACCACGGGTTAGCTTTGCAATGGAACTCTTTCAGGAAATGTTCTCATCGAAAAGAAGACTTCTATTATAATGGGATTGTTTTGGTGATTGTTTCCATACGAGTAATCTCTCGTAACAACATCTGACTAGGGTGGTCCAGATAGCCCGATTTCAAAAAAGGCTCCGATAAGTAAGTCATCTACAAGTACACTACTTGTAGTCTCTGAAATAGCTAGAGACATATTCCTCCCTCGACCCGTGTTCGCTCCCTGAGAACAAGAACAGAATGCTGATAATAAAGCTGTGATCCTGTCTTCTCAGTATCGTCCACCTTGAATATCCTTCGTGCCAATTTCCGAGGTAATAATCCCAACGACGCACAGACTTCGGATTGGACCACGCATATAATATAGTGAAAATGATGTTTATAGCGTCAGACTCATCCAAATGCTCTACACTGCACCGTAGTTGCGTGATTTCCGATAGTTCGAGTGTGACACGTGGGGAATCAGCAGTGTATGTAATACATTGATCGAGGACTGGGCTAAGGGCTCCGCTGCTGGATCAAGATGATACACTCCAGCTCCGAATATATCTCACCTCAATGAATCGCATTCCAATCGCGATACCAGTCAAGGCACTCAGTGTTCGCGACAGAAGCAGACGTTTTCACATTGGTACCACACAGGATCTGCTTGACAGCGACTTCGACTCTGGGCAGATGGTCAGCATAGTCTCGGTAGTTTAGCGTGGATTATAGACTCACTTTTTGCCATTAGTAGTGACTGGTATCTCGGGACACTCATCGATGATACCTGGCACATGTCTGGCACTTAGCCGTTCCCTCAAGACCTTCCTTATGCTCCTTTCTAAGTCCTCAGAAAACTTGGAGCCTTGAGCCATCTTGATAAATAGAACAACGACTTCGTCTGTGTCTGCCTCTCGTCTCCTTCCTATGCATAGTGCATCCTCAATCTCAGAAAAGCTTTCTAGGAGGACATTGTAGATTTCAGAGCTTCCAAAGCGTACACCAGCGGGCTTCAGGACGCCATCACTCCGTCCTAGCACGACAAGCCCACCCGTGTGAGGGTTCAAACGAACAAAGTCCCCGTGGTGCCAGACCCCAGGAAATGTTTCGAAGTAGCTTTTCTTGTATATCTTGTCGCCTTCGGCACCATAGAACTTGACAGGCTGACAAGGAAACGGTTTCACACAAACAAGATCTCCAGGTTCACCAGTATCGGTGACGTTCTTGCCCTGGAAATCCCATGCTTCTACCGCCATACCCAAACCACGAATCTGAATCTCACCTGCGTAGACCGGAGAAATTTGGGAGGGTGCCCCAAAGAGCGAAATAATATCTGTACCACCAGTGATGCTTCCGAGATTGACGTCTGGACCAAATGCTCGGTAAACGTACTCAAATGTCGAAGGAGCCAATGGGCTGCCAGTACTGTAGATAGCTCTCAGAGACTTAAGATTGGCCAGTTGATTGGCCCGGACATCGTTTTGTTCCAGAACAGAAAGATACTTGGCGCTTGTGCCAAAGTGGGTAATAGAAAGCTCTTCGATGAGACGCGGCATAGCCATTTCTCCTCTACCTTCCTTGTCCAATGGTCGAAACGGTGATCCATCGTAGAGGACAAGTGTAGCGCCAGTTGCTAGGCCTGATACCAGCCAATGCCACATCATCCAGGTGCACGTCGTGAAATAAAAAAGGCGGTCACCAGGCCGGATGTCCGACTGGATATCATGCTCCTTCTTATGTTGAATCAATGTACCCACTGCTCCATGGACTATACATTTAGGCTTTCCGGTAGTTCCTGAAGAATACAAGATGTATACTGGATGATCTGGCTGCAATTGCGCGAATTCGAGCCTCCCTTCGTCTGGAGCTGACTGGACAAATTCTGCATGGCTGCAGACTTTTCCGTTAGCTATGGGGATGCCCGTGAGATCGATCTCGTGGTCAGGGATGGTCTCGAAGAGCACACAAGCCTTCAAATGTGGAAGTTTCGTTACAATATCTATTATCTTGCTGTGAACCTCATGTACTTTACCGTTGTACATCACTGCGTTATCAGCAAATAGCATTACAGGCGCGATCTGCTGGATTCTATCCAGAACAGCATGGGCGCCGGTATCTGGGGACATCGCCGTCCACAGAGCACCAATGGCAGTCGTAGCCAGCATAGCTACCAAAGCGTTGCAGTGGTTAGCGACATAGCCAGCCACTCGGTCTCCTTCCGTGACGCCTAGCTTTCTAATTGCTGCGGTGAGTTGCCGCACTCGTTCTCGAAGCTCCCGCCATGTAACGTAACTTCGTGATGCCTCATTGGCCTCGATGATGGCATACGAATTTTCCTCTGGCTTGCAGTCGGGGTACAAAAGATTCTCCGCAAAATTCAACCTTGCATCGTTGAAGAAGGGTGGACGTGGGAACATGGGAGCATGTTCATCAACAGCCTGAGATACTCAGCAACAAGAGTTGATTAGTGCAAACTACAAAAGATACCTTTGTGAAAGGCTTCGATGCCTTCATTCCTGTAAAATGCCATACTTCTTCCCAAAAGGAGTTGATGTTCGAGATAGACCACTGCCGTAGTTCTTCATAGTCTTCAAACGTTACATCGTATTTGGACTCAACGTGTCTCCTGAACGCATCGGTACGGGTCGAGCTCGGATCTCTGTGCCTCCATAGTAATTTTGGGTTGGCGTTGTCCATGCTGAATACCAGTAGCTCGCCAAGTCTGCTCAGAAAAAAGGCTTATCAAATATGTAGCTAATTTGAAACGTCTCCAACAGAATCCTATCTCAGCCTCCCGTTGTCTTGTCATGCAGAGCATGGAGCTTGTCGACGCTCACTGGATGGAATGACGTTTGCAAATCTCGCTTGGAGAACCCAGCCTCGCTCGGCCCTAAGCTGTTGCCAAGACTTGCAATTTGGCGGCCGCATCTCGTCTTTCTTGCTGCTGACCGACCCTACTCCTTTCCTTGCCTAAATTCATCACACCACTAATATTCTCCCAACCTGACGCGGCAGCTTTATTAAGCTGGCCGTTTTCTTCCTCTCTTTCGAAGTCGCCCACTGTCTCTCTCGCCTGTACTGTAGCCCTTTCGGTGGGTGCGAAGCGGACCTGAATTGCGGCCTTCGAATTCACGACAGAGAAGGCGCCACCGAGATCGAGAGAGCATTTCATTCCACCCTCCGTCAAGCGGAACACCACGGAAGAGTGCTCGTGATACTCTTGAGTAAACAGCGTTAATTCATCCGAGTATTCTACTTCCGGAGCGAATGGACTTCCACTTCATTGGCAACAAAGACTGCATTGTCATCATCACTGGGATCGTTCGGCATTTCGGGCAAGACAACAAAAAGTCTACTTTCCGCGTGCTTCCACAAAATCTGCATTAATCGGTATTTGACGTTTGCTACCCAACCTTCAACCCATCAATCGATCCTTTAATGACTCCGCCGCCACCTTCCTCGACGTTTCACCCTGTTACACAATACTAGAATCCTGCCCGCTGCTTCGCCCTGCTACATCGCCTAGAGGCGGACGACACATTTCCACTTGCCTTAGCCACCCTACATTTCGTCACGCCCCAAAGGCCTTCTCCACTTCAAGACTTAGAAGTCACGCGATTCTCAATTGTTCTCAATTGGATCTTCCTCATTGCAATTGCATGACAGAAAACGTCACAGATACGGTCGCAGCCATGTCTCGCAGGCTGATGAACCCGTTTGCGAGCAACTCTCCCTCTTCCACCACCACCACCACGACTTACAACGAGAAGAACGACTTGCCTCGCAGAGCAACATCGCCAAGGGCGAAGAAGTTCCCCAATTTCTTCTCCACTACACCAAGACCGAAGAGTGAGACCCTGACTGCGACAGCGGCCCTTCTTGCCGCCGCTGCAGCGCAGCAGCAATCATACCTCTCGCCTTCCTCGCAGCAGATCAGCTCTCCATCTTTGTCATTGCCAACCATCTCACTGTCTACAGCAAGAGCAGACAGTGCGAATATGGACGAACCCCCCACCACACTATTCCAGCCGCCTTCTCCGGCAGAGGCACGCAGAATAGCGAAAGCGCATGCACAATTCGGACCATTGGGGCACCATACACACAGGCACGTCAGCCGTCACCAGGGTGGCGAATTTCCGTCGCCAGTCATGGACGAGCCTCCCTACTACTACCTTTTGACGACATACATCAGTTACCTAATACTAATAATATTTGGTCATGTGCGAGACTACTTCGGCAAGAGATTCCGGAAGCAGGACTACCGGCATCTGCAAGCAAATGATGGGTACGCGGCATTGAACAGCGACTTTGACAATTTCTACATCAGGCGATTGAAGATGCGAATCAATGATTGTTTCGCGAGGCCTGTCACTGGGGTACCTGGAAGATACATCACACTCATTGATCGCAAGTCTGATGACCACAATCTCCACTTCAAATTCACTGGCACGACTACGGAGACCTTGAACATGAGCTCCTACAACTACTTAGGTTTCGCACAATCGGAGGGCCCTTGTGCCGACGCAGTGGAGGAGACCGTCAAGAAGTACGGGCTATCTATGACTAGCCCACGTGGAGACGTTGGTACCTCCGATCTTCATACCGAGGTAGAAGAGCTGATTGCTCGGTTTGTTGGCAAGCAGTCAGCTATGATCTTCTCCATGGGCTTTGGGACTAACGCATCTGCATTTCCCGCCCTCATTGGCAAGGGTTGTTTGGTCGTTTCTGACGAGCTCAACCACGCATCCATCCGCTATGGTGCTCGTCTTTCAGGAGCGATGATCGAGATGTTCAAGCACAATGACGTTAAAGACCTTGAACGACTACTAAGAGAGAAGATTTCTCAGGGACAGCCCCGAACACACCGGCCTTGGAAGCGGATCCTCGTCGTTGTTGAGGGTCTTTATTCAATGGAAGGCTCAATGTGCAATCTACCCGGCATAGTCGCGTTGAAGAAGAAATACAAGTTCAACCTTTTCGTCGATGAGGCACATTCCATCGGAGCTCTTGGCCCCAAAGGCAAAGGCGTCTGTGACTACTTTGGCGTTGATCCTTCGAACGTGGATATCCTAATGGGTACTCTGACCAAGTCGTTCGGCGCCAATGGAGGCTACGTTGCAGGTGACAAGGCGACCATTGACAAGCTCAGGCTGACGAATGCTGGTACCATCTACGCAGAATCTCCAGCACCAGCCGTGCTTGCTCAAATATCCTTGTCTCTCAGGATTATCGCCGGGGATTTTGTTCCGGGACAAGGCGAAGAACGGCTCCAGCGACTTGCATTCAACTCGCGATATCTCCGACTTGGATTGAAGCGTCTTGGATTCATTGTCTACGGCCACGACGATTCGCCCATTATCCCTGTCCTTCTCTATAATCCTGCTAAGATGCCCGCTTTCTCACATGAGATGCTCAAGCGCAAGATCTCGGTCGTTATAGTTGGCTACCCAGCCACGCCTCTTGTCTCCTCGAGAGCCCGATTTTGTGTGTCTGCAGCACACACGAAGGATGACTTGGACAGGCTCCTCGAAGCTTGCGATGAAATCGGGAGTGTTTTGCAAATCAAGTTCTCGTCTGGCATTGCTGGTGGTGCCGAGCCTCTACCAGAAGGTGTCACCGCAGAGATGGAGAAGGAGTGGAAGCGGACCGAGAAGGCTGGTGGTGCACATAAGAAGGCCGCTTACCAGCCACCTCGATGGAAACTCGATGATGTGCTGAAGCGAGGAGTTCAAGACAGCAAGTTAGCCTTACGATGATCCGTCACTCCTCTGTCAACATGTACAAGTTTACGAACACGGCTGAATTGCATGTATGCTTGGTCCTTGAGCATTGGCGCTTGGCAAGGTGTTTAACAATGCGCGTCTGTCTTCAGTATGCTAAAGCTCGCCTGTGTAGCATTGATGGAAATGGTTCTGGGCTTCTCTTCAGCGGCTAGATTCCTGTGTTCGATAGAGGCAAGATGCTCTCTCTGCGCTCGTGCCCGATCGTTGGATTGGAGGTGCAATTGTTTCTCATAGAAGAGTGTCCTCTGAGCTGAGTGGTAATGGACAGCGGGGAACAGACACCAAGGAAAGAGACTTCTACCTATGTAGGTATTGGGCATGATGGAGACTGTATAGATCAAAACCTTACAACGTTGTACCCACATTTGACTGGACTTCACTGCAATTATTCAAAGAGAGGTAGCCTTTTGCTTATTTCTCTCTAAATGCATTGACCCAGTCCAAGGCTATTCTACAGAGTACGGAGTACAGAGCCTCCACACCTTGAAGTCCTGTCCGTGGTGAATATTCGAAGGTCCGTACCAGAGAACAGCTTGGATAGGATGGATCCAACGACAAATCCTTAAATACGCCAGCACTCGACGAAGTATCTTTTTATCTTCTACCATCTCTAGCTCCACGAATATAGCTCTTTAGGAGTTCAACTCGCCGAGAAGATTATAGACCAAAATATATTCTATAGCTTCATTATAGACTACTTCTACTCAAAGTCAACCCTCATCGAAGTATCTCAGATTTCCGCGAAGACGGTACTTCTGAAATAGCGCCACCAAAATACTTTACAGAATCTGCGTCTGTGTCGGATTTAAGCTACTTCCTTGGCCCTAGTGGCTTAGCGGCCAGATCTTTGAAACAATGGGAATGTTTCCCCTTAATGACAGTATCACGATTCAAGCTTTCTATTGCATCCAAGCGGGTAGTTTCTCTAGGTGTTATCGGGTCGCTGTATTTACTCTCATCATGAATGTACCATAACTCTTGCCCCCAGAAAAGATCACGCATGATCTCGTGGGCTCCTCCAGGTCTACCTCGCCATCAATGGGAATCATAGGACCCTCTTCCTTCGTCAAGACCTTCACCATCCTAGCCCTCTTCGTCGTCATCATCAGCTACACCTACTGGAGTAACCTTGGCAGCCCAAGTGTCGTTTTCATACATCGAAAGCCCAATTTCTCAGACTTCCAGTTCGATACTCCTACAGGCCAGAACTGGACGCATAGGATATGGCAGACGAGCAGACATCCTGTGGTGTCTATTGGCGATGAGGATAGGGAACACGTGAAGACATGGTCGGATTTGAATCCGGATTATAGGCATGAGGTGCTGACGGATGAGATGATGGAGAGTTATGTCAAGGATCATTTCCATGTTAGCCATCCGGAGATTGAGCAGATGTACAGTGAGGCTAAGGACTATATTTTGCGATCGGATCTTATACGGTATCTTATACTATTGGCCGATGGTGGTGTCTACAATGACCTTGACGTGGGCTGCGTCAAGCCAATCAGTACGTGGGTACCGAAGCAGTACAAAGACAGCGCAGGCATCGTTCTTGGGGTGGAGGTCGACAACAAATATGGCCCAGACGGCAGGACGTTTACGAATGGAGCGGATCTCTTCCAACTGGTCAACTGGACAATCATGTCAAAACCCAACCAGCCTTTTATATGGTTCCTCGTCAAGCGCGTGATCGACAACATCAAGAATCTAGCCCGCTCACAACAAAAATCTATCTCAGACCTGACCTACACAATACAAGACGTGCTCTACTCGACCGGCCCAGCTGCGCTCACTAGGGCTTTCTTTGACTATGCGTCGGATATCACCGGTTCGAATGTTACCTATCACAACTTTACGAAGATCAGAGAACCGAGACTTATTGGAGAGGTGGTTATACTGCCTATTCAGGCGTTTGGTGCTGGTCATCAGGTCGAATGGGCGGGTGGGAAACAGGATGGGACGGAGCTGATACATCATTATTTTGCGGGATCGTGGAAGACGGATCATGTTGATGCGCCAGTACATGTGGAGGTTGATGAGGGGAAGAAGGCGAAGGTGGAGGAGAAGAAGAAGCAGGAAGAAGAGAAGAAGAAGCAAGAAGAAGAGGAAGAGGAAAAACAACAAGAGGATGCGAACGCCGCTCAAGAGACGGAAGAGACCAAAACAGCTGAGGCGGAGAAGGAAAAGGAGGAAAAGAAGAAAGTCGAGGATTGGCAGCAGGCGCATAAAGATCAACTGGAGAATTCTGTTAAAAGGAGACATATCAAAGGAGTCTGAGGAAGACGAGCCAGCAGCTCAGACTTCTGATTCAGGCCTGTCCAAGACTCCTGATAATAAGACAGTGGGGGATGATCTACCCAATTCCGAGACAGGCCAGGAAAAGCCAGCTGCCGACAAACCAGCCTCAGTACAATATGACAATTCCGCTGCGGCTCCGAAGAACGAAACCACCAATAGCAAGACCACAATCACTCAATCAGACAATGAAAAGACCGTAGCAGAGACAGTGACCGAAACCGTCACAGAAACAGTCGAAAAAGTCCCCAACGACAGCGAAGCCGCAGCGAAAGCCGCGGCCCAAGAGGAGAAATCTAAAGCGGCCGCAGAAGCAAAAGCCGAATTAGAAGAGGAAGCGGAAGCGAAAGCGAAAGCGAAAGCAGATGCGGAAGCCAAAACAAAGGCGGATTGAGCAGCAGCATCAGAGATCAAAGCTAAGGCAGAAGCGAAGAAGAAAGCAGCGGATGCCAGAAAAACGGCCGACGAGGAGAAGGAAAAGGCTAAGGAAGGGGCTATACCGGATCCTAAATGGGCGCCGTTGAAGGAAGTGGGTGAGACGAAGGCTTCGACTGATTTGGCGGACGATGGCAGTGATGATTTGGGGGATCTTGATTGAGGAAATGAGGGTTATAGATACCAAAGAGAAGATCGAATGAACAAAGATTATGACTAAAAAGAGAGCTTCAATCCACCAGAAAGCACCATCAGCTCCTCGAATGAGCGGTGGAATCGACTGTTTCATGCTTGAGAATGCATCTGAAGTAGCATGTCCATGCTCCGCGGTATAGCAGAAGATGCAACACCAAGCTTGACAAGCCCATCAAAATGGTGGTAGCATGCTTGGTCAAGCAATCACGTCGGTGTACACCCACTCTACCATGCTTTGAAGGAGGAATTATTGAGCTCGAGCAAGCCATGAAGGTTGAGAAGTTGGTTGTGCTATGCGGATCTAAAGGAAAGGCTGTAGTCGGGTTTGAAAGCTTTATGTACTACAGATAATGGCAAGGGGGATAGGAAGAGTAATATTCGAGTCAACATTTACAGACTTCTGGCCTTGCTATAGTCCGTGTGCACGATTTCACATGATTTATTCCATGGCTTAAAGTCCTGATCTGCTACCTTGAAGAAGCAAAGCTATTGCTGTTGCATGCTAAATATCTCGCCATGTTTATTGATGCATTCCATATCTATGAACGCAAGCTGTGCAAGCTAAATGAATACCGATACATACTCGATAACGTCTTTTCGGAGTGGGAGGCCTTGTTCAAATGCAGCGCGGCTGAGTCGGAATTGGCAAAATCACTCTTCTGACCCAGTCTCGCGTCCAGCTCCTCAATCTAAAGCGAACTAGGCTCAAGGCAAAGTAATAACGTTTTCCCCAGGGCCATACCCATAGCAGCCAGGTCTTCCATCTGGAGGCCCCTTGGGGTAAAGAGGGTAAGGCCAGTTGTCGCCTCCCTCCTATCTCCTCGTCCTCGTCCCCGTCCTCGTCGTACCCGTGTCCTCGTCGGTCCCGTCCTCTTCGTGGCGGTTGTCGTGATTGATCACTTGGTTGCCAATTGGATCGTTGCGATTGATGAGGCTGCAGCAATCGAGTCAATATCGCGCAGGGAGGTGGACGGTGACGCTCACTGCGGTCGAGTTTTGCCATTGCGCTTGAGTCGAATCTGACATATTTGAAGTATGGACTGCTTGCCTTGGGGTGGGAATGTGTAGTGTATTGTGGTCCTCTCCGTCCTCCTCGTCCTCCTCCTCCTCCTCCTACTACTGCTGCTGCTGGTCATGGTCCTTATCCCTCCCTTCAGCATCATCCATTATCCCCAATGTTGCCTTCTCCGTACCCTTGCCCTTCCTAGTCTTCTGTATCGCGTTCTTGGGCCCGGTCTTGGTCATCTGGACCTTGATTTTGAGGGCCTCCTTCTTCTCCCCTTTCTTCAGAGGTCTACCTCGAACGAAGTTCCATAATTGTCCGTGGTAAAACATACTGGAACACCTGCAGGAGAGCTTGATAGCTAAATTTGAGCCTGTGGCTCGGCTTGAAGACGCTTCTGGTATGCCGTTCGAGGGCTGGGGAGCGTTGCCAGGCGTGGTTCAAGTAAGGGCTAAAGCGAGGAAGAGTGCCAAAACAAACACGTTGAAGCCCGATACTGCGAGACTGGCCAAGGATTGGGAGGTGGAAAGGTACGAATGATATTAGATAGGGCGGGGCGAAGGTTACATGGGTACAATTAGGGAAGAGCGCCATGATCGATTTCAGTTGATCTTGGCTTGGCGCCATAAATGTACCAGATTGGCACAGTCTGAAATCCACCTCCATTTGTGTAGTTGTGGACGTAGCTGAAGTCCTCCCGGTGTTGGCTGCTAGTACTGTTGTTGTAGAAGCTAGGTGAATGTTTTAGACAACATTCGCGAGAGAGCAGGGAAAGGCTGCATACCTATCGAAGAGTGCGCCGCGATTGGCGTATTTATAGTATATCCAGCCCTTCCCATGCTTGGAAGTTGTCGGGTGTTAGAACGTCTGTGCTAAGTCCACGTGGGCAGGAACAAGTCATTTCCTGTGTTTTGAATTGGGTGCAACTAACAGAATGTCTACATTCTGATCTGGCACAATCGTCTTCGTCCCTTTTTCCATGACCTACCGCCCGCCAGGCAATATCGGTAAACAGTCGAAATGTAGGCGGAAGTAGCCGTCGAAGACGAGCTGTTCATTAGAACTATCACCCGAGGACTGTGTCCCCCCACCTGGTCTAGAGCGAGCCCGGCGTTTTGAGTTTCTGAAAACGCTGCGTTGTAAGGAAAAACCGGCGTTCGTACGCGAAACCGGAGTATATAAAGCCGCTGGCTCCTTCGATATTTCCCAGTCAAGGAGCAATTCACCCGCTGCAAGACCCGTCCAAGCAGCAGTAGTCATCGCCTAATATTAGTTAAAACTGTCTGGCCCAAGTATCGAGATAGGAGGTATTAATACTTTCGATGATGGCTGGTTGAAGCCATTTCCTTCAACAAGCACCAACGACTCAACAGCGGCGGCCATAGTGCGTGCCCTAGTCTTCTCAATATAAGTATGCCTTGCTCCCTTGTCGGATCCACAAAACACGCTCAATTCACTTCGTACCAGTGGGGAACCATAGGACAACCTGCCAAGGATGGCGTTGGCAAGAGCACTGGCGCCAGTATAATCTATCTCCACGGCGGGCACGGCTACCAGGAAGCGGTAGGGGATGCAACCGAAATGATTAGCATGGCCTGAGGGCGTCGCCGGAGGTTTTACCAAATCGCGATGCGCTATCGTGAGCTGAGTCCGCGTACCTGCTTCCAGGACCTCAAAGTGCTCTTTATCGTCGGGAAGGCCTATATACCAGGGAAGCACGGTGATTCGCTCGCCAGTAGAAGGGCCATGCGCTCCATGAGGGCAGCGCTGACTCTGCCATGTGAACCCGAAATCGGCAGCGTCTTGCTTGGTGAACATTTGGTCCTCGATACGGTGGACTTGACCGTCGGTGGCCAGGCCCCGTTCCCGAACGCGCTGTCACCAGTCTTCCAGATGATTATGCATTCCCAAGAGAAGCTCCGTACAATTGTCCTCGGTCTCATTCTTGAGTGAGACCGAGCCTTGGATCTGGTAGGATGCCTAGTTCCCTGTGATTGGCAGCTGAAATGGTGGAGAGTCATCTTACTGACGCAGAGAAGGGGCCTGCGTGACGGTATTGGAGGCGGAACAACCACAGTCGTCTTTCCATGCTTGCTATGGCAAACGTGAACCCTCTTCCGGCCTTGATGTGTAGCTGTGATTGCGTGAGTAATAGTCTCGAAATTTGTATGTATATATGTATTGATGTAATAAGATGAGGTAGGCACAGTGTTGTGTATCCAGTGAGGGTAGAAACGGTTGAAAAAGAAAGTTCTGAAGGTCTGGGGGCACGGGTACTTATAGACGTTCTAAATAACACTGCAGCCTTGTAACACTGTTGTAAGATGAACTGCACCAGTGAACGTGCATTTCCAATGGCCAATTAACTCTGCTACTTTTGCCTCGTGAACCACAGTGTTACCTTCCCTATGAATCGGCCCCCGATATCATTCTTCACTAGTGTAGGTGTTATCACACTCATAATTCTCAACACGCGGCTCGATTCTAGGCTGACTCCTAATGACTCATCACAGCGAGTTATAATGTTCACAATAGGGCTTGAACTTCACATGATCAGGCGTTGAACCCTTCGTTTGGGTTTCTGTGACTCCTTTGGTTCTTGTAATGAAGCTTCTAAATTCTTTCTTTACCAACTACCAGATTCAATACTGTTATGAAGATTGATTTCTATAGTGGAAGCGCCAGCTTTTGACGTTTCACAGCGAATATTACCTTCAGTGCTACCAGTCGCTCGACACTCTTTGATATTTCAGGGAGCTTATTTTGCCTCCCTTCTTTCTCCAACATCAACGAAGAAGGACGAACAACATAGAGCAACATCAATCACGCCGATAGTCCCCAACGTTGGGCCAGGAATGTGAATTAGGAAATAGTAAATGTAGAATACCAGCAGCTCTGGCTAATGGCGGGCTAGTCACGTTCCATAGCGAGGAACAGACAAAGCAATCACATAATTTGAGGATACCTTGTAGAGCATTCATTACCACTGGTAGCAGTAGTCGTCGTAGCCCAGCCTAGCGAGTCTCACTCTACTTGAACTGTAGAGCAGGAAATGGAGATCTGATTTCAGTCGTCTATGAGTGAAGAGTAAGCTGCAAGAGATGATAATGATTTTAGCGATGCTTGCTACCTCCGAGAGGATTCTATGTCCGCCTAACCTTGGATTCGGGTAAATGGTGAAGAGCACATCGCGACTAGGGAGGCAGGTGGCTGCCCTGATCTTCACACAAACTTAAGCATACATTCCAATGCTCGATGAAAGGCGTGAAGAAATGCTTCAAACATTGCATTTCACTTTGGTGAAAGACGTGGAGGGATGCTCGACACAATGTGAAGGAGCAGTTAGGAGCCGTTTGCCTAATAAGCAATCCCATCCTGTTGGAATGCGTAACCCATAAACATCAAGTCCTGGTCTACCTTAAGCTCGCCCTCTCTCATAGACTAGCCTATTTCCGGATTGGACTACCCGAAAACAGCCGGTCCGCCCCGTACTAGCGTACCGGCCCTGAGACTCGATCTGAAGCGAGCTCGACTCACATCCACCGTGTTGTCAATTTACCTTCTTCTCAATTGGCACCCCTTCGGACTCGCAACCATGCCAGAAGTAAGAGCCCACCCCTTTCCAACATTGTAGTCTATCACTATGCGCACAAAGCTGACCACCGACAATGCCACAGGTAAAGCGTCAGATCTTGATCGTTACTGATCAGAAAGTTGTGTAAGATCATTTGACGCCCCACTTCACAGAATCTCGCTAATGGTTATGATTCATGTAGTGGTAACACGTCGGAGGAGATGCCCTTGCGCAAATGGAGCATCGAAATCTACCTCGTTGGTCCCGATGGCAACAGAATGACCGCCAACGTCTTCGACAAAGCGTCCTACAAGCTGCACGAGACCTTCATGGATCGCCAAATTCAATGTACGTGACCGCTTTCATACTAGCCCTCGTTCTTCTGAAGAAGTGTAAGCTAAATAGGAATGTTGTACACAGCGTTCAAGCGCGCTCCATTCCGCATTCAAGAGGAAGGATGGGGTGAATTCGATATGGTCATAACCCTGACGGGAATCGACCAGGGAGGCCAGCATGTAATTCCACACGACCTGAACTTTCAGAACGAGCACTACGAGACCAAGCATATGGTCGTAAGTTGGTTCGAGCTCAAGCATTTGGGCAAAGAAACCCGCTAAGTCTGCGGCAGACCTTCAAGAATCCCAGGCCAAACCTTCTTGACAGACTGAAGGAGTCGGGACCAGTCCCGGGGGAGACGAATGGCATCAAGAATCGGGATGAGTCTGCAAAGAAGAAAAAGAGACCTGATAAAGGGGTTTGTCTTCGCCCGGCATGCCCCGTTCTAATAGCAGGGTCTAACGTGTTTGCTACCTAGATCGACATGGAGAAGTTGGCCGACAATCTTCAAAAGATGAACGAAGATGACCTCCTGGTCATCGTCCAGATGATCCACGACAACAAGTCCCCGGACAGCTGGACTAAGAACGATGTCGACCGTAAGTTCCACTTGCTCCGATCTGTGTGGGATGGTAGGGCTTACGGCGTTGTGTAGAAGGCGAATTTCAGGTCGACCTCTACACCCTTCCAGATGGTTTGGTCCGTCAACTCTGGGATTTCACCACCGAAAAGCTTGGCGCTCGTTAGCCGCTACAGGTTCTCTGGCAATATATTCGGCGGTGATCATTCAATGGAATGTCTTGATATCGAGAGCCAATGCATCGCAGGCGATCGGCGTTAGCTAGGGAAAGGGAGATATCCATCAATGGCATGCATGCTTCGTACCTTCAAGGGATTTTTCTACAATCATGCGCTTGAGCCATACGAGCTTGGAGAAAGTTACGTGCCTTAATATTACTAGCCTAAGGTAGCGGTGAATCAAAAAGCTTGAATAAAAATCTTCATGATCTTGAGTCTGGCTTGGCAACGTTTTCTTGGTTCCCGAGTTCTGACTCGTACTCTGACCGTACTTCTTTCTTCTAGCACCATATTGACCTGATCTTAGAGACATAACGTTTCGCTATAGGTATAGACATCAATACCCCACGGTCTAGCTATCAGTATCTATCATGTCGCATGCACCCTATCGCTTACTTTGTCTCCCACGAGAAATCCGCGATTCGATTTACAACTATGTTTCCACAGTGAACGTTCCAGAGTCCCCACGCTGGATCATCCGAAAGGCCTGAGGTCTATCGCAAATAGGTAGAAGAGTATCAGACTAAGGAAAATAATCTATCCGTTCACACGAATATGGGACTGGAAGACCCGCAAACATGTCTCGCGATACTGGCTACTTGTCGCCAGATACTTTTCGAGGCGTGGTATACCTACTACCAGCGCAACACCTTCAACTTTGAGCGTGGCAACGATTTGCGGTCATTTCTCAAGTCGATTTGCCCCTCTTGTAGACACGAGATTGTGTCTATTTATTGTGGCTTTTCGCTCGGCATATAAGAGGCGGGGCTACTCAAGACAGACTACGAAGTCTGCGAGGTCTGCGTCAATTGATATTCCAATATGAGAGTGACTGGATCCATCGCGATCTCGATGCACCCTTATCCGAAGAATCCCGAGACGGATGCAATGCCTACGTACCTGAGTCGCGTAGACTTCATTGCGAACTTCGATAGGTGGGCGACGTATCCAGCACCTGGCTTCATTCAAAGAATAAGCGCGAACATTGAGGTACATAGACCGAAGTTGATGAGGCCGAGACCGCTGATTCGTGAGAGCCCGTTGCCGATGATAAGACTGATATGCTTGACTTCGTTCACGCCGACTCATGGCTCACTGACGTGACAGTGGGTATCTTTGATGAACAGGAATCATGCAACAGATCCTACAAGAAACGTTTTCCAATTGAGGGTCTCAGTCATGGTGGGGCAAAGGGTTGCAAGGCATAGATCTAGACGCCCCCAAGTCTGCTGAAATCCCGTGGTGGAAAGGTTGTCATGTATTGGGTAGCTGGAGAAGCAATGGCAGACACACTTGATATCAGAAAGGACCCATTTGGGCGAAAGAAGATCTGTAGATACTTGGAATCTATTTACTCTCGACATTTTTGTGCCTTTCTCATCAAGATCGCGAATTATAAAAAACGGAGGATCAATTCGCGTAGAAGATGCATGACTGCGGCAGGGAAGTACCCTGTGCCCCCTCTAGCCTTCTAGACTTTTGCCCATTGTATGTTTCTGCAAACGCACAGGGAAGTCATCACCTGCTAGACAGTCGACGATTCCCATGACTGCATGCGATCGAAAGCTGGACGCGGTGTGTCACGTCTCATTGGCCCTGACTCGCGTAGCGCCGCGACAAGAATCCCTGTCGCAGATCATCTCTATGTTTACTTTTATGACGACCGACTTTTAAATGTATGTATCTCAGCGATTGCGATACCACGAGCTCTTTTGTGACATTGCACAACGCTTGGAAAATATGGCGCTAGACCCTCGTGGCTTCCCTGGCGTTGCTACTGAGGTGCGGCAGCTCAAGTCTTCTGCATCAACACCTTCCCTACGCTCGAGAGAATCAGCAGAAATACCAATGGGTGGAGCTACGCCAGATAATGGGGGAGGAAACGTGAGGGTGGTAGTCAGAGTTAGAGGCTTTCTGCCCCGAGGTGTGTCCTTCAAATACTCTTCAAGGCCTATTGACTAACAGCGCTTCAGAGGTCGAACGAGGAGCAGAATGTCTCGTCGAGATGAGCTCAGATGGCCAAGCTACCAAGTTATTGATACCCAACGCTACCGATGCTGCCAATGCGCGTACACAGAGCCGAAAAATCATGGAAGAGAAGAACTTTTCCTTCGACAACTCGTTCTGGTCCCACAATACAGAAGATGAGCACTACGCCCACCAAGAAGACATCTACAATGCGCTTGGAGAGGAGTTTTTGGACCACAACTTCGAGGGCTACCATACTTGCATATTCGCTTACGGCCAGACTGGCTCTGGAAAATCATACACAATGATGGGCACGCCCATGCAGCCAGGTCTTATCCCTCGGACATGCGAAGATCTCTTCCAGCGCATAGAATCCAGCGTCTCACCACACATCTCCTATACCGTCCGCGTCTCCTACTTCGAAGTCTACAATGAGCATGTCCGCGATCTCCTGGCCCCTCCCAGCCAATCTTCAGAAAAGCATCCTTACTACCTCAAAATCCGCGAATCACCAACAGAGGGCCCTTACGTCAAGGACCTCACAGATCTTCCTGTCAAGAACTATGCTGAGCTCCTTCGCTTTATGCGCCTCGGCGATGCCAGCCGTACGACTGCTTCGACAAAGATGAATGACTCGTCGTCACGCTCCCACGCAGTCTTCACCATCATGCTTAAGCAGATCCACCACGACCTCTCTACAGACAGCACCACTGAGCGCCTTGCTCGTATACGCCTTGTGGACCTGGCAGGTAGCGAGCGTGCAAAAGCCACAGACGCTACCGGTGCACGTCTTCGAGAAGGGAGCAACATTAACAAGTCCCTCACCACTCTTGGACGTGTCATTGCAGCGTTGGCGGATCCTCGTCACGGCCGTGTCCATAACGGAGGCAAGACTCGTAGTAAGGATGTGGTACCGTACCGAGACTCAATCCTCACTTGGCTGCTCAAAGACAGCTTGGGCGGAAACAGCAAGACTGCAATGATAGCCTGCATAGCACCCTCAGACTACGACGAAACGCTCTCCACACTCCGGTACGCTGATCAAGCGAAACACATCCGCACTCGTGCCATCGTCAACCAAGACTCCGTCTCAGCCGCAGAGCGAGATGCCCAAATCGCAGAGATGCAGAACACAATCCGCGAACTGCAGCTGCAAGTATCAGTAGCTAATCAAGCGACAAGTGAGAAGAACAGCAGAGGCCGGGAAGCTGTGGCAGCTGCAGACAGGAGTGCAGGAGCTAGGGACGACAAATTAGAAGAGTACCAGACAAAGGTCGAACGGATGCAGCGAATGATGGAAGACGAGCGCCTAGTAGGCGAAAGCAAGATCCGCCAACTCGTCGAACAGAACGATGCATTGCGCCTTCACCTAAAACTCGCTGTCGAAAGCCTCAAAAATCCCATCGCTGTCGCCGCACCTACCCGCAATTTTAGCAAGACCTCTGCAATTTCCATGAAAGATGGCAGAGTAGCAACCCCAGACATGCAAGAAGCGGACAAGGAAAATACCCCGGAGCCTGACGACGAAGAGGACAATGATAGTGGCTATGACGATGATAGGACTAATGCAGATGCGGTGGAAATGCAGGCGCATATGGAGGAATTGTTGAAGGATTTGGGGCTGTTTAGGAGGAAGGTCGCTAATGATCATGAGAGATTTGATTTGGGGAGGAAGAGGACGGCTTTGGGGGAGTTGAGGGCGAATTGAGGTTGGATTTTCTGCCAGGGATGGATTAGAAGTCAGAGAAGCTTTTTCGACTCGGCGTATGGATGGATTGCGGTTATCAAAAAGGGCAGGATACCTGGCCAGCATTCTGCGTTCCGTTTGGACATACTGACCTTGCATCGACGTTTTAGCAAGGCGCTAGGGTGTATATCAATCAGTAGATAAATGCATATTTTCTTTCATCCACCTCGGCTATTGCATATCTCTCATATTCATAGAAACAAAGACACGTCCTACCGCTTCGGTCTCAAACCCCCAATCAAGCGATCAATCTCCGCCACCCCACTCCCACTCGCCCGTCCCCTCAACTCTTCCAACCCCTCCACATCCTTCGCCTTCGCAAGCTCCTCTCCAGCTCTAGCAATCATGCCGCACTTCACCCACATCTCACTCCTCTCCCTAACCGTCAGCCCGGTACACTTGGCCACAAACACCCCACCAGCGAGCTTCGTGTTACCCGCTCCCAGGACTTCGTTAAAGTACGGCTCCCAGCCAATACTGCTGCGTTTGTTCTTCGAAGCGATTTCCTCGAGCTCAGTCCAGTCACGCTTGGCGACCAAGGCGCGCAGGCGTATCCAGGCGAAGGTTTTGTCAGCGACGCGGAAGTCTGAGGCGATTTTGTTTGCGCGTTTGCTGTGCGCGGTGAGGATGAGGCGGTGGAGGGTGGCGCTGAGGGAGAGACCTATGTAGAGTTTTTCGCCGGCGTGGAAGTCGTTGTCGAGGGATGTTTGGAGGCGGATGAGTGCTTGGGCTTCTTGGTAGGATTTGTGGTAGAGTGAGACGGTGGGATCTTTGATGCCGTCTGCGAGAAGCTTGCTGGCGAGTTTGAGCTTGTCGACTTTTGTCTGTGGGGCTGTTTGGGCGAGTGCTTCCGAGAAGAGGAGGTTGGCGCCGTCGAGACGCCGGTCGTCCTGATAGTAGAGGTCTTTGAGGAGGGATTGGTCTTGATCGCGGGCTGAGGATTCGACGAGAGCGGTGGCAACGGGGCGGTTGGTGAGGAGGCGGAAGAAGGTGGCGAGGGGAAGGGTCTTTTTGAGGTGCAGGAGGACGAAGAAGACGAGATCGGTGTCGCCGGATGCGATGGCTTTGTCGAGGGCGAGTTCGTCTTCGGACATTGAGAGCAGAAGGGGAACTTGTTTGCCAGCACAAGATTCGTGGTTGAGAAGTTGAGTGGCGAGGTGGCTGCGACCTTCGTCGTAGGCGGCGCGGGCTATAAGCTCGAAGGAGATGCCTCGTTTTTTGTCAAGCTTCTTTACAACCGTGTTGCAAATTGTGTCTTCGTCCGCTTTAGAGTTACGAACTTTCTGAGATGCCCAGTGGACATAGATGTTGTTGGTTGGGATGCGGAGATAGTCTGATACTCGGATAGCAAGCCAATACTCTCGTCGATTCATTAGACGCTGTATGAGCTTCTCCGAGGTAAGTCGTTCGTACTGTTCGTATGAGAGAGGAAGCCCAATGCGATAATCGCGGACAGCATTCAGTACTCGAAGCTTTTCGCACATATCGACAAAGTCATCGCTGCTGTATAAATCCAGGACTGACTTCCCGAACGAGGCTGCCTTCAACAGTTGCTTCTGCCAGTGCTTACTGTATTCTTGACCGGCTGCCTGAACACAAGCTGTTACAGCGTCGGGTAGATTCGGTCGAATCAATTGGATGTTCTCATCTGCTTTGGGCGACTTCTTCTCCAGCTGGTCGACAGCGTCTAGAAGCACAGAGGCTGGAGATGTTGAGCCCAACTTGAAGACGTTCTCTGTAGTGTCTGGGACCTTCTGCAGGAACTCGCATACATCACTCGTTAATAAACGCACACCGTCAACATCTGCAAGTGGATGGACCCAACCATCGTAGTAGTATCTCGAAACAGCGCCGTTGGGCCCAATCATATGAACTTCGTCCTCCCATGCAAGAAGCACGGAGTCGTTGCCACACCATTGAACATCTTTTGGCACAGTTTTAGCTCTCGACTCGTACTCACCAATCTTGTTTTGAAAGTCGCTCGTGATCACCCAGACCTTGCCGGCTTCTGTATAGAGTGTCACATACAGTCCGTTCGGAGACACGCCCACATGTTTGAATGGCCCGTTTGGAAGTACCCGGTCTTCTGCTTCGGTAGAATCAACTACCCATATTGTCTGGCCAATGGCAAGAAGAACCTCTACGGATCGAGAGAGGGTGTACGCTGGCGGTATCACGGTCCATGAATGTACTAGCTCTTCAGGAGGAACCGCAAGAAGCTTCGGTCGAGGCTCGTTGTAATGTGACACGGCGATGAGGAGATTGTTCGACAGAATGGCAACGAAACCATTCGACCAAAAGCGGCAGGCCTTCACTCCATATTCTTCAGCGCCCTAGTGCTTCGCTGATCAGTCTCTTTCTTTAATGTCATCTCAACGTCGAACGTACGTTGCCGAGTGAGAATTGGGTGAAGTCGCCTTGCAGGTCATAGTAGCATCTCACAGTACCATCCTCTGTCACTACAAGTAACTTTTCATCTTCTGACCATCCGAGCCCTCGTATCGAGCCTTTGTCCCACTAAAGACATCAGCAACAAAGCGTAGCATTCGCTGGATGCCACGGACATTGATTCTCCTTAGAAATTTCCCAGCGCAGCTGTAGATATCAATGCTGGATTTGGAGGCTTGGGATCCACGATATGTATGGAGCTTGTCTTCGTCTCTGTAAAGCGCTGAGCCCGATTAGCCATTGGTATCTACATTGATCAAGCTCTCCTTAAGTACCAATTGCTCCTGCAAAGGGAGCACCTGCTATAACATAGTTCTCAAGCTCCAGATCGTGGTCGAATACTGCATCGTAGAGCTTGATTTTGCGGTAAAATCGGTCACCAACCCTATCCCACCCAGCTGTAGGATTTGACATTGGTCTGGAACAAAATTCTAGGCAGTCTCAGCATAGTGATCAGCCCGAGACCTAGGGAACATGCCACCAATGCTGTGAAGTATGGTGAAGTTACTTTACATGGGACCGTCCAAACTTCCTAACCGTCCACTGTTAGGGCTGAAGCCCGTAGACCCCCAAAAGGGCGCCCTAGAGCTGGCAGTCCGGGGACCGAGACGCGATCTTCTGGGGCGGTCTTAACGCCTAAAGTAAGCAGCGCACTCTAGGGCGCCCTTCCGGTGTCTACGGGCTTCAGCCCTACTAGTCACGCTAGGGGTTAGGGCGTGACCGGGCCCTTCTAAGCTTCCGGTGTTTAACAAACTCCGAAGCCTGCTACTTCAATCTTGAACAGTAAACACTACCTTAAGAAGAGAAAATTATCACTCACAAACTTATGAGAACAAGACTAGAGTGACTAAGATTGTGAACCTATGAACTGTGAAAAAGAACCGAGACTTTAGCCGGTCAAACACTATGGAGAGCCTCAATTTGCGAGAGAGGGTGCAAGAACTCACGGACCTCGAACTCGCACTTCTCTTGAGCCTTGTAGCTAGTCAAAATTGTATCATCCAAGCAGAACTGGATGATCTGGAGCCACTGGAACAAGAACTTCGACTAGTACGGTCCTCGATGCTCATGATTGCTTTGGCTGAGAATTTCCCGACAGATTGCTTCAAATATCTTCGGCCTGTCCCATACTGTGATTCATTGCGATCAGTCAGCCTCCCTCGAAGACTTCAGTGATGGCGTCCTCGTAGCCACTGGCAATGGACACGTCAACGAGGACTTTGACTCCATTCAAGTAAGCTTTCAACACTAGATGTTTGACCGATGTAGCCGATACGAAGGGTGGCCTTTTTCTTATTCGCTTTCTTATTACACAATCAACGAAAGAAGTGGCTCAGTTCCATTCATGCTTTGGACTTCTCAGCTGTTGTTTTCGAAGCGAAGAACGACGAAATGAATTCCGACATGCCCAGGAAAAGATCAAGCCACGATTGGTGCGGGCATGAGATTGAGAAAGCAAAATAGATCACTCTGTTTCTTTTTTCCCTGTGATCGTTCTTTATGTGTGATGTTGGAGTCAAACATATGAGTAGTCTGTTTCGAGCCGGAGTATTCTTTCTGCAAGCGTCGTTTCTATCCTGGAACGGTGCCCAAATAGGCATGCTGACTTGCTCTCCCTTAATTCGCTCCCGTTATCCTCTGAGCGCATGGACTCCCAACGACACATCTTGTAATGTTCCTTTGGCCAATGAGCATCTGCTGTTTTTCGTTCGTTTCAGTGCTAATTTTCGGTTGCATCAGAGCTCTCGGGACGTCTCGAAGGATGGTATGCGCCAAGAGGAGCGAAGCATTGCCAACCTAGTCATAATCAGAGGATTGCCGACGGCCAGCGAGCAGGTTCAGATCCAGGCTCTTGAGGCAAGCATTCGTGCATCATGAGAGTTGTACACATGCTCACTATTCCCTCAGCTCCTTCGTACAAAGCGGTTATTCACTCATACAGCCGTTCATACAGCACCGAAGCCGTTTCTTCTCGTATTCATTAAGTCAACTACGGATCCGGCTTTGGTGCACCATCTGGTAGACCTCGGTGTGATACCGTTACTGGCGGCCATCCAGCTGACCTTGACCAGAACGACTATATCTTTATCTCACATTACCATGATCCAGACGACGGTTTTGCCAATCTGGAAGAAGGTTCCGAATGGGTCGAGGACGATCGGGCATCTCTATCCTCAGTCGTGCATCGCTCTGCGGTTGCGCAGTCCTCTTTCTTGACCAAGCGGCCGCTCCTCTTCGCACCAAAGGTGGCAAACCCCATTCTCGAGGGACTGCTTCTAGACCTGACTGTGCTATACAGGATGTTCGAAAGCTGGCCGAGCTGGGCGAAAAGGCCATCATTAGTGCCGAGGTTAAGGCATACCTCCAGAACTTAGTGACCTTCCTCCGAATGCATCGGGCTGTTGCTGGAGGGATTTCCCCACGGGCCACTCAGCACTTCAATCTCCTAGTCAGGTGCTTAGCCCCTCTGCATGGTCTAGAGTTCGTCTCACCGCCCCTGGTTTCGTTGGCTGCGCGTAAGATTTACCCTCATCGTATTACGATTTCAGCCGCAGAGGACGAGAGAAGTATGCAGTATGGGAGTGATCTTGCGGCCGTATCGGCCATGCTTGAGGGTATCACTCCGGCGCAACTCATTGAATCGGTACTTGAAGAAGTGGAGGTCCCGTCATGAACAAGGGAACTTTGAGCCAGAAGCGCCTACTTTCGTAATGGCTCAAGCCCCCTAATGCTGTTGTGCCTGGTACTTTCCCACCATCGACACCCATCCAGGCTTCATAACCCCTACTGACAGGTAATTGCTCGCGTTGCTCTCGAGCAATATCAGCAACAGTGCTAAATACAGGTCCAAGAGATCCTTAATAGAGCAATATATTGCTCTCTGGCCCTAGAATGGCTGGGATTACCACACTTGCACTATACCATACTGACACACACCTGGCTCCAATTTTTTAGAGGAATCGTCAACATTGTAACTGTAGCAGTGCATGTCCCGTTCCACTGAGGTATCCTAGAGCCAGAAGAGTGCATCTGCCTCCTTATTCAAGCACCGCAGCTGGCATTAGCTCTGGCAAACCTATTTCAGTCGACGCTCATCGACGCTCTGCAACACATCCTGGAGTGCTCTTTGGCGGCACTTCGACTCGTGTGTGTTGAGGATTACCCATTATATATACATAACAGTCCCATATCCGATACGAAGGCTTCTATATTACATTCAAGCTGACGGCTGGACCTCGCTAGCTTTCCAAAAAGTAGGTAATACTCTAACATGCGGATACTCTCGGTTTCGAATTGCAAACATCGTAACACTATTCGTGTCCGGATCTTCTTGAATGACACTGATGAAAGACATCCCAACTGTCACACTCTGGGAGCTTTGGAATCCGACCCTGCTAAACGTCTTGCCGTCGACGTCACAATTCCCAAGACCCAAGGCGAACCGGCCGAACATTGTATCACGACAACGGGAGACATGAACGTGCTAAGGGTCAATACCGTCGTCGATAGGATGGACGAAGTTCCGAAAGAGGTTAGCAGACGTACGGCTCGCAGGTATTTTCGTCAAGGGAAAAGCGGAGGCTACTACATGGCGCATGATGATTCATCAGGAGTTGTGAAAATATAGAGAAAGAAGAGGGCGGGGAGAGAGGACATCATGCGTTTGGCGTGGAAACATTGATGCGGAAGCCATGGATAGTGCAAGATAAGGGGTCGTGAATGAAGGTTTATCTATCCATCCTATGCATTTCCTGTCTCTTATTCTTGCCTCAGTTATTTTGCCCTGACATGGTCGGAATACACCGCCTTCTCCGCCAATGTACATTCTCATGGGAATGCTGCCCTTGGAGGCTGCCACTTTTTCTAACAACCGGCCTGAGAAGGTAAGATGTCTGGCTCCAAGACTGATTCGCTAGGTTTTGAGAGCAGCTGCATGAGCTGGAGAATAATTCCAGATTGATTGAGCAGAGACTTTCTGCGAGGAGCCGAAGATACTGGAAGGCTCTTGAGGCTTTTCGTCCCGTCGTGCCTCACTTTCAGGTCATGCGCGCGCGCAATTCTTGCTGGCTATAAATCCATTCTCACGCTCCTCATCTATAGGTATCGTCATATGAGTAAGCTTTCGTCATATAACTTACTGGGCTATTCGACGGAGCTTTCAGTGCATGAGTTCGAGAGTGAGAGTCTGCCTTCGACTTGCCACATCAATATGGTTAGAGATGGTAGATACTCGATTGCCCATTATATCGTCCCATAACTTCCCCTGCTGGAGGATACTGATGGACATGCTGCAGCCAGGCGCATGCACAAGCGCTATCTCGCCTTTAGCATAGACCAGTCCTGTGTTCCTAGCCATATGCCGTTGCTTCTTGCCTGATGCAGACCCGTCCCACCAAGGCTGAGCAAAGAAACTCGACAGCCCCTCGCGGACTTCTGAATCGCAAGGACCAATATACGCTGCAGACAAAGCTATCTATTCAGTCTGGTCGGACTTGCCGCCTTCTGGTTGTGTTCTTCCATCCTCGGCCAAGATGGCACTGAACAGATCTTCCATTCCATTGAGAGTACGCTGCTCATGCACAGTAGCCGGTCCATGATCTGTGTATATCAGCGCAGCAGTCTCATTGTCTCTTTCAATCCACAAGTTCACTCGTTCTTCTCGATATCGTCCTCCTGATTGATACATATTACATCTATCCAAAAGGCAAGATGAATATCTCTTTTACGCCGTAGGAAGGAACTCAGATGATCCGTAATATTAGAATCTTGACCGTTCAGAGCAATGATGTTGGGCTTTTCGGCGCTTCCCAATGTTATAGGGCAGCGCAACATAATTCTTGCAGGCTTTTTGCATCTCCATATGTGCTATATCAAGGCTAATTTTATTGAACTTTTGTGCACCGTTATTAGCCGATAATATGACTATACGAATACATGTTTTTGTAGCGAGAGGTTCGTAATTGAAACACCCATGTTTCCGGGCCATGGGCATCAGCAAACAACGGTACGATGGCAGCGGAAGGCCTCATCGGAATGGGCTGTGCCAATGGAAAGATTGTAATTCCAAGAAGCTGAAGGTCTTAAAATCCCAAGTATCCGAAAAGAGACTTAACCTCTAGAAACCAGATTCTGTCAGAAGATTACAGCGGTACTTGAGAAGAACGTGAAGCATTACAGTCCATACATTAAACCGGACATGTTTTCCAAGAAAGGACTCTGAGAGATTTGACGAACGTTCGGAATTCAACGCTAGACTGTGGCGAGATGGCGAACAGGAATTCAGCTCTGCATCTTTAGTGCAGTTAGCAACCATTGATTATGCTGTTGTCGCTCTGAAGAGGAATCGGCAATTCCTAGTGCCGAAATGCAGGGCAACAATCCACAATCTCGGAATCCGGCTTTGATCTTAGCTCTTGGAAGGTGTTGTTGAGCGACAAAGATGAAATTTGGGATTGCAGATGAGCACCATTGTTGCCATCCCTATGGGCAGTACCTGCTGGATCCTCATCCCTCAAGGCCCTATGCATGACTTCCGCCTCATTCTCTTACTCAAGACTGATTAGATAGAGCCTAGAACAGACCCTCTAAATGGTTAATTAGGGGGTAAGCACTGCTTTCCGCGAAGTACATGAGCATTACCGTTGCCGTTCTCTGAGATTGTGGTGAATCACTACTCAGTATGTCAGCATCTATACGATATGCCTGAACTACTTTTGACGCCGAATTAGTCTCAAGGCAGTAAAGTAGCCCAGAATAGCGTCACCGATTGCTAGCTCCTGCAAAATTGCAGGATGGATTAAAACTTATGATATACAAATCAGGGACTGCGAAGGGTTGTACTCATATTGCGGGAATGATTATCTTGAACAAAGCTCTGAAGGTTCATGCAGAAACATGAGTCTCAGATAGGGACTAGTGCACCATCATTGCGTAGTGACGACCGCGTATAATGGTCTATGACAGCTAAGGAGATTGTTGATATCAAAGCCTGATCACTAGGATACAATGTGAAGAGGACAGGCACACGAGCATGTGAGGTGCTGGCTATCGACTGTTGGAAAAAATGATACTGCTGCCGATCCCTCGATATCCACGGAGCTCGTATTCGCATACCATTCTCGACAGTATATCATTTCAAACACGACTCAGACGTTTTTGTAACCTTCGTCGCGTTGACTTGGGTAGCACTGTTGTCGCCTTCTGCGCATGGAATATCTGTGTTCGAATGCTAAGCTGATGGACCATGACCAGCCTAGAAGTGGTTGGTTAGATATCCGAAAACCTCAGCTGTCAAGAGATTCTACACTGATTGGCTGTCTTAGCCATTCCCTTGATGATAGATAAGTTAAAAGAAGGACAGTGTAAAATGGAATTGACAATGAAGAGCCAATGTAATTCTTTCTATCATCGGAATTCCTGATTCATGTCTAGTAAGACCTCGTGTTACACCTGTCCGTGAAGACAGTTTCACTGCAAATGGTGAAAGAAAGACAGGTGTGGTGCGAGGTGAAGACTGCCATATGCTTGTAGAGTACAGGCCGAGGCTAGCTAGCCGTGCTATAGCGGCGGATTGTGGGGGGTGGGGGTTACAGTTCGTGTTCATGCACTGCCGAATCTACCAGGGTGTCTCGGTGTTATCTACTTTACCATGCATCCTGGTCAATGGTAAGACTTCATTGATCACACTGGTAAATAAACTACCACTCACTGTGCAGGACTTCATGCATCCCACGTCAACACCATTGGCGGAATTCTCCACCAGTAATAACCCCGCAACGACTGTCAAACCTTCTAGGTTGCGACTCCGGGGTCTCAGCTATCTGCGATCACATTCTCAATCATTGTCCGGCCTTGCTTCAACCTCAAACACCTCACCAGTACCTGACACCAGCGAATCTACCAACCTCCAAGACCCTCTTACTCCATCAGCCAGCTCACCACCCCCTACACCATTTGATCGGCCATCACCAGTCTACAACACTCTCGTTCCACCGCTTACAGAAGAGTCTGTACGCCAAACACGAGCATACTTTGACAGCAGATCAGTGTCTGCGCTATCACCACATTCACGTCCTCTGAATTCTGTGGAGAGAACACAAGCCATGGCGAGGGATAGAGCTGGAACTGCACCTAATGATGCTAACCCTGTAAGAAGGACTTCCGACAACGGTCCCACAAACCTCACAGGCCATCCTCAGGACCAAATGCCTATCATAAAACTCATACCGCATCAAGATCCCCGCTCAACTAGGTCTTCTTTGGCATTTCCGATAACGTCTAGGACTCTTCCTCATGAAGACTGCGTTATCCGTGTTGGGCGATACTCTGAGCGGGACACAAATCCGAACATACCACCCAATACTCCATCGTCTGCGCCAGTCGGCTTTAAATCCAAAGTGGTCAGTCGGAGACACTGCGAGTTCTGGTGTTCTAATGGGCAGTGGTATATCAAAGACGTGAAGAGTTCTTCAGGTACCTTCCTCAACCATATCAGGCTCAGCCAGCCAAGCGTGGAATCAAAGCCATTTCCTGTTCACGACGGTGACGTGGTGCAGCTGGGTATCGACTTTAGGGGTGGGGAGGAGATGATATTCAGATGTGTGAAGATCCGCGTCGAGTGCAATAGGGCGTGGCAGAAGACTCTGAACAACTACAAGTAAGCAGTCAGATGGAGGAGTAGTGGATCCTCTGGTGGCTTTACTAACATACATGTAGTGTCACAACCCACAAGCGACTTCGTGACCTTGGGAAGCCGTTGAAGAAGGACTCGGACACAGCATCATCACACTCCTCGGAGTGCTCGATTTGTCTGATGTCAATCGCTGTAAGTATTTGCGTCGCGCAAATCCTGCATCCATAAGATCTCTACTAACAAATACACAGCCTTGTCAATCACTTTTCGTGGCTCCTTGTTCTCACGTCTGGCATTTCAAATGCATACGTCCCATACTCAACGATGCCAAATCATGGCCGCAGTTCTTGTGTCCGAATTGCCGTGCACGGCATGACCTGGAAGCCGATGTTGATGACCTTGATGGGGAAAACTGGGAGGATGCGAATGGTGCAGACACGAGTCCAGAAATCATTCCTAATGGCACCATTCCGGAAGACGATGACCTAGACATGGATGGAGACGACGAAGCTCTCTCTAATACAACATCCAGGATTTTGTCGGTTCAGAACTCAGATTTGCCTCCAGTAACATCGACTTCATCAGATCCTATTAACGGCTCGAATGCCTCCGCCAACCTCCTTTCTCGGCGTGGAGCTCGACGAATATCGCCACCTTTCCCACCAGTCACAGAGACGAGATCGCTCTCTGGCCCTGGGCAGTCCGCGCAGTACCTACGGCCCATTACACCTACCCAACCTCTTTTTGGGGATGGTCTTGACGAAGCCTCATTACGAACGCCAACTACAGATATGCTACTTCACGATGGACCCATGACCCCAACCAACAACGCTGGACCTTTTGTATTTGATGGAAGCGCAGGGAGAGCCGGGGTCAGGCGAGCAGCATCCGGCGCGGTAGGGAGTGGGAATAATACATCTTCGGACGCATAGTACCGGAAGAAGGAGCCACATATGGACACCACTCCGCGAGAGGCTTGCGTAAGAGAACGATTTCGTGATATGAGGGCGTTTGAGCATTGTTCTATGGTTGAAGGCTATGCATCACGAGCATCTGGCAAGGGCATTTAGATACCCAGCCTAGTATGTCGGTGATGGAAAAGGCCTGCATTTGTCGAAAATCACTGTAACATACACCTCAGCTCTACTCATAGTGAGCATGCAAAATTTTACATAAAACCAAAAGTACATTTCTTCATCAGCCCTCCGTCACCATGGCCCCCACCATTTCCTCTCCGCTTCGCATGCTCGTCCTCTCTCCACCCGAAACGGCCCATCCCTCGTTCCTCAAAGGTACATTTCCCTGCAATTAAACCAGCTTTCTTATGAGGTTCCTGAGGAAATCAACGTGCTAACATCAATACCTACCAGACACATCCCACCACGAGATCCGCACACCCTACTACAACGCCTCCGTCCCCATATGGCGCGACGACCTCCCCACCTCCACCACCTCCATCTCCACCTGGAAAGAGGAATGGACACTCCCAGAAGCCGGAGAAGTCGTACAAGCCGTAGGAGCTTGGGTGATTTGCTTTCAAAAGCCTAGAGAAACGGCAGATCTAGATACAATACGCACTCTCCTCACAACTATACACGAAGTCATCGAACACCATACGGGCGATGCATACGCTACGAGCGAGCCGCTCCTACTGGCGGTCGGAATGGAACAGACAGTGAAACCGAGCTTGGTGATGGAGAGTGAGGAGTGGGAGGATGTGTGTAGGGAGTGCGGGGGGTGGGAGTGGATTGATGGCGAGCTGGGTGGTGCGGAGAAGGAGGGTAAGATTGGGGTTAAAGAAGAGGAGAGGAATGCTTTCGGCGAGAAGGTGGGTCTCGAACGGCTCAGAGAAGCGCTTGAGGCCAATGAGTGGGAAGGTGGAGATGCAGACGAGGGCGATTTGTCGGATGATTTGGGGCTTGGGGAAGATGGGTTTGGGGCGGAGGTGGGGCAGTTGGAGAGCGAGATGATGGGGTTGAAGATGGCTGTGAGTGGGGATGGGGAGGATGGGGAGGTGGGGGATGAGGGCGTAGAGGAGATGGAGAGGATGATGGTGAAGATCCAGGCGATCAAGGATATGGGTGCTGATATGCCGGAGGCGGAAAGGAGGAGGTTTGCGGCGAAGGCTGTGAGGGATGTCATGAAGACTTTGTAGAGAGCGTAAATTGATAGTGAGCATGTCTGGAGAAGCCAGGTAAACCTAGTCTCGCAGACGATCTTTTTTCACCCTGGCCCATTCGCAGCCTCTTCCATGGCTGCTTTGCATGCCCTTCAACTTCTTCGAACCATTATTTTCAATCGCAATCTTTCCAGGGTATCTTCGATATTCTCCCCTAAATCCCCAATTCCCTCAACCGCCCCTGGGGCCCCTCTGCCCTCTCGCCCTATTGACCGTCGCTCTTCCTCTTGCCAATCCTACACCTCTGCCCCTCGTACCCCTCGATCTGAACATAGGCGCATTCCGTAACATATCTGGCACTATGAAGAATCTCACATGACTGCCTCGTATGTAGACCTGGTCCAAGTGGCTGACTCGGCCATCACGCGCGGTCACAGTTATGTCTTTGAGTTGAACGTTCATGTTGTCTTCGGCTAACAAATGGCGATACTGAGTCAGTCTCTTGGTTTGGCAAGGTTTGGGGGAGAAAGAGAAATGCTGGGTGCGATGGGTGGGGCGGAGGGTTTTTGGCGTACCTTCAATCAGCTTGCCGCGATATACCTGGCCGGATGTGATCTCGAGGGTAATGACATGGTTCTAGAAGCATTTTATTAGCATCTACATATATTTCTAAGGCTAGACGTGGTTAGATTAGAGGAGGAAGTCACCTGAGCTTCGTTCAGGAGCTTGATTGGTATCCCAATAGTGCTTGTCATGATGAGTCTGCGTAGAAGAGGTCTGCGCTGAAGAAGCGATCAGTTGTGGGTGCAAGAAAGGATCATGCATTAAAATTGGGAATACAAAGCCCTGTGAGCTACTGAGCTTCACTCTGATAAGGCTGAAATCACGCTAAAGTAGCAGTGCCAAGCTTTGATATTGGCAGGCATTCCGATGATTCGTCGAATTGCTCCTCCTTGCTTTCGCAATCCCAATGAATGTCTCAGCTACATTGAATGCTTTCAAGTTGATAGCAAAACCATCTTTATGCATACCACATGCTACCGTACCTACTTTCGACCGAGTCCCTCTTCCATTATCTAGAGCATTAGAGGAAGCGAATGGGGGCGAAAGGCCTGATATTCGAGCAGTCGTGCTTGACAAAGACAACTGCTTTGCTAAGCCGAAAGCGAATGTAATCTACAAACCATACAATGTAAGTTTGTGACAATTGAATGGCTATCATCCTTGTTTTTGGACTATTCTCCCAATGCTTTGCCATGATCAGGCGTAGATCTGAATTCTCCTAGGACAAGTTCAAACTTCTACGCAATCTGTACGACGGTCCAAGTCTTCTCATTGTCAGCAACTCAGCGGGCACCGATGATGACCGAAATGGTAAAGAGGCCGAAGTGTTAGAGAAGGCAACTGGCATCAAAGTCCTTAGGCATTCGACAAAGAAGCCCGGCTGCGGTCCTGAAGTTTTCGAGTACTTGCAAAGAGTCTCGAAGAAGACGAAGTGTCCGGTGGAGCATCCAAGTCAGATTGCTATGATTGGAGACAGGCTCTTCACAGACGTCATGATGGCTAACATGATGGGGTCTTGGTCGATTTGGGTCAAAGATGGAGTCGTGAAGAATGATGGAACTGTAAGTCTCTTACGGGAATCCAATATTTATGGGCTGACGAGGCCCAGTTCTCGCGTTTGGAGAAAGGGCTGCCGAATCGTCTGACCCGACTTGGCCTCGGCGCTCCGATTCCCAAAGTGGATTGATCAGTCTATGGAAATATTCAAGCCACGTTAATACGAGCTTGAGTGCCTTCGCAACGGTGCGCTCGCTAGACGAAAGACTTGGAGTAATCTCCTCCCCGCCGTTCCCACCATGGAGACGATACAACACCGAAGCTGCGCATCAAGAGGCTCACAGAATTGGCGATTCTGGCAGTCAGCTCTCGAACGGTCAAGTCAGAAGTAGTGGGAAAGCACAACATTCTAGCAATGAAGGGAGCTTGAAGCCTGCGAAGCATGGGACGCCTGGAAGCCTTATAGGGAAGGTGAAATAATATAGACGGCAAGAAAACGTTGAAATGCACTGTTCGATTCAGCTGCAAAGCTTGTGACCTTCGAACAGCACACCAATCTGTAGGCAGGCGGCACAAGGGCATATGGTTTTATCTTGGACTTTTCAGAGTCCGAAACCCCTTAGAACATCTCGCAATTCGTAACGCAGACAGTGCACCGTGTAGATTCCGAATTTGCAGCTTCGCGACAATGTGCGCATGAGTATTGTGGTCATTCATGCGATGATGCACCTAGGCGCTTCCCCAAGAGATAGCGGGGTTTCGACGCAGGAACCACGATAGGAACAGGTAAAGCGCGAATTTTCGGGCTCTGATCCCTGCCCAAACACTCAAAGCCGTCGGTGTGGGCTTCAACTGACGGCAGAGCCAGCATGGAAGACAGGGAAGCATCATCTGATCATCGTCTGCCGAATCATATTTATAGCATCACGTTGGATATTGATTCGGTGCTTATGACTCTGCACCATATCATCCTTACTTTTCGGCGGTAAAAGAGCCTTGCAAGATTCAACGATCAGGGCCGAAACGTTAGCTTTGCCCTACGATGGCTGCAGTATGCATTGGCGGCGCAGTCCATGGGCAACCATCACAAAGCTCAGAGGCAAAGAGGCAGTCTCAGGCGGTTTGCCGATTGCTGCGGAAAAGTTCGGCCACGCTTGGGAGTTCGGAGACTGCTCTGTAGACTGTGGGGGCTTGGTCATGTTGGCGTGAACAATTGAAGTCATGTGAAGTTGTAAGCCTGACTGATCTAAAAAACCAAATACATGTTCGCGCTTCGATTGACTCCTCAGGATGGTCCATTTGATCGATTGTATCCTACGTAGTAGCTGCTGGATAGACTCAATGATCAACTGCTCGAGGAGGTTCATCCTCATCATTATAGAATGTATGCATAGATATAATAGAGACACTGTGGTTGATTGTGTCGAGCTTGGTTCTCGCGTGTATGCCCCTGAAACGCTTACAGGGGCTGTCCACGCTAAGCCGGGTGACTTTTCCCCCTCCTAAACCACAACTTCTTCCGGATTATACACATCACCACAACCATCAACTTTGCGTCGGACCACCTCGCTGTCGTCGAGTTTAACGGCGCTCACATTCCTTTCTTCGTGCTTTGTTCTTGCCATCTGGACACCGCCACTCTTTTCGGGTCCATAACACTCCTTCGGCTACCTTTGTCCAAATCCGCTTCTTTTCAGCGACGACCGCATTAAGCCACCAACACCTTTCGATCCTTACCTTTACTTCTTTGCTCCGGTCCAGCATCCATTTACTCAGACTTCTGGCAAAATAGCCAGTCGCTCCACCCTGCTCAACGCGGCACTACGTTCCTTCAGATCCCTCCTTGTCGATACTTTCGAGGCCAAGCGCTTCGCACCACACCTCACCTAGCCAGATCTTTGTTCCCCTTCCTTGATCAAGGTAATTCTTCAACTCAACTGCTACTGCGGAGGACAGCACAGGGAAGCTTTACAACCCAGCCATCATGTCATCCTCAACATCTTCACCCACAGTCTCTGCCACCATCGGGGCACCTAATCAGTCTCGACGGCCCCCGCGAAAGAGTACGCTCACCCAGCAACAGAAGAACCAGAAGCGACAGAGAGCTACACAAGATCAACTCCTTACTCTAGAAGTTGAATTCAACAAGAACCCCACCCCAACTGCTACGGTTCGCGAACGCATAGCCCAAGATATTAGCATGACCGAGAGGTCTGTCCAGATATGGTTTCAAAATAGGTGGGTAAAATCACTCAACTACGAGAAAAGACATTACTGACGATTGTTCCAAAAGACGGGCGAAGATAAAGTTGCTTGCGAAAAAGAGCATCGAGACTGGAGAAGATTGCGACGCAATTCCGGATTCAATGCGCACTTACCTTGCAAACCAAGCGCTCGAGTCTGGCAAGCCTCTTGGAAGAGAGTTTCTCGGCCGATCTCCAAGTCATATGAGCGCATACGGCAACGGTGGGACGATGCTAAACCCTGATTCTTCTCAGCCTGGCAAGATTGGTTAGCGTCAACCCCATCTTTGATTTGATTTGTCATTCTAACAACCTTACAGTGATCCACCATTTTACCTGCAAATCGCTCAGTGTCGGTACATGGCGTCGCGTTGGGCAAAATGCTATGGACCTTGTCGTCTTTTACGCCCCCGACAAAGCCTGCCTTACATACTACATCAACAATGAAGGAGCTGGCTACAAGATCGAATATCCCTTTGCATACATTAAAAACATCTCACTAGAGTATGGAAACCCAGCAGAAGAACACAGTGGCATGCCAATGACGCCTCGTGGGCTAGTGGTCGAATTGAACCGACCACCTAATTTCTTCATGGACTCTGCTGGCACAGGAGGCTTTCACCAGTGTGGAGACTTTACGGAGGACCAGCAAGCATCGATGATCATGGTTCATCATCTTGGTGGCCACCCCAAGGTGCTCAGTGGTCAATTGGCGAAGTTGGTGTCCCTGGAATCATTCCAAAACAGACACAGCCCGTTCGATCCACACACAATGGCAGCGTCCGCCCCAGTATCGCCCATGATGGCTCCTCCTCGGCCCTCATCACAGCCAAATGTTCATATGTCACACCCACACTTAGCCATGTTCCAAGAGTATGGCTTTGGTATGCAGCCACCTCCCCGTGGTCATAAACGTACGCGTAGTCGATCAGTCCCCATCGCCGTGGACTTTTCGATGATGCCGCCAATGCCGTCCTTCCATATCCAACGTCCATCTACAAACATGACCGACGCCCCGCTTTACGCCCCAATACCTCAACATCACAACGACCTGAGTCCCCTTGGACCCAACCTTCGGATCGACACTTCTTCTGGTTATGGTCTAGACTACCGGCAGCAGTACCCTATGTCGGCGGCGACAACTAACTCACCTTCAGACTACGCCAGCCCTACGTTCTTCTCGAACAGCGGACAGATGGACTCCGTACCCGCCTCAAGCTTCAATCCCTCGTACAGCTTACCTTTCCTCTCGCCCATGACCGAGCACCCAAGCACAATAAACCCTTCGGTCTCTCCTCTGTCCGCTTATAGCCATGGCGACCCCGTCATTGCGGATGGCTCGCCTCCCCTATCCAACATGCATCCGAGTGCATCTGCCGACTTCCTTTCCATCTCACAAGATCATCACGGTGCACTATCCGACGACGGCTACTCCCTAAGCGAGATGTACTCGAAGCAGAACCTCAATCTGCCAATGCATTCGCCGTCTCACGGTATGGGAGACACAGAATTCGGTCACCAGATGCAGGAAGAGTCATCCAGCGAGGAGATGGACATGAGCAACATGGTCACGTTTAGCCAATTGGAACATTCGAGCCTGAGTCCAGAGAGAGTCGGAGTCTAACAAGGATACCGCCAGTCTATGCGTGCGTCCTCCAAATTTCGGAGTTGGCTAGAAAGTGTTCGAGGGTTAATACGAGGAGGCGTTCCGCGAAGCCTTATTTTCGGGATGGTACATACAGCGGGGATTCGGTGACGATGTTGCGATTCAAATAAGGAGGGGGTCCGCGGTGTGCGCGATGTTCGTGATATACCACTACTCAGATTATTAGTGCCTAATCTTCTAGCACTCGGTCGGATCTTTACGCCGGCGTCTGCGGAGCGGTCTATACCACCACCTGTCAGGCTGCTATCTTCTCGTCGGGTACGGCGGATGCAGTCATCATTGTTCACTTCTATCAAATGTCACAATACCGCGTTCAGTTTAGATAGGGTTTCTCTCCGGTTGGGTTTATGTGCAATGCAAATTATGACCCTTTATCCGCTCCATTCGAAAACAGGCTTCTTGAAGTAAACGTTTCTTTAGGCGAAGGTAACAGAGTCTGCATCAGAGGCCCTTCTCCTTCGTTCAAACTACCTTACTGGGAACATGACTCGTATATCTAAGAAAAGACTTTGGTACGTGACGTGCGCACTCCACATTTTACAGGGTCGCCCCCGCCCCGCCCCAGAGCCCCCCGGCGCGCGGGATGTACTAGACCTGGGGTCCAAACCTGGCCAAGCCAGGGTCAGGCGGTCGCATATGCTCAGCATATGGGGCTCTCACCCCGGCTGAACTTACCGCATATGTGCGTTGACCCTGGCTCAACTTTGGCTCTCGGGGCCTTAGGCCTTGGAGGCTACCGGGGGATAGTAGCATATGCTTAGTATATACTGATAGAGCGCCTATAACGTAGTGGTCTAAGGGCTCGTAATAAACATATAAAAGCTAGATATAGTGAAATGATAAACGATACCGACGAGGGTTAAGATAGGCGTAATAGGCCTAATAGCTGTGGCGGCTATAATAGTTACCGCCAGCTATATTTCGACCCTAATATAAATATTCTACTCTTATAGGCCCCGAACCATCCCCACGTTATAGGGGCTTCGTCGGTATATACTGAGTATATGCTATTATCCCCGGGGTCCTAGCCCTGGAGCAAAACTTTTTGACCCGAGATAAGCTCTATGTATATGCCGAGCATATTCTTGACCCCAGCTCAACCCTGAATATTAGCGCATATACTGAGGATACTTTATACTGACCCGGCCGGAACAACCTTAGACCCCGGCCGAGCTACGAGCCCCGAGGAGCCGAAATCTGATAGGCGATGAAGCCCCAACGTGCCAAGGTGTTTTTCAAGTGTCAGACTGCGAGGGCAGTGCCGAGACCATCTTTAAGACTTTCTCGTCTCATTCACTCATTTGGTTACCATACCGTAATTCTACTCTCGTAGCTGCGATTGTATGGCGCAGATTATTACTATAATGCATTCACTAGAGCGAGCTTGGGCCGACTGAGTGGACACCGCTCTATACATCAATGGCAGTGGCAAGAGAGTGCCTCGAAACAAGAGCATTGCAACAGTCTCCAACGAGGGAGAATGTCCCACTATGAGCGTGGCAGCTTATGGCTGGGCGGCGACGGTCCTCGAACACCCTCTGAGAACAATGGAGATTCAACGGCCCATGTTGAGGGAGAAGAGCAGCAAGATCTGACATCGCAATTGGAAGAGGTGTCAGTGACCCAGTCTTCAAATTCGTTGTCCAATGCAGTCAACTCTATTTCCATCCCTACAAAATCTACCGCGATAGCATCGACTAGCAACGCACTCATTCCTCGCGAAGACGAGCATGCAAGGATTCAAGCCGCGGAGGATGAATCGCAGGCCATGGGCAAGACGGCAGGAGTGGCAATAAAGTATGGGCGAAAGAGCTCGGTGATTCCAAAGCTGGCGCTAGACACTGGTAGGGCAATGGGCAAGCCTCAACCAACCCCAGAGTCGCCTGTGTCACCTCGAAGTCCGGTCTCTCCAAAATCGCCAAAGTCAATTTCTTCGCGGCTGTCACCAATGAAGTCGCTCGTGTCACCTCGTACTGGAGACCGTGGTTTCTCCCTCCGTAGGTCGATCCTGGCACGAAACGTTCATGGACAACCCAAGAGCAGCGGCTCAGCCATAGAATTACAATCGACGGCTTCATCTAAAACGCAACGAGAGAGGATCCCTGGGGGTAGTGGTTCTGGCAAGAAACCTGATCCCACCATCACTATCCCCCCAGCAATTGACCAAATCGACGATGCAGACAGCCGTGTCCACTCTGTCAAAAAGTCTCAGGGATTTTCAGCATTGCCGCACTACGAAAAGTTCATTGCAAGCAAGACCACTCGAACTGGGCCCGTTGAAAGGTTTCGAGCGTTGAAGGAGCGAGTCCGCAAGGAGATTCTCAGGATTCAAGAGATTCCTCCTTCCAAAGATGGAAGGCATTTGGATCTTGACCCAAACCGAAAGAAGCCCCTCATCGACGACCGAACTGGTCGAGAGTACATCAGCAATACTATCTCATCGAGCAGATATACCCTGTACAACTTTCTCCCACGTCAACTGTTCGCACAATTTTCCAAATTAGCCAATTTCTACTTTCTCTGCGTCTCAATCTTGCAAATCATACCAGGCTTAAGTACCACTGGGACATATACTACGTTGGTGCCACTTCTGTTTTTCGTCACTATTTCAATGGCCAAGGAAGGCTACGACGATCTAAGACGATACCGACTTGACAAGGCAGAGAATAACAAAATTGCGTCTGTGTTGCATGCGGAGAAGTCTACTGCTCCAAGTTCGGATAATGCAAGCAGCCAAACCTCAATTAGCGAGGGACCAAAGCGCTGCGTTGACACAAAGTGGCACGACATCAGAGTCGGTGATGTTGTCATGCTGAAGCGTGACGATGCAGCTCCGGCGGATCTTGTCGTGCTACACTCCCAAGGAACAGACAACAATGCGTACGTCGAAACCATGGCTCTCGACGGAGAGACCAACCTCAAAAGCAAGCACGCCTCTCCACCATTTGCTAAGAGTTGCCGAACCACGTCCGACATTGCTAAGTGCAATGCTCACCTTGTCATTGAAGACCCGAACCTCGATCTTTACAATTTCGAGGGCAAGGTCACCGTTGGTGATGAAACCCTCCCATTGACAAACAACGAGATCATCTATCGAGGGAGCGTTTTGCGGAATACATCTGAAACCATCGGTATGGTCGTGTACACGGGGGAAGAGTGCAAGATCAGAATGAACGCCACCAAGAATCCCCGTATCAAAGCTGTGAGTAGTACTGCGCACTAAAATATCCTTATCGTACCTCCCTTACTGACATTTTTCGGCCAGCCTTCTCTTCAGGCTGTTGTGAACAAGGTTGTTGTCATCCTTGTCGTTTTTGTCATTGCACTGGCAATCTTCAATACGGTGGCATACCAGATCTGGCAAGAAAGCACTGAAGAGAAGGCATGGTACCTTATGGACGCTAGTGTTGCCTTCTTTCCTATCCTTGTATCATTCATCATTCTCTTCAATACGATGATCCCGCTCTCCTTATACGTCAGCCTCGAGATCGTCAAACTCTTTCAGATGCTTCTCCTCAACGACATCGATATGTACGACGAGGCGTCGAACACACCTATGGAGGCGAGAACATCGACAATCAACGAGGAGCTGGGTCAAGTCAAGTACGTTATTTCCCAAGACCTATCGAGGACTTTACTAACGCTTTGCCAGTTATATTTTTACTGATAAGACAGGCACCTTAACCAACAACTCTATGCGCTTCCGAAAAATAAGTGTTGCTGGCACCGCTTGGCTCCATGATCCAGATATTCATGAAGACGCCATCAAGCAAGCTGCTCAACAGTCGGCCATTCGAAAGAAACGCAGCAAAGGAAAGAAGCCGGTGAGGAGAGGGATTGGTACCTCAAGGTCGGTGGAGACGCCAGTGGAAGCCGCGTTTTCCCCAATATCTAGCGGTTCGCCCATGATCCGTAACGGGTCAACGCCGTCTCGTTGGAAATCATCTGCCAGGCAAATCGTCTCACGGCCCGAGCTCAATACCACAGAAATGTTACAGTATATACAACATCGGCCTCATACCATGTTCGCGCGCAAAGTTCGCTTCTTCCTGCTATCCATAGCTTTGTGCCACACTTGTGTCCCTGAAAAGAAAGAGGGCGGAGGAATAGAGTATCAAGCTGCTTCGCCAGACGAGCAAGCACTTGTACGAGCTGCTCAAGAGCTCGGTTTTATTGTGATGGATAGGCAAAATGGTACTATCACCGTCAAATCCCTTCCATCAGGAGACGACAGCGAGCCTGTACTCGAGACATATCAGGTGCTCGCTGTGATTGAGTTTTCCAGCAGCAGAAAAAGAATGTCTATCATTGTTCGCATGCCAAATCAGCGGATCTGTGTCTTCTGCAAAGGTGCGGATTCGACGCTGATACCACTCCTACGGCAGTCTAATCTTGCGATCGCAAAAGCTACCGAGATAGAGCAAAGAGTCAATGAAAGACAAAGCCTTGAGGCTCAGGAAGCTTTCCGACGTCGAAGCCAAGCGAAGAGCCAGCAAGATATCATGACCCGGAAGAGCATGAGCGTCCATCGACCGAGTATAGGGGGCATTGCCCGCCCCAGCATGACTGGCAAGCGACTTCAGCCAATCCGTGACGAGGTCGATCATTGGTTGAAAGATCGCGAAACGGACATTGACATGTCTCCCTTGGACAACGACAGCATTTTTTACACGCCACGCCGTTCAGCTCATTATGGTCCAAGAGCCTACGCCAGCTTGGACGGTAGAACGTCTTTTCACACCGACGATGCGGGCGAAGTAGTTGAGGAGGCTTTGGTTGTGGATGATATTGCAGTGTTTGAGCGGTGCTTTCAACATATCAACGACTTCGCCACAGAAGGTCTGAGAACACTGCTCTATGGATACAGATACTTGACAGAAGAAGAGTACAAGGACTGGAAGAAGATCTATCTTGACGCTTCGACAAGCCTTGCAAACCGCCAGGAGATGATTGAAAAGGCCGGAGCGACGGTCGAGAAAGACTTTGAGTTGGCAGGCGCCACTGCTATTGAAGACAAGCTCCAGGACGGCGTGCCCGAAGCCATAGATAAGCTGCGACGTGCTAAGATCAAGCTATGGATGTTGACCGGTGACAAGCGCGAAACAGCCATCAACATCGGACACAGCTGTCGCCTCATCAAAGATTACTCGAATATAACGATCTTAGACCAGGAACTTGGCAATGTCAGCCAGTGTATAGCAGCGGCAACAATTGACATGAACAACGGTCTAGTCGCACACTCTGTCGTTGTCGTCGACGGCCATACGCTTTCCCAAATCATGGCCTTGGAACCTCTTCGCAAACTATTCCTCTCGCTTGCCACCCTTGTCGACACCGTCATATGCTGCCGCGCCTCACCCTCGCAGAAAGCCTCCCTGGTCTCTTCCATTCGTCACAAAGTTAAGAATGCAATCACGTTGGCGATAGGTGACGGTGCGAACGACATAGCCATGATTCAAGAGGCTCACGTCGGAATCGGCATCACTGGTAAGGAGGGTCTCCAAGCAGCTCGAACTTCCGATTACTCTATTGCCCAATTCCGATTTTTGACAAAGCTGCTACTTGTTCATGGGCGTTGGAACTACATCCGTACGTGCAAGTACACGCTGGGCACCTTCTGGAAGGAAATGCTCTTCTACCTCACGCAAGCATTGTACCAACGCTGGGCCGGCTATACTGGCACTTCACTCTACGAGTCCTGGTCTTTGGCGATGTTCAATACGCTATTCACTTCACTTCCTGTCATCTTCTTGGGCATTTTCGAGCAAGATCTCTGCGCCTCAACGCTCCTCGCAGTCCCGGAACTCTACCACTCCCTCGGCCACAGAAACGGCGGATTCGGAATTCGCATATACCTTGCCTGGGTCGCCCTAGCGGCCTCTCAAGCAGTTGTCGTTTTCTTCCTCATGCTCGGTCTCTTTGGCCAAGCAACATTCACGCTCGACAACGGCCTCTACGCAATGGGTGATCTCACTTTCACAGCCTGCATCATTGTAATCGCTACAAAGATCCAGTTCTGGGAGATTCACAACAAGACATACACTTGCGCGATATCAATGTTTATCAGCATAGGTGGCTGGTTCCTCTGGAATATCATCCTTTCGGCGACGTACAGCAATAATGTCATCTACGATGTCAAAGACGGTTTCTTTGATCGTTTTGGCAGGAATGCGCTTTGGTGGCTTACGCTGATATTGGTCGTTGTGGCGTGCTGGGCACTAGAGGTTGGGATTAAGGTGGCGAAGTTAACGTGGGTGCCTAGCGATGTGGATGTCTTCCGAGAGCTGCAGAAGGACCCCGGGATTAAGAAGAGGTTTGAACAGGCGGCTGAGGCTGGATTGGCTGCTCATGCGTCTTATGTTAGCAACGAAAACGACGTGCTTCAGAATTTGAGGACGGCTGAGGAGGACAGGCAAAGAGAAGGAGAAGTACAGGAACTACTCGATCGGCCACGCCATTCCAGAGGCGTGAGCGGCAATGATGAGGATAATGAGGGTGTGACGTTGAGGAAGCGACGGCATTCAGAAAGCGAGGGGAAGGCACACGAGCCCAGGGTCTCCTTCGCTGTTGCACGAAGAGAGCCGAATGACGATAATGAGGATGACGATATTGATGACAACGGGAAAGAAAAGCCGGGCACGAAGAGCACCGATGCGCATGAGCTACTACGACGCGGCTTTGCCAGCGTTGGGAGAAGCTTGGATGTTGTGTAAGCAATGGCATATAAATATACAAATGAGCATGATGGGAACGATGGCGGGTTTTGCGTCTCTGAACTTTGAAGCGGCGTTCAGTCATGTTGCGGACCACCTACAGCCTATTGCTCTTCTGAGTCTTGCTGAAGTCTAGTCTCGCCGTGGCTGAAGTCAAGTTGAACAAGGGCAAAGAGCGAGCCCCTGCCACCAGATGGGCAAACACTCAGACATTGAAGCAGAGAAAGAGGCGAATTACCGATCATACGAGCAAGCGCGGGCCAAATGCGAGGCTCCTGACCGCGAAAAGGCTGCATTGGAAGCTAAAGTCAAGAGCCAAGAAGATTAACGCGAGCAACAGGAGTACAACTACCCCGGAGACTGAATACAACGACGACGAGCTCAAGCTGTCTATTCTGGGATCAGTTACAAGTGATGAGCGATTGGATAGCGCTGGTAAAGTTTGTTGCAAGGTACCTATATAGATCTCTAAACATTACAAACCAGTCATACTCCTTCAACGTATGCACGATGAAGTGAATGTCGAGGTCGAGGTCGATGATCCTTGTAGGATTCATAAAGAAACCTAGTCAAAGAGTGAGAACCTCAGTAGCATTACTAGTAATAGAGAACGAGAATATGGCAGATTCTGATATCATCGATCATGAGGAATTTCAAGTTTCATTCAGATGCATTCAGTGCAAGTCGTGATCTTAATGCTTCGCTAATCTATCTAATCGCCTTTTTCATTCCATTGGTATAATGAACCCTCCTACTCAGTAACCTCCGCAGCCTCGGCAGACTCCTTGGGGAAAAGAGCCTCGTTTTCTTGCTGAGCCTTGATGAAGGCTTCTTTGAATAGGTTTGCGTCTTCAAAATGACGTTAGCATAGGCCGTACAACATGGTGTCACAAGGATGAATGGACTTACTTTCACTGTTCGCGAAACGAATAGCCAGTGTCTGGGGCTCTGGGTCGCCCTCACTAACATCGGCTGCAGCATTCCACACCCAGCTTCGGTCACTGCCCACGTTGGGAGAGAGCTTCATGTCCGGTACCACTGCACACTGTTAGCCCCCTTTCGCCAACACCAAGCCCGCCCCCAAAGCACTTCATGAACGGTAGAAGGTCGTACTCACCATAATGGTTCGCACAAACCTTTAATGTTTTATCCCTCCTCATGACCAGCCTCGTCTTGCCATTCTCCTTGTGCTTCAACAACCGCACATCACCCGTCCCACGCTCCTTCCACTCCCTGCTCTCGCGATCAAACTTAAACAGCTTCGCGCGCATCTTAAACGTTTGCTCTTCGAGCTCCTCATTGGTCTTTGTCTCGACCTTTTCGGTCAAGTGCACGACAGGCTCGAAGTGCACTTCTGGGGAGTCGGGGGCATCTTCCTGAAAAAAGCAACGCAGGTTAGCAACAAATTTCACCGCCAAAGGTCACCACTGTAGAAAGCTGAAGACTTTTGAAGTGGGAAGAAAGCAAACATACACCCTCCCCATCCTCCTCCTTCTCCGCAGCTTGGGCATCCTTCTGCGCTTTCGAACTCCCACTCCGGTCAACCTCTCCCTCTGGCTCCTCATTCTTCTCCTTCTTCGCCCCACCTCCAAACATGCTGAAAACGCTATCCTTTACACCAGCAGCAGCAGTTCCCGCGCCAGCAGCGGCATTGGACGCCATCTCAGTGTAGGTTGCTGGCTTGCCATCTGTTGATTGTTCTGCTGCGGTGGTGGAACTAGGGGTCGCCTCCTCAGTGGTGGGCTTGGTTTCTTCCTGTGCTGACATCTTGGCTGCTGATATGAGGGTACAATCTTGGTTGTCGTGGTGTTCAGTCTTTTGTAGGAATTGAGAGTGAACGACTTTGCAAGTAAAAATTATTATGCAAGGTAGCGGTGCAGGCAATTAATCCCGGTGGCTTGGCGCCAAGCTCTATTCTATATCCGCCCGAGGGGCCTTTTAGGGCAACGCCCCTTATGCAAACATTCATCCAATTATTACCATCCATACCCTGGACTTACACCTTGCGAGTATGGAAAGATAATCATATTAGAGACGAACATCAATTACAGCATGCAGTATGTCGTGTCGCCTGACCTATATTTGACTTCCAAGCAACACCAAAGCACCGTCGCTGCATGTAGCCTGTTACAGATGCCCCTTTCAAACCTTCCGAACAATTCATCACCATCTCATATCGCCAGTAGGAAAGAATACCAACGCCAAAAACCGAGGAACACCAGCAACCAGGTTTCTATGTAGCTTTCGCCTCACGACCTCGGCCCCTGACCTTCGCCTTGACGTTGACCTTCATCTTCTTCTGCTTAGGTGCGCCCCAAATCTTCCACAGCGTCTTCAATACCGCCTTCTGTGACTCCCGCAGATGCTTCCGCCTGTAGTCACCAGCTTCTTCCACAAGTGCTTTGACATCCACCCCCGTAGCTACCTGAGCCAATACACGTGCTTGTCTGGACACCACGGCGGTCGTTCCACGAGTACAAAGGGTCAGATCCTTAACGGTTGACTTTATTCCCTTCAATGTGATAGCCTTGCGGCTGTTAAACCTAGTAGCAACATTCCGGGCAAGATCTTTAGTCTGCGCCAGCATGATTTCAGTCATCTTCCCAACATTCTTGCGGTGACGCTTCAGCATAGCCCTCTCCGCTTCCCTCTCTGCATTAGCCCGCTCCCTCTGATGCTGTACCCAGGTCGAGAGCTCGGTCTTGGTCTGATCATAAAGAGTACTAAGGCTTGTCTGTACAGAGCGGAGACTGCTTGGAATGTTTTCTTTCAGAGCACGAGTCGCTTTCTTCCACCCAGCGACCTTCAGCCATGATGATCCGAAGTCCACCTCGAAGCTCTCGCTGATCTTAGGCTTCGACTCCGTACGTACCATGACATTAAGCATGCCGTAAGCATCTTCGCGAGGGATTTGCAGAGCATATACGCCATCGAAAAGAGTTGTGATTTGGTGTTCAATCTCCTTGTCCCCGCGTAGAATATTGAAAAGTAACTTGGGAGATTTCCTCATTTTGCTAAACCAGTGAGGTGGTCTTAGTACTATATGGCAATCTCCGATCACATGGATCTTGAATTCTTCGGACTTGTTTGGTGCCAGAGTATATGCGTCGAGCAGGAAGGAGGCGATGTCTGTGTTGGTAGATAAGCTCCGGGCAGGAGAAATATGAGCCGGAGTAGATGAAGCCGAGCCTGCCGTCACAATGGATGTGCTCGATATGGCAAGAGGTGCAGTTGAAGCTGGCGTTGAGGTCGGAATTTGCAAAGTACGGGAAACAACAGAGTCCGTAGGAAAGACCCTGCTGTTGGAGACTTTGGTTGCTCCCAAAATGCTGGTAAGACCAACTCCTATGACCATCATGCCCAGCAGCGACACTAGCATTGCGGCTATGTACTCGTATCTGTTCAAGCCTTGAAGGCCTTCTTTTCGCATGTCGGCTACGAGTGAGTCAAAGGTTTCTTTGAAGGACCAATGGTTCCCTTCCCATGTCTTCTTGGCGCTAAGCTTTGGCTCACTGCGTATCCGAGACCTGGTGGGACCGTAAGCAATAGCTAGGCATGCTAGATTTCTGTTCAGCTGGCTTGCATTGACATTCAAGAATGTTGCGAGGTCCACAGGAAAGCGCCGTATGATTTGGCCATGGCCATCGATCGAATGCCGAGCTTCAAGACAAATGTGTGGTGTCAAGTAGTCCAGTGTGACTGGATCTTTAACTACCTTGTCCCATCGCGGCTTCTGCGAGATGACGATGGATGGTACTGCATGGCGGCTCATGAAAGATCGTGCGGCCTGGCGAGTCCGTTGGGTCCCAAGATCATCATCTTCTGAAACGACGAAGATTGCAATGTCTGGAATTCTCCAACCCTCCGTTATGGCGAATTCCGATCCAGTCCACGAAGATTCGACCGTGAGTCTGTAGGCGAGCTCTAGGCGGAGAGTGTCATTGCCCTCATCTTTCCTCGCAAATGTACCATGATTGCAATCCTCGACAGTCAACTCGAGGCCTGAGGAGTCGATCAGAACCACTTCCGGGGAAGTTTCCTCTCCAAATCCAGATATGGGAACAACGCTGAATTTGGAAGATCGTCCTCTCTCGGATTCTGGACTCGGGCTTTCCAGCCCAGCCGCCAACGCGGTACCGATCTTCTGAACGATCGCATCCCTGCACTCAGCATCTCCAACATACAAGATCTTATATGATCCACCTTCAGGGGCGAGGCTATGGCTGGTCATGGTCTGTCTGACGGCGACAGCCATTTGGGGTTGGAGGCGATCAAGTAGATTGTTGCAAGGCATGCCGGCAGGCTCGTGCTTTACGAGCATTTGTAATGTGTGGGAGACCTCAGTAAATCTCGAAGAGTTGAGGTTCATGACGCTAGGCTCATCGAACTCGATGGCTTCAGGCTGGCCGTTGGGGTAGAGGTGGGCCTCATGGTCTGAGAAAGCTTTCAACCCTGACTGGCCCGAAGAAAGAGGCTCAGATTCGGTGGAGGTTTCCTGGCTGCTAGAGCTGGCAGATGGGTTTACTTGAGTTGGTCCGTCGACCCGATCGACTGATCCGGCGCCTTGGGAGCGGACATCAGGCTGGTCAAACTCATGTCCATCACTGGAAGTTGTCGACGCTGTCATAGCATCCTGCTCTTCATCATCGGTGGTAGCATTGCTCCTGTCATCGATGAAATCGTAGGAGCTATCTCCAAGGGAGCTGGCCGTATCCTCGCTCTCATCGTGTGTTGAACTCATGTTGACAAGCTGTGACTGTGACAACCAGCCGGCGGGAGTACCATGTACAGGTATAGTTGGAAATGTTAAGGTGACAGAAGAGGATTCGAGATCGGAGCTAGAGTGGGGTTCTTGGGGCTGCTGCATTGGAGTAAGCAGTTGGTCGATAGCCGCAGCGAGCTGCGGAATCTCTAGGAAGGCATTCCGAGCGAGTGTAGATTGGGTAATAGGAAGGACAGATTATGTGGTAGGAGAAGTGAAGTACTAGGTAGCACCTTACCAGGAATACAGACTTTGGTCCTCGGGGTGGAGCGGCCAAGGCAGCCTTATGACTCTAACGCTCTCAGCGGTCACGGGAACGCCAGGTATACTGATGACGAAGACAGTGGTGGGAAAGCTGTAGAAGAGCCTTAGGACACGATCTGACGATCCAACAAGGTCGTGTTCAACTCAGAGTGTTGCCGCTCTGCTTGGTGAAGGTGAAGTGGTTGATGATAACGAGGAAGTGGGGTTAAGGTTGCCTGAATGGATGATGCCCCGCGCTAGAGTACGATAGCCTTATCACTGTTGCGACAACGTCGTGCAGTCCTACCACGTCGTGTTTGCATTGGATGTAAGGTCCCGAGAGTGTGTCAACATGTGCTTGTTGGCTTGTCCATCACCTTTTATATGACGACATCTCGAGAACATTCAATAGATAGGCCGATGCTCCTTGCAATTCCCTCTCGGAAAGCAGTAGTAGCATTGATAGATCATTATAGGAGCAAGATGTATGGTTGACATGCACGCGAGAGTGTGTTCAAACATTTCTCAGAAAGCCTTGAATGCTGTTCAGGGCCATCCAAACTCCCAGGCTTTGATCCGTCCGATGCATCACGTCCTTGGAACGGTCATTATGATAGGTGATGATATGTTTTTAGTGTTGCTGTACAGGAAGCTAGATGAAACCACCCTGGCTTCAGGTAATTATAGTAGACCTGTCCGTGGTATATATGGGCGTCCAGAAACACCTCCCAATGCAAAATATCAGAACGAAAACGCTGTTGGACAAACCCTGCCATGTATGCCGCACAGGTGCTGGAAGAAATGAATGACCTTTAAGAGAGAAGCCATGCTTATGCCATTTCTAAGCAGACGCCCAGCCGCCTGCTACATTTACCCATTCCGCAAGACAACTTCCCATCTTGCCTTCGACATCAACGATGTCGGTGTCGCACTTGCATCTGCAGCCAACACCGTTCTCCTTCACCGAATCCCATGTTTCCCAAAATTCGTCTTCTTCTTTCCTCTTTTTCTCGTCCGCAGTCGTCATTTCGAGGAAAGGAGGTCTGGACAGTTGCCGGTTCCCAGGCGCATTTGCTGGGCAATGCTGTATGGTCGTATGCCGATACCCAATATCTCTGAAGTAGTGGATGTCGCTAGGAGCTAGTAGGACCCCAGCTGCGAGTGAATGAATTGGTGCATCTCCCCACTGGTAGCCGTGTCAGTACATAATTTCATTGGAAGGAGTGAGAAGTCATACCCTTTCCATCCAGAAGCCGCCACTTCGATCCATCATATCAAAGAAGTCGTTGTACTCCTTACTTCTGAACCAATCTAGTCTTGCAATCTCAAAATTACTCCAGAAATGGCACATATTGTATGTTTCGCCTTCCATGCCCTCTGGGTCGACATCTGGGACCCCGCCCTGCCCAGGCTCTGAGCTGAGTATCTCCTCTGGCAATGGCGGCTTGTACTTCGGGTCGTCCGTTGGAAGTGAGGTTTCTTCGGCGCCCCCGGCAGGCTCCGCAAACATCTCCCAAAGACCCTGTGACGTTATATTGTTGACCCGCTTGTAGGCCGAGGCATAGCGGAAGATGTTGGGCACGGTCTCTCTCAATTCTTTGACAGCGATCGTGAAGCCGTAAGTCTTTTTAGCGCGTTCCATGTGTATGAAAGGGTCGCTGCGGCTGATTAGCAAGAAGCCCTTTTACTGGACATCATAACTTACTAGGTGAGGTCACAGAAATACTTGATCTCTGGCTCAACGCGCCAGTACCAGTCGTACTTTTGTAGAAGCTCATGCTTGTAGAAGAAGCTGTAAATACCGTTAGCGGGCTGAAGGCCAACAAGCTTAGGCTGCTACGCACCCTGAATAGAATCTGCACATATGGTGATAGCTCTCCATACCACCATACATAATTGCAGCGTCTCCTTGTTTGCGAATGCCCTCTTTCGCCGTCTCAAGATCGACCCAATTGGGGTATCCCCACATCCCTGGGTCTATCTTGCCAAACTCCACTGGAGCACTCGTATGGTTCAGGATCGTTTCCTTAAATGTTATGTTGAAGTCTCCGTCATTAAGGAACACATATGGATAATGAAACCACCGATTGAAGTGCCTTTCCATCGACTTTATAGACTGGACCACACCTTCCAACTCTTGATTTCTTGCCAAAACTACCAGCGCTGCGTTTGCTCGTGGTCCCTTCGTTTGAGGTTCGAGGCAACCGGTCACAAAGACCTTGTCGTACTCCTCACTTATTTTGCTGCGACACTGTCAGAACGTAGCCTGTGAGGTGTGACCAGGTAGCACAATGCTTACCGTATGGCTGGCGGCGCCCCAGCTGGCATCATTAAACTTCCGGGCGATGATTCATGCCGAACGATAAGAACAATTATGAGTATTATGACAATGCATGGAAATAAAAGTACAGCGCCGAGAGGGACAGAAATCTTCGAGTTGCCTTTCAGCCGTATGCGTCTCTTGACGAAAGATAATCGTGGTATGATTCTTTCTTTTTCGTTGGTGAGATCTGACAGAGAAGGAAGATTTGGAGTGGACGGTATCCGCTTCACGAGGTTTTGGACGAACCCCATTGCTGCTGCAAGCCCACGGCGGGCTCAAAGATTAGGGACCAAGTAGATGGCAATGCTGTCGGCAGCCAATGCGTGATAACTTCAGACTGAAGACAACGAGAATAAGTATGGTTCGCCCTGGCTAAGGTACATAGAAGCAGGACTGTAGTAGAGGTCCTTGTCAAAGAGACTGTGGAGGATGCCTGGCGAAGGATGCGACGAGCGGTGAGGGTATATCCCGGGCACGGAAAGTGTACTAATATATTAATAGCCTCTACACTCGGCTACTTGTCATGAGTGCTTCTGCTTGAGTGTTGTGGCAAGATGTCGTTGTGGACCGTACGATACGAGGTTGGAGATCGAATTTCGAGGGGATGCAGCTATACGGCGCTTGTGGACATAAGTGGAGAGTCATACACCGATGGAACAAAACGAGGCTCACATCGATTTGGTAGTCATCCGCCCTTAGTAAGTGATGTGTCTTGAATGCTGTACAATAATTCGATCTCACGCGCAAGCAACCCTTTCTGTCGGGGATGGCTTCAGGGCTTGTCTACTATCGGCTAGCTTGCCGAGCCACTAGCTCCATCATCCTCTGGGGGCAATTTCACCGGCTTCAAAGCGAAGTTCTTCGAGATCTTGGTCTTCAATCAAATCTTTGAACGGTGACTTGGTTTAATGTATGTTGGATGAAATTTATGACTGGCGGAACTGTACACTGGAATAGAAGTGGTTAAGAAATCACTTCGTCCTGAAAATTCCGAGCCAAAATGATTTCAATTTCCATGTTCAAAACCTGAAAGCCATCCAGAACCCTTGTTTGTCTGTCGGACCCTTGTGCGATTTTAATGGTGACTTTACCTATTCACTGGTGCCTCGTGCTCTCCTCACTCGGAGGCGGAACATTACAATGAGCTTCAACGCAAAAAATCTGACATATGGTACACAAATCACTCGAAAATAAAAGGTCGTGTCTGACCGAATGTACAGAGTCGAATGAGCCTGCGTTTCTGCGCAAGCTCAGAAGCCAACACGGAGGCAGTGATTCGGCTCGTCATGAGCGGCCACTCGCAAGGCCCAGGAAGCAGGTCAAGGATGGGGAAGCGGACGACCAGCCTACATATGTCGTGGAAAACAGCCAGGATACTTTGTCAAAGGCAGAGTATGACGCTCTAATCAAAGCTCAAGATTCTGAGGAAAAGGGCGGCGAGGGCTCTCTTTCTTCTCCAAAAGCAGACTCTAAGAACCCTGACAACGCCGACGAAAGCGAGGAATCAGCCGTAGATGCTGTACTGGCGAAGCAGCACGTCGCAGCAATTGGGGCCTCAAACAAGAGGAGACTGGCAAAGGTTGTTGGTGATGAAGAGGAAAGAGCGAAAGGCGTTGTGAAGGACAAGTCTCAAGAGGGTGGAAGGAAAGTCAAATCGAAGAAGGGGAAGAAAGTCAAATTATCATTCAGCGAGGAGGCCGCTTAGTGGTGGAAAGTAGCTCTTCGAGCAACTGTAGAAAATTGTCGCTCCATTTCGGTTCGTGGCCACATCGTGGACATCCTTGATGCTGTCAAAACACATTCGTCTAAATTCAATCGTCGAAACTGCGTAACCACTTTTGACAACTTTCAGTGTAGCCTTTCTAAGAAGGCTTGGCGCCATACTCGAACGCCAAGGTGACAGAAATCTGCCCCGGTCTCACCCCTCATCGAGGATAGGGTGAGCGCCGCTTTACTGTCGCGCGACGCGGGTGACGTGATTGCGCCCCCTGGACGAGGGTGAGCTGCTGCCAGATTGCTATGAGGTCATGTTTTAAAGTATTCGGAATGGCCCCTATAGCCAAGCCTGGCACCCGTACTTTAGCCCTACTATAGAAATCTTATAGCAATAGCTATTTAAGTATAAATATCGCCCTATTAAGTTATAAATATATAGAAACGAGGCCGGGAAATAAGCCTAGCTATACGCGAGGTAATTACCTACGCTCGGAATATCGTAAAATTACTTTTTAAAGTTATATAAATACGTACTAAAGTCTCTATATCGACGATTTCGAATAACGCCCGATATTTAACTAGATAAACCAAAATTTATAATAAGAATTTAATTATTAATATATATTCTAGCTAGCCCCTATTATTATTATAAAAAGAAATTAATTAAATACTATAATTAATTATAACGAGTTATATATACTATTAGAAATTATAGATAATAATAATCTAAAAAATAAATATTAAAACTTCGCGAATAATAATAATAAAAACTTTTATAAAAATATAATTTAATAAATATTTACTATATTTTAAACTTATTTTATATTAAAAATATAGAAGAGATATTATTATTAAATCCTAGATTATATATATTAAATATTTTATTTTAAAATAGGATTTAATTATTTATATTAACGAAACTTTAATTAAATTAATTAAAAATTAAAAATAAATATATATTATTAAATTAAAAAATAGAGAGTAAAAACTAAAATAGAGAAAAAAACTATTTTCTAGTTATATAATATTAATATTTTAAAGAGTAATTATAGAAATTTAAATAAAATAAATATTTATTCTTTAATTAATAATTATAAATATATTACGAAAATAAACGGAAAAATTTATATATATAAAGAGAATTATAGTTCTTCTCGATAAGAGAGTTATATATAATCGGGTTTTATTTCATTTTAGATATTTTAACTTTTTATATAATTATTATTTAAAACGGGGTAGAATTAACTAGTATTAATATTAAAAATATATTCTAGAATTATTACTATTACCGACGGGTTACTAGTTTACTATATTATATTTTAACTAGTCGATATACTTTATATAAAATAATATTAATAATTATATAATCGTAGTAATAGAAATTATTATGTATTTAATATTAGATTCAATTTTTAAATTAATCCGATAATAACCTAGATTTAAATCTTATCGAGTATAATAAAATTTTTATAAAAAATTGTATAATAATTCGCTAATTATTTATTAAAGAGTAAAAGACTTTAAGAATAATATAGTTAAAAAAATAAAAAATAAAATAATAAAGAAAATAAAATTTATTTATTTATTAATAATTACTAATATCGCTATAATTGAATTATAGAGTATATATAAATAATAAGTTAGAATTATAATATAATTACTTTATAAATAAGCGATTTTTTTAATTATCTACGCGTTAGTATATTTATAAAAATATAGAGTAAACTCTAAATACTCTAAACGCTCGTGAGTTAGTTAATCTAGTTTAAGCGGGGTAATACTATATTTTAACTCTAGAGCGCTATAAGCGCCCCTGAGAATCTTGGTTTCTTATGAGAATCCATAAATTTAGATATGCGCCACCAACTTATACCCCTGGTTATGGCCCCCATCAATGGCCCCACTTATGGCCATAGCTCCCATTCATGGCCATGGCGCATTCCATTCATGGCTATGGCCCCATTCCATTTATGACGAAGACCCTCACTCATGGCTAAGGCCCCGACTTATGTGTCGCTGTCGTACTCCCAGAGCTGTCACCATGCATACGCTTTCGCATGCCTGGGCGTTACCCGCGCAAATCGATCGAATCCGGGAATCAAAAGTTGCTGGCGTTAGGGGTGGTTCCGGGGGGTCGCTGCCGTCGATAAGGGCGATCATGGAAACATCATATATACGCGTATGTATAGGCCATAAATGGGGGTATGCGCGCATCTATGGGGGCAAGAATGGCCATGTATACGCGTATATCTATAGCAGTAGTAATGGCCATGTAAATAAATAATCCTGAGCGACCCTCGGCTTTGAGCGGCCTTGAGAATCCTAAATAACCCTGAGCGGGCCTGAGCGGGCCTGAGCGGGCCTGAGAATTCTTAATTAGCTCTGAGCTATCTTAGCGCTCGCGAGCGGGCCTGAGCGCTCCGAGCAAATTAGGATTCTCAGAGTCGCTTGTGTTTCATAATCGCCCTCTAGCGTATTCCGAATACTTTAAAACATGACCTCGTATTCTTAACGTGTCTCTTTCGGAGCGGTTCGTTACTACGCCTGATTGAGGTTCAGGCGCAGTTACGGATTTACCTTTCTAGCACCTGTCTCCATGGAAAAGCGGCGACAATAGGAAAGCCACTCACTATCGACGTCGCTCCCTCAAGCTTATGTTTTCCTGTCTTCCTCAACACTCTTAACTCCTTCTTTCCTTCTTTCTCTCCTTGTTTACTTTTGCCCCCGGATTTGTTCTTCCTCCAACCGCCCTCCTCTGGCCTTGGTTACCCTTGCTCGCTCGCTTAGTTGTCCGCTCCTCTTCTGCCGTCCTGTCATCAACGTTCGAATCTCGACCTTCACTGGGAATGCGTCAAAGGCTGCGACGATCTTGATCTCTTACAAGCCCTCCAACTCGACCCCTTCTCCCTTATTTGGCGACGCGTATTTCCCCCTCGGCTAGTTGGTTGTCGCCTTTTGCAACCCCAGTCCCTCCTCGCCCTCGAACCGCCTGGCCTTCCACAATTTCGTCCCATTCCCCGGTCCCTTGCAGTTCGCCTTCCCACATTCGTTGCAGCAGCAGCCTGCCCCAGCTTGTATATACTGGCTGTCGGTCATGGCCATAGCCACAATAGGGGCGCCAGCGAAGTGGATTCGACTCAAGGCTTCCGCACGGGCGCAGCAGGACCAATCGAATAAATAGCTCACTGGCACCAGGGGCCACGTCGCTAGTGGTGGGTGATGTTTCCTGCATGGGTCTGGCAATTGGGTATCCACGTCGAGTACAGTTCAGTTGGGTTTCAGGCATCAGCCGTTACTGACGTGCTAGCGGCTCCGTCGAGAGGATGTACATGTGCACTGCCCCGTACCTCGAAAAGACGGCGTTTCGACCTTGCCAGTGGTGACGACTCTCGTATGGATCTAAAGGGCGATGATTAGGCGTCCTCGTGGAATTCAGCTCAGCTGGATTTCGGAAATTAGCCTGTCGCTAACGTGGCAACGGCTCGATCGAGAGGACCATGCGTTTGCACTGCCCAGCGATGCCTGGACTGGTGACGAGCCTTCTGGAAGTGTGAAGCTTTATAATGTGCCGTATTACCGAGCACTTATTCCTGCGCCAGTTGCAGCGATAGGTCTCGAGCTTATAAATGTAATGGTCTGGCGTACGGACGCTGAACCATGTCCAACTGGTGAACTAGCAGCGACCAGTAATAGATATACGAAGATCCGTATCGCGAGGGCGCTGCCAAGAGTCCTGCGAGGCGTCCAGCAAGGCGGGGATTCGCGACGACCCAGCTGGCTTAGCTTAAAGACCTAAAGACACGACGGATAAATATGTCCGAGGGGCGTAGCGAAAACTCAGCCTCTGTGGGACGTGAATCGAATACGAGGCTCCAATGGCAGAGAGGCACGCCAGTGCGTGCTGCAGGATGTGAGATAAATGAACAGGGATCGAGGATGCTCGGTCTAGCGGTCGAGCAGTAATGGCCAGAGATCGTTTTTGGTCGGTCCTCAGCAATTCGTTGGTTGTAGGGAGTGCGGGCACGGTAACGCCGCTGTGTGTACGACTCAGAAGCGTATATAATCCTTGTCTCGCCCCATTCTGAGCGTCTTGCTTTTCCAACTTCAACTCTACACACAGCTCCTTTATCCGTACCTGAGACACACAGTGCCCTTGATCGAAATGGATCCCATTTAACTGTACCAAGCCCCGGCCAATGACCATCGATGGCGTCGATTGGTGATGTTCCTGTCGTCTGTGGAGAGAGGAATACCCCTACGGTTCCTGGACGCAGTGGCGGATAGGGTCGACGACTCGACGATTACGACCTGATTGAAGTCCTTGACTTGACTGGCCCGTCGTCGAAGGATCCTCTCGATCTCTCCTACAAGCAGGCACCAGATCTCAAATGCACCAAACTATACGCCGGAGGTAAAGTCCGCTGTCAATTTCTACTTCCCCAACGCGTTCTCTTTAAAGCTTGGCTCTCCTAGGAAGAGTCTCCCAGGATTCTATATTCATCTATGGCGAAGCTTTGACGTCTGCTTCCACTGATTAGAAAGCGGACCACGGAGTATTTACCACGGAGGCCCCCTCTCCCAGGCTTTAAGATCTTCTATTATTTATAGCGGTACCTATTTATTATCGCGCGTTCTCGCTTTTTCTCCCTATGGCGTATTTCTAGTAGACTTGATATGATGACACTATCTCTATCCAATTTCAGAGCAATACCTGTTCGAATTCTGGAATTAGAGCGCCAGTATTGAAGCGGAAGATTCCGTTGAAAAGATCACCCACGAGCTCCTGAACAGTGGCGAGGCATCGTGGACCTCCTGCTCTCACACAGCTACGGTCCTCCTGGGCAACTACCGAGCACATCTGGCGCAGAGACTCTTCTTACGCCAAAGGTTGCTCTTGCAAGCAGACTTGGAAAGAAGGCCGAACAAAAAGCCTTTGATGCAATACTGTTGTTCTGAAGATATCCTGAGCTACAGTTCCAGATGGAGTGCTAATACAAAAAGCGAGGGCTGAGCGTCATTGGTCCTACGCTTCGTCTACGCTTGTGACTCGGTTCTCCAGCGACCACGCTCTATGGTATCAAGACATGATGTATCACAGCTCTTTCATGGTCATTCATCCCCTGACCGAGTCACGCCGACAATAGGCTCTGGTTACGACACGCAACGGGGTAGAGTCTGAACGCTTCCTCGAGCCTCGCCGTTGTCACACATGCCTGGCACGACAAGTCTGCTGCCGCAGTGATTCCCTGTTGGTTTTTACGCAGTCCAGACAAACGGATCGAGGAAACGAGCTGGCAGACAAATTGACAAAAGAAGTGATAGGCTGGAGACAGACGCGCGGTAGAAGGGGAAGACTTGTGGAAATCGACACAGATAACATTGCCGCGAAACCGAACTTCCTTGAACACTTGAGACCATCAGCGCAAACGGAGCTGACTCGACGAATCGAGTCACAGGGGAACCGCGACTGGAAGAACCAGACCAAAGGCCGGACCACACACAGACCGACGCCGACTCCCACACGAGACCTGAGGGAGGAGGTTTGGGAAAGAACGGATCTTAGAGAGATTCTTAATACACCTAGATTGGCCAAGAAAGCAGCACGTTTCATGATCCTAATGAGACTCTTCGGGCAGTATGGAGTAATATCGCAGATCGAGATAAGTCAAGGCGCGCACTGAGCTCTTTGGGTACTATAGTACAAGCAGGGATCAGGAGTACCCTCTAGAGGATCCAGATTTTCAACTTCACGTGAAACCACAGATGTATATAAGTAGCTAGCCCATCGTCTGCATGGCCACATGGCTGGCTCGGGCGTTATATTGAGAAGAAGAAGAAGGTCAGCACGAAGCCCAGGGTCAGCACGGGGAGCCAAAGGCTCCTGGGAGAAAAATTGCTCCAATGACTACCAAGGATCAAAAGATGGGAGCTCCTGTTTATTGCCCGTGGCATATAAACTCGGAGGTTCCCAAATGTCTTGCGATCGCGTCCTACAGTATTAACACCTGCTTTGTCCCCAAGCAAATCCAAATCAGATATTACTCTCTTAGCTGCGCAACGAAGTATAGTCTAGCCCTGTTATTCCAACAGATCGTGACACAAATGCGACTCTAGGTATCGATCTTTATAGAACATGCCTGGCGATGGACATTCCTCAACAATGCGTAGTCTGGTCAAACACAACGCTGTCATCGTAGGTGGTCAAGCTCGGTTGCACAGGCTGGAAATTCCGACAAGCATCTGTCCGGCGCTTCTCCACAGTCACCGATCTTTTAGCCAGATTGATTTGCGGCACCTGCGTGGGATCCGGCAGGCTGCCTCCGAACGACGCGAACCAAGACGTCAAGGCGTCCACCAGGAGCTGCATTTCTCCCTGGTCGTACAACACGCCATTATCGGCCTCATTGTACGCGACGACGATACCGAGCGTGAAATCAACTTGGTCCGTCATAGAGGTGAATTTCCATTGGCCGTACATCGTCATGCCTGAAGGACCAGCACCCTCGTCCAGAACAGGTTGCCAGCTGTCCCCCAGACCGTTCTCTCGATTTTGTTTCCGTGCAACAGCTTATAAGGATCTTGGCGACGCTTCTAATCGTGACAATTTGACAGCTTTTTGTAGCGTTTACTCCTTGGCCCGCATTCCGCACTGTACGTCATCTACACATCCACCGAGGCCTTATTCGCGTGAACAGCAGCAGTCTGTGTTGCGTTTCCCCACCAGCCGCACTGGTAGATCGGATCTGCGCCTAGCTTAAAGTGCTTAACCAGCATCCTTATAATCGAGGGACCGTCTTTGTATGAGAGCGAAGCCGCGACAATCAACAAAATTGCCGTGCGGGTATCCTACGTTTCTTTGCCAAAACTTAAGACGCTTTAGCATCTGCTCCTCACTCAACAAGACGGCTCAAATTCCCCTCTTGAGTGGATATTGAGCGTGAAGCGGACCAGTTCCGAGCGCAAGTTTGAGCGGCGATGCGTCTTCGGCACCAACGTCGTTGATCCCAATAGTGTACTCAGATAGTAGCAAGTCAATAGTGCGGTAGTCGGCTTCCCTGATAGCTTTCCTCATCGCAACTCCGTAGTCATCAATTCTAGACACTAGATTTGGGCACCTCCTTCAAAATGATCTCATTACTCTTGGCGTCATGAGAGATGGCGAAGTGCCTCCTGGAGGGTCTTCAGATCAATAATTCCCAGAATTTGAAGAGCGTTTGCACCGTAACAGGGCTACTGTACGCTGCTGCTCGCTCCAGTGAACCATCGTGGCTTCTATGCTTTAAGCCAACGCTATATTGGCAGATTAGGTGTACCGTTTCCTCGTCGTCTCTCTTGGCGCCTATGCCTGTCGCTAGCCTAAGCGCTTTCTTCCTAAGGTAACATGCGATGTATTGATTCCGGCGCTTCGTAGGAATAGCTTCAATAATGGATACGTATCTAGATAAGAGGGCGGATGGGTCACCGTTGGTATCTATCAACAGCTTATTCAGGTCTTCCTGACCCCATGGCTGTCTTAAATGACTTGCCTTTTCGCTCGGCAGGAAAAGTTGCACCATAGCGGTACGACCTTTTCAAGAAGCCGCTTGGATCAAAGGGATAACCCTGCTTTGGAATCTATCAGATGTTGCTCTTTAAGTGATATCATGCCCAACACCGAGAATCCAAGATTGTGGGTTTGGGTAGAAGCCGATATACGCGCCGAATTGTCTGTGAGTGGTTGGTGCGAAAAGCACAAAATGCTCAGCACAAACTGCATTGCTTGCTGGGAGTCAATAGGAGTGCTATTAAGTATTGCGTAGCACTCGTCATAATTGTAAGAGTCATCTTGACCCATTCCCACTTCTCCATGCAGCTCTACGCGGTCTGTTCAAGCTCAGATAGCCTCCGTCCTCAGCTACTCCCAGTAGACGAGAAGGAACCGCTGGTGGTAAGGCAAAAACGGGGATGAGCCTTTCAGGTAGCACTCACGTGATACCAGGTCACTCATTGGCTCTTCTGTTGGATACGTCCGTCCAATTCATCGCATCCACGACGCAAAAAGCGGCAGATTGTGGCTTATTGGAAGCAGGCTTCTTCTCAACAGCGAGGCCAACGAGAAGTCCTTGTTGCAATGGTATGAGCCCGGAGCGAAGTCATATACGGGATGAGATCATCACGCACACCTACATCGAGGAGGTGGTCACTTTGGAGGGTGGGGTTAATAAGGGATGTCGCGCTAGGAAAACCGTAGGGATAGGGCGCGTATGCGTATCGGAAGCATAGGATGAGGCATGAACTTTACTACAAGGCCCGGGACCAAGGATGTTTGCAATTCGTGAAGATGAGAGCGACGGATGGCGACAATCTCTGAAGGCAGCTTCTAGCTAGTTTTGATCGGTTTTGCGTCCAAGTGCAAGGCTCTGCACGGAAATCGTTCTTGACCATCCCGCATGTTGGCTTCGTTCGATGCCGAGATGTGGCACCTGTCTCTCACTCGGACCGAAAATGAAAGCCTTCATGTTAGCCAATGCAAATCAAAAAGCCTTCGAAAGTGGTGCATGTGATTCTTCAAGCTTTGTACACAATACTGACCACAAAGAGAATGACGACCATCACGATAACGATTACACCAAAAGCAGCAAAGCCTAGTCTTCTTCCCCTGCTCAAGCTGCCTTGCACAAAGCTTCCGGCCAAGTCTTGTTTGACGAGAGGGATAGAGAGTAGGAAGCCAATGCCCGCAAGCCAGTATCCAACAACGATGATGACCGCCAGAGCAATCCTCGTGCCATCCAGATACTCTTGGCTGCTGCTGTCCACGTTGCGCAACGCTAGTCCGATGATCTCTGGTCCTGTCGAATAGATGAGGACTTGAACTGAACCCCATATAGCGATCCCAAAAGTCTTGTAATGCGGCGGTAATAAGAGAGCTATGAGGCTGTTGATGGCGCCCAGCCATAGTTCTGCGGTCAGATACGCTGCAGACATCGTACCATACAAGACTCTGATTCCAGACACCTCGCTGCCGCCTTCTGCAGCACGAGAGAATAGCATCAGTAAGACAAAGATGCTGGAGACCATGCCTCCAGCCGCGACCAAATATAGCGGTAGTGTGTTCGTGCGCAACCAGAATGCAGAAGTGAGTAGCCCACCAAGAAGCACGGCCACAGAGCCCACTACACCAACGATAATCCCATATTTCGAAAGTATGTCAGGGTAGTCAGGATACAAGTCCGAGAGATATGTGGGCATGTAGTAGCCAAAGACGTTACCAGCGAGCTGGCGGAAGGATGCAGAGAGCACGAGTAACCAGAAAGACCGCATACGAGACAGGTAGCTGAATGTGGCACGAGCGTCTCCATAGGCAAGAGACGCCTTGGTCCTCGATGAGGGGCCGTTGATATGGTGGCTAACTCGGCTGGGAGAGTCTTGGTTGATCAAAGACGTCTGGCGTCTCGGCTCTCTCACAAAGAGACGGATCAAGATCGCGACGACGATGCCAACAATGCCGATAGCGATGAGTGCGGTGTTCCAAGGCGTATTGGTATTTGCAAAGGCTACAGCGATCTGGCCCGAGACCGCTTCTCCGATGTAGACGCCAACATATAGCACGCTGTATTTACGTTAACGAGTGGAAGTACGAAGCGTCACTTTGAAATGTTCCGGACCTTTCACCGAAGAACACGTATTCCTTGCCCATCAGATCGCTGATCAAACTCACACTCACAGATTCGACTGGCGCTTGACCTATGCCCATTCCGATTCTTGCCAACAAGATCTGCCAGAAATTGTGGCTCAGGCCTTGAAAGATAGCGCAAAGACTCCACCAGAGCGCAGCAATCGTCAAGATCCACACTCGAGCCCCAGTGTAGTCTGCGATATATGCGGTAGGTAGAGCGAGGAGAGCATACACAATGCCCGTTGCATAGCCAGACACTATTCCATAGCCTGCCTCAGATAAGGCCAAGGACGCGATAACATTGTTCTTGAAGTATGAGAGGATGAATTTGTCGTATTGAGCCAGGAAGTAGTTGAGGAATAGCAGGATCAAGGAGAGCGTGATGCGCCAGATGGGCACGTTTGGTCTCGATATCAGCTTGCTGTTTGGATCGTCCGTTGTGGCTTGATCCCCTCTGCCATCGATGTTGTTCTCGGCGCCAAGCTGCTCATTGAAATGGCCCTTCTCCATGGTTCTTTGGCAAGGATGAGGTGCAACGAGCGCTTTCGGGAATAATCGAAATTTCAACAAGACACCTCTCAAGATATGCTCTCAATTGTTTTGACGACATTTCCAGGATGTTGTTTGAATGAGTGCGTAGGCCGCCTTCTCCCATGTCTTGCTCAAGCGGGATGGAGGTGTGGGGTATGACGTTCTTCATCTCTAGTTTTCCCATGCAGGGTCTTTTGATACAACTAAGTAGTTGAGACGAGGGCGTAATGTTACGACGGTCCGTTGGAAGGCCCGATGTCACGGGCCATGCTGGATCAACAGGGGGTAACAAAAGTCTCTTCCGCTTTCCTTGGCGCGCAACGGTGTGATCTTCAACGTGCTTCTCTTTTGCCAGTGTGTAGCACGCCAATGGGAGCTTTTTTTGTTACATGCTTGCGACAAAGTATGTAGCGACGCCTACTATCTACAATTTTATATTCCAACCTTTCTTCCTAAAGCTGAGAGACAGCGAGTAAGACGAATCCTCGTAAAGCGACTTTCTATTAGCGCCAAGGAAAGCGGAAGAGACTTTTGTGAGGAATCATCTCTTGGCATCCCGTAGCAGCTTACGGAGTACAGGACCTCGTGCCACCTCAGCGGGACTTTGGTCTCTTCGTAACCCCTTAACAGCGCCCCAAGGCACCAACGACCCAAATTGTACGTTGCATGATCCCAACACAAACCAACCCAGCCATCGTCCAGCTCAGGATACGGACTTCGCTTGGGAGCGCGAGCATTGTCGTGAATAACAAGGCGCTTTCCATGCCCTCGATGAGAGCAGGGCGCATCATTACACTCGTCAATTCCGATGCCATCCCACCCTTCGCCTGCCTCTTTTCGGCTACAGCTGCGATGTAGAACAGAATGAAGTTGTTGACATGAAATGTTGCCTCGAGAAACGCAACAGCTCGCCAAGAGGAATTGGTATCATCAGATCCGTGGACGATGGCCAAGGGTAGTAAGGAGTAAACAACGAAGTCTCCCAACAAATCTAGAAACCCACCCAAATCCGATGCAATGTTCCGGTGACGAGCCAATGCGCCGTCCAGGCAGTCTAGGGCCCGATTTAAGAACCAGAAGACTAGGGATAGGGTTTTTTGCTCTCCTGTTGCAAAATAGCAAGATAGCAGGCCGGTGAAGAACGAGGCGGCCGTGACGTGTAGCGGACAGATGAAAGGGGGAACGTGTCGGCAGCAGGGATCAAATATTCCATCCTTAAGAGACCGAAGTTGGATGTCGAACATCGCGGTATAGAAGATGCAGCAGCCTTCTCCGCACCTAGGTGTGTGGAAAAGACGAAGGTGTGTCTAACCCTGCCTTGCAAAGAAGCGGCTTTCTCAATCAGCGCTAGTATTTCGATACGATGAGCTTATCGATAAGGTGTCATTGACTTTCTCTGCTGAGCTGCAACCCGCACAGCGACTTCGTGCATTCTCTCTGCGCTTGGCGCAATGGTTATAAGGCTGTCATAGCTCCTGCGTCGATATCTGTCTCAGTGGCGCGATAATGGCGACCTCGAAGCCATTCTTGGAGCCGTCCTCTGCTCTTTGGCCGCGCCTCGTTCTCGGCCTGCTACTAGGAAGCGCCATCGTCCTCCCTCAAATCTACCAACCTTCGCTCGACCTCATCTACACCAAGCTGCTCCCCTCCCCCTTTTATAAATCGTCCATCTTTGAGACCGTCTGGACCGTCCTCATATGCGCCATCATCGAAGCCTCATACCCCTACAAATACGGCCGCAATCCCCAGTTGCGGCTCGCCAACCTCAAAGATGGAGGCCGAGACACACCCAAGCCAATTCCGAAGCTGCGGCGCCCCTCCAAACGCATAAGAGAAGGGATCATATACATCACACTACTCCTCATGATGGACCTTACAATGATCAAGAAATTTGGTGGCGTCCCGGTGGCCGACATGGCCCTCTCCGGCAACTACGACCCAAGCACGGTCTCCATGCGTGGCAAATTCCTCGCTCCCACACTCCACAACTTCACCCCGTCGCCTCCGCTCCAAACGCAGCGTGCTTGGCCTCCTCTCCCTCTGACAAGCCGACACTTAGTCCTGCAGCTCGCGTCCAGCATCTTCATCTACAACGCCGTCTTCTTCTTCTTCCACCTTGCGCTGCACAAACTGCCTCTCCTTAGCAAAATCCACAGCGTCCACCACAAGCACGGCGAGATAAATCCACAGATCACAAATCAGCTAGATATAGTTGAGCGGCTCGGGCTGGTACCGCTGGCGAACTTCTCGCTCAACATTATTGGGAGCCACGTGCTCACGAGGAAGCTGTTCGTGCCGATGTTCATATGGCTGCTGGTGGACATACACTTAGGGATGGATCAGGCATGGGGATATGACAAGATACTACCCAAGGGTTGGGCGGCGGGCAGCAAGAGGCATAGTGCGCACCATTAGTACGGGCAGAGATACTATGAGCCGTTCTTCAACTGGTGGGACGATGCGTATGAGTGGGTGACGAGGGAAGCGCAAGCCAAGACAAGACCAGGATCTGCGGAACAAATACCGTTTGACTGTCTATGAAGAATGCCTTGCTTTGTACTCTCCTGCCAACCCCTTGAGATCATCAGCCACGCATGGATCCATCAGGTTGCCGAACCACCCCTTCTGACAATGGCTCGACAGCCCCAAGTGCTCCAGTAGCATGTCGGCATACGCTACGACATCGAAATAGAACCAGCTTCCCAGCTGGCCCTTGTTAAGATACCTCCTTCGGTCCCACGCGACCGTCATTGCCACATCCTGTTCCATGACCTCTGCCTTCGCAGCGACCTTTCCATCGAGATACCACACCGCCCACAGTGCCTGCGCTTCCGCGGTTCGGAAGTTATTGCCCACCACCATCTTTCCCAAGAAGACGATGGAGTGGTCTGCTGCGTCAATGAGAGGTGCCATGGCTTTGTAGAGGCGGAATGGAGTATGCGTGGGCTCGATCTTGCGGTACGCGGGAGGGTGGCCGAGATGTGGGAATCTGGATAGGATCCGCGGGTCGGCGGCGTCTTCTAGTGCCTGCCAACGCGATTGGATCTTGGGGTCTGCTGCGATGATGGGTACGGAGAGACCGAGACGGAATGCCTGCACTGGTGGAAAGATGGTGGATGTAGGTGACCAGCCTGTGCAGTAGACGAGCACGTCAGCTGGGATCGTGGTGAGCTTGTCCTCAGACCCGTTCCTTGGAGCAAGCACCACCCAATTCGGGGAAAGATGGTGGATCTCTTGACGGTAGACGTGGACCTTGGTGGCAATTGTAGATAGCAAGTCAGGGCGTGTATTGACGCCGGAGCTGTCGTTCTGCCAGAAGATCGGCGTGTCAGGCTCCAAGTTCGCAAATCCCATGTCTTTGCCCTCTTCTCTCTGATAGTCCACCACGCCTCTCAACCCCTTGTCGAACCCATCCCACAGATTCTTCAGATATCTCCTCCCAAACCATGTCCTATGCAATATCTTGGCCAGCAGCCCTTTGCTCCCAAACGGATTCGGCAGAAAGCTCGCCAGAAAGCGATTGTAGAATCCCTCGTTGCTATTGGCGTACCGCTTGCTCACGGGCTGCGGAGCAAAAAAAGCAGCTGGTCCGTTTCCGTCCTCACGGATGATCCATGAGACGGTCTTGCCTGCTTTGGCGGAGGCATAGGCGACGTCGGCGGCTGACTTTGCGCCACCAAGAACCACAATATGTTGCTTCGTAGAGTCTGATAGGAAGTCAGACTGGCCAAACTGCTTGTGGTGCAACGCCAGTCCTTGGAAGCTTTCAGTGCCTTGAATTGCTGGAACGTGTGGCTCCGAAGTCATGCCCGTGGCATCAATCAGCTTTTTGGCTGTGAGAATGCGGCCGTCGCTATGAGATATGCTCCATTGACCAGTTTTCGAAGTCTTCTCGACGTGCTGGACAGGCGCATTGAAGATGACGCGGTCGCGGATCGTCTGGCCGTTGTAGGTGTGGTTGTCGACATAGGAATTTAGATAGGCTGTCGTGTATTTGGCAGGGAAGAATCCCCAGTATTGGTCTTCTGCAGGTGGAGGCGTCATGGGGCGGTCTGAGAATTCCGCCATCTTAATCGGGGTCTGTACAGTTTCTTGGGGTCAGCAAAGAGTCTTCGGGGGCGAAGGGAGACTCCATCGGGAAAGCGGATCGACGTACCTGGGTCCAGAAGTCATCGTAGATTCGCCCTGAAGTAATTGGAATGTGAGCCGTTGTCACACAGCCATAGAGTCCCTGATAACGTTGTTTTGTGGCATGGAAGGAGAGCTTCTTTTGCAGACGGCTAGGAGTACAGCGAAACGATGTGACAAGGCCAGATATTGAACTTACTCGAACTCCATGTCCCGCCAACAACATCATCCGACTCTAAAATAGCAACCTTTGCCTCTGGATGAACGTCGAGATAGTATCGCGCAGCTTGAATACCATACAGCCCTAGAAGATGACATGAGACCCCCCAACGGCCACCATAGATGAAGAAAGGCTGTTACTCACCTGTCCCAATGATGGCAACATCGAAATCAGAAGACATGTGCTTCTCGGAAGCCACTCTTGTGAGATTGCAATGCTGACAACGAGGACTTCAACTTAAGGGAGTCAAGGCATATTCATATCTTGCCCCTCACTGCTCGAACCTACAAACCGTCGCGTTGTATTACAAATGCGTGAGATTTTGGAGATATCAATGTCTGATGATGACTGTATTTGCAATTGAGTTTGCGGGGCTGCGAACAACATTTGCAAATCTCTATCAAACCCTTTACATATTTACCTACGGGCGCCAGATATCTGAATCGTCCTTCCCAGTACGACTCGCTCCTGAGTCCTATCTCATACAGTTAGTACCACATCTATATTCAGATCCTGTCCGCCATGACAGACACCTCAATGCTATATATCTTGTACAATGCCGACGCATCGATCATGGGCAAGCTCAATGTACATCACACCCCAGTTGCCTCGAAATGGGTGACTACTAATTTGAGAACGACGTATAGTACGGCTATCGCAAGCTTACCAGTCCAAAGCACAAACCAGCCTGCGCTGCCTGTGATATCACACATGGCGGTCTACATCTCGACGAGACTACGGAATGGAAGAAGGTCAAAGAGGAGATTGCGAAGAGTCACCATGTGGAGATGAGGCAATTGCATCGGGACGAGGCAAGTGCTGATGTATGTCACTCATCTCTGGCCTCTCCTCCACGTGCTGCGAGTATATCTGCGCGACAATCGATTGACGATTTGACGTCTCTAGATCAAGAATTTTGTGGCAACCAACGGGTTGCGATATCCCCTGATCCTATCAAACGGTGGAGGTGAAGACTTCAAGCTGATTTTGGACCATGACGAACTCGCTGCTATGGACGGAAATGCGCAGACTTTTGTGCAGAAGTTGCATGAGAAGGGGGGTTTTGGGCCTGCAGCTTCATCTTCGCTATGATGCCTTGACGATCGTGGGATAATGTGGAAGCGTGCTCGGAGGTGCTCGGGGCGGGAGAGAGCAATTCTGTACAATTCTGTAAACGCGTTGGTCGCGTGCTTCTTTTGGGGTCTGATGTCAAAATCTGTTGATGCGCTCAACCTTCTAACCACATTTTCATCTTTGATATCGGATCTCGCCATGGCATCGCTCAGTTGAAATACGAAACACTAGAGGGTCGCCATCTCCGTAAGGAGATTACGGGGGCGGTAAGGCTTAGTAAGAGATATATTATAAATGATATTATTTCTCTATTTCTCTATTTCTCTATTTCTCTATTTCTCTATTTCTTTGTTTCTTTATTTCTCTATTTCTTTATTTCTCTATTTCTCTATTTATTTATATTTATAGTAAATCTAAAAAACTTGAATTATATTATAAAACTATATTTATTTACTTATTAATATATTTATTTATATACTTTAGATATTCTATATAGTAGAATTTTATTTTTCAATTAATATTCTCTATAAAATCTACTTTTACTTTATATATATATATATATATATATTTTATAATTTTATACTTCTATATTATAATTTCTATATTATAGTTTCTATATTATAGTTTCTATATTATTTATTTATATACGAAATATATAATAAATAGTACTTTAATTATATTATAGAGTTTGAAATTATAATAATAAATATAAATTTATAATATATCTAGTATAAATCTTTAATATTTATTTTTCTATAATT
>JAABUS010000483.1_pt1 | contig 101187 bp, 91 predicted proteins | sample 5560161 | NCBI WGS metagenome assembly JAABUS01 (sample SAMN10711885, study PRJNA513376) | rock metagenome | isolation source: Antarctica rocks | place: Antarctica: Victoria Land, Trio Nunatak nord | collected 2016-01-04
GGGTGGGTTGTGAGTGAGAGGAAGCTGGTGATGGTGGGAGTAATATAAGGCAGATTGGTGATATGATAGTTCGATGCACACAAGGGCTGGACAGTCGGAAAGATCTAGCGAAGCATTGCTGAAATGCCATGCACAAACAGCATACTGAGTGGGAAGGGAAAGCGACGAAGGCATGATAAAGACGGTGGCCACAGCGAGACGGGTATCGAGCATTGCTGTGTGCCTCAGAGCAGACGATAGGTAGCCGTGGTGCAGGCTGTCTCCATCGACATCGGCGATGGTCCATCGAAGATCTGTGGGATACGTATTATTGGTATTATTTGAGGCGAATAGTGAAAAATTACATTCATCGGAGATCTCGATCGAGACCAGGGGAGTTTTGTGGTTGGCTGCAGGCATCCATCCACGTTTGTCCCGTCACCCGTGGGCGGCTTAGATACACAAGGTATATAAGACTGCAGTCTTATACTGTTACAATACAGTATACAGAGGCTATTGAACCTAGCTTATATGAGCAGATTTTCCACCTATTCTTCGATGACTAATCAGCGTTCGGACCGAGATCTAGGTATTTTATGGCTAAGTTTGAACGCAGATGACCAGTTGGAAGCATCTCTTAAGGTATACGCCGATACCTTCATGGTTTTCTTTTTCGCCGCATCTTATATGAATGATGAATCCATGCACTAACAATTCCAGGGCACTTGGGAAAGACTGTACTGTATTCCGTAGGTAGAACTCAACCAGGGTCCAGGAGGGGGGGCAATCTGAACAAATGACGATCTACCAAAGATCCAACGGTCCACGGAATCTTAATTCCACGATGCTCAACTTAAACCTCGATTTCCTGTCCCCACCCATTGTCGGCGATCTCTAACCCATAACGTCACTGAACATTGATATTGATTTCGAAAATACTGTGTAAGTATGAAACGACGATTGGGCGGTGCATCATCATCGGCCTTCATGTTTTCAAAGTTGCCCCATTTGCAGACAGTTTTCACCGATGTCATACCTGCAACGTCGATGCGTCTTTCACCTTCATTTATCTTTTTCTCTTCTTCGTGGACTTCTGGAATCCTTCGCCAAGTGCCCTACAACCATTGCCTATTTTACCTACCTTACTCATACCGCATCTTCAACGACATACTTTAGGTACGGCATAGCTTACTCCGGGTCAAACATGCGTTAGACCGTCACCAGCTCGTCCTACCCAATGTGGTGGTGCGATGGGATCACCAGCGATGATAGCCGGTCTCAAGTACTACACCTCATGAGATTGCTTTCTGTAATCTGCCACATATACATACACAAATGGTGTAATCACCGCCGACGAGATGGTTTGCCCTGATTCTGAAGGCTTTGTCTCCCTTGAGCGGGAGAATATGCGTTGTGCGTCTTTATCTACTTACTACGGATCGTTAGGCGACACCGACAAGAGCAAGCAAGCAGGCACGTGGGCAGGGATGGACCTTCTGGACCCTGAAAAGCTTTTGGACCCTGAGAAAGACAAACGACGCCGAGAACTGCCGAGGGTGCGGGGCAAATCATTATGTAATCAAGATTCACCGACGAATCCGACAGACAGGAACTAACTACCTTAGGTAAGGTACCGTATCTTATGAACCAACAATGCCCTTTTTGGCATACCAAACTCCGTACGGATGTCTTACTGTCTCACACGTGTGTTCCGTACGAGTACCTAAGCTAAGGTAAGGTACCTCATCGTCTATTCCCTGAACAGAAGCAGAAGCATTCGGTTCGGCGGTTCTCTATCTTGGCGATAGGGCTAGCCGCCAAACTGAACAATACGGTAGTAGCATGCTTCGTCCACCCCCACCCCCACCATCGTTCCATTATTCTCCCTTTTGCCCCAGTCTCCGCAATTCCCCTGTTCCTGTTCCTGCTTCTTCTATCGACCCTTCCATTAGCCTCATTCCTGTGCCTTAGTAAGCTACCTTCTTTATTTTCCCATCGCCATGGCGCCAGAACGACCAAACCCCCCCGCCGCGGACCCGGAACTCGCCCAGGTGAGTGAAGCTCAAACCCCCCTATCCAGGCTGCTGCTTACGTGTTACATCCTCGTCCTCTGAACGCTAACCCACTTCTGTACCCGTGTGATCAGGCGTTTCACGAGCTCGCAAAGTACGTGTACCGGACATTGCTTCGATGCATCTGCCCGATAATTCCATCCTTGTGCCATCACAGCTGTGGCCCCCCGCTGCCATTCCACCCTATCTCACACCTCCACTCCGCTCCTCAACCATCTTCTTCCCCTGAACGTTTTTCTTCGTACCTTTCCCATCAGGAGCTTGGTTAGAAGCCGATCCATGGACCCTCCATCACCTGACTTCACCTCTCCTTACCCACTCACTGCTCACCACGCACCGCAACCCTACCCTCTTCTCTCTCTCCCTTTCCCTTCACCCACAACCCCACCTAACCTCCCTGGCAGAGGCGAATCCACCGCCACAGCAATGGAAACCCACCTCACCTCCCTCGAGCGCAAAATCGACGACCTCCTCGCCAGCGTCGACGTCCAGGATCCCGCGCCCTTGTTGACAAACACCGAGAAAGCGGAGGAGGAAGTCCAGGTCAAAATGGGGGATGGAGAGGGCTTGATACGGGCGGGGAAGGAGGAGGGGTGACGGGATGATCAGTGGTGGGGGCGTAAAGGGCGTGGAAGTGTTTGTTATGATGTTACGGAATGGAATGGGGGAATGGGAAGGATAGACGGGAGTCTTCCGAGGCCAGGCGAATGGAAGAAATGGGGACTTGGGTTTAGACGACGGGTTTTTTGGTTTTTCTACATTGTCATTTCTACTATCCGCCATGAAGTCCTTGGGTGACGGGTGTCTCACGCCCACTCTCATCATATCCACTACCCACGTGGATAAAACGCGGATACCATCCATCCATCCATCCATCCACGACATTATTTCCCACAAGCCATGGAACAGGAAATCACCATCCCCCAAAATTAAAATAACCTACCTATACCCCCAAAACCCCACCGGGCCCTCCCTATAAAACCCCCAGAATAGAAATCAACCCCTCCATCAAACCACCCAAGAACCCCATGCGTGGTATCCCTCTCTCTCGGTCTGCCCCCCTTCGGTTGCTTGATTAGGAAATTGAAAAACCACATTACCACATGCATGCCGAAATAGCGAGTATCCAGAGCCGGCTCTAGCCTGCCAAAACGCCTCGAAAAACCATGTCTTTACGACAGTTGCCTGGTACATCTTGGAAAAAAAAACCGAAAAAAAACCCACCCCCTCCACTTCACTCCCGATGATAGCAATTCCATTAAACCCCCCTTCCACACCACCCTCGCCTCCGCAATCAGGTCACCGAACAACCAGCCTCCCCCCCTGACTCCCCTTTTTCTGTAGCTTCCCCGGCTCCCTCTCCTTATCCGCTCCCATCGGGCTATTCCCACCCCCCTGGCTCCGAATTACCGGCAGCTCCCCCACCGTATCCCTCGCGCCCTTTTGCTCGACATACAATCTCGCATTCTCCGACAGCGGGAACGCGGGCATCGTAGCCGGGATCTGCGCGCCGTTCTGCACCAGCAGCTCCGCGACGGGGAAGGCGATGATTTTCGCCTGGCTAGGGCTGGGGGTGAGGGTTGTGGTGGCGGTGCTGCGCGGGGACGGGGTGTTGGAGGAGGATGGGGAGGCAGGGTCGGCGGCGGCGAGAGCGAGGAAGACGGCGTGGGTGTTGCGGGAGCGGTCGGTGGCGTTTGGGTTTGCGCGGAGGGCGAGGGCGTAGAGGACGGCTTGGAGGTTGTTTTTCTTGATGGAGGCGAGGAGGGTTTCGTCGGCGGTGGGGTAGTGCGAGAGGGTGGGGGATAAGGGGGTGATGTAGGCGCGGTCGACGTATTTGGCGGTAATGAATTTGAGGCGTTGGTCGCGGGTTGCTTGTGGAGAGGGTTTGAGATAAAGGGAAGGGTCGAGCTTGGCTTCCCAGATCATATTACTGACGCGGTTGCCAATTTGGAGGAGCAGCTCGACGATGTCGGTGGTGAAGGAGTGGGTGTCGAGGGTTAGGGAGCGGACTTTGGAGATGTGGGTGCCGAGGGAGCGATGGATGCCGCTGCATTCGATGCAAAGGATTATGCCGAGGTTGATGGAGACCCATTCGGTTTTGATGCCAGAGCCGCAGTCGGCGCACCAACAGTTGCCTTGGTCGGTGTCGCGGACGATTTGGAGCAGTTTGGAGGGGTTACTTTGGAAGCTGCCGCTGTCGGTGCGGACATAGGTTGGGCGGGCTCCTACGGTGGTTCGTCTGTATACGTTGTTGGTGATAGAACCGGGGGTATGGGTGGGTGAGTGGCGATTGTGGTGATGGCCAGACAAGGAGGAGCTTTTGCCAGTCAGGACAGAGCCAATGTCTCTGTGCGTGGATTTGTCGCTAGACGTGGAGGGTGTAAAAGTTTGAGGTTGGCCTCGCCCCTCAACGGCGCTTTGTAAGGCGTTGTTGATGGCATTCATCCAATTGTGCAGATCATCTTCAGAGGGTGCTTGATATACACGCTTGTACTGGGGTGTGATGACCTCGAAACAGAACCTTCGATCGGCGTTCCGGGCTTCTCGAACTGATGCCATACGCAAATCGATAGGATCCATGTGCAGGTCAAGCTTTTGTTTCCAGTTACTATACTCTGACAGCTTCCCCTGATCGAGTACAATCCAGAACCTGAACTTGTCAGCTTATACCTAGAAAAAAAGGTCGATGACATACTTGTGCCACGCCTGCTTATTCAGACCCTTCATGTCAACATGAGAGTCTGGCCGGCTCAAGGCCCAGAGCAATCCTTCCTTTTTCTGTTGTACTTTGTCGGACATGCTGGGACCGTTGTGATCTTTTTCTTCAAGATCTCGAATGCCCTTGAACTTGTCAGGGCTAATTACTTGAATCCCACTAGTTGGTCGACTGTTGGGTGTAGTAGGATATCCGGTGGTAGAGGGTGCAGAGAGAGAAGAACCATATTGCGATGCCGTTGATGAGCTGTAGTGGAGTCCATTGCCGCTAACGCTGTCTGCTCGAGATAGATCGGAACCGGGGACAGAGGTTCCATTGGGAATTGGATTTCCAGCTGTCGCAGTCATTATCGATGTGGTGGCCTCAGGCTCAATGTAGGTCTTTGTGCTCTTCTCCAAAGTCCTCCGCTTCTCTTCCCTCTCGGTCCGCTGGAACTTAAATTCCTTGTCAGCCTCATTGACTTCGTGGATCAATGCCTCAAGCTGTGGAGTCATCTCTTCGACCTTTTTCGCAGTCGCTAGATAACTCTTCGCCTGTGTATCTGCGTACTTCGTCAGGTGAGATAACACTTCTTGCTCCTTCCTGCCCCCATGCAAGTCTTGCATGAACGAAGAATAATCAAACCGTTTGAGCTCAAAGTTCCGCCGTTTGTGTTGGTATTTCGAGTCACTCTCGTTGCGCTTTTTCTCCTTCAAAGAATCTTGGCGTTGGCCGAGATATCGGCTAACATAAGCATAGTAGTCCCTACTCTCATCCTCAAAGTCCTTCTTCTTGGCTTCTGCCTGCTTGATATCGATATTATATAGCCGCGAGACAGGGTCAATGATGAGTTTCTGAAGATGAATGGTATTTTGCTGCTCGTACCGCAAGATCTGCTTTGCAATCTTCTCAAAGTAATGCTCTAAAGCTGGCTGTACGGCATCTGCATTCGATTCTCGAAGTGCTTCCATAAAAGCCGAGACAGCATTATTACATTCGACCTGCGCTGCCTGAGCGGCTTCGGCCTTCCGTAAGACTTTCTTCATCCTCATTCTCATATTTCCTGTCTTTTGTTCAAGAGCCTTCATCGTCGCACGGAAAAGGGGCCCATCTTCGACTGCGCTCAAGTCCTCTCCTGGCCTTCGACAAGAAACATCAATTTTGACACTGTCCTTAGTGTAAGCCGGTACTAGACCTAGACCGTTCTCGGCTGGCTCACTGGGCGAAGGAGGCCCAAGATAATCATAGTGTTCTATATCGCTCACTCCAGACTGAACCGACTGCGTTGAAGGAAGCCTCAATCGAGGCGGAATACTCATGTCGTATGATGGGGACGGCATTTGAGGACTCAGTAGGGCTTTTGGTGTGTTCTGAACCCAAAAGCTGAACGTTGCAAGTGGTTCAAGCCTATGGGCTCGCTGATCGTATTCCAAAAAACCACACGTATTACGCCAGCCCCCACCCCTATCCTCTGTCATCCTTGGAGGCTTCCATTTCCAGGACCAGTCAAACCGTATCGATGAACTCCCACCGGTCGAGTAATCCCCCACAAGTTCAACGTTGGAGTTTTTATGTAGATTCGGATCGGCGTGAAATTCTCTGGTGACTAGATTTTCTAGGTCCTTGCTATTCGACGCAAAAGCAAAGGTGAGGCCGTTAACTAAAGTATCCACGGGCGCAGTAACTCCTGGTTGACTGCATTGCCCTTGGCGAACGACGAAGGTGAAATTAAAGATAAGTTCTTCTTCGTTACTCAGGCGCAGTATGAAGGATGGTAGAGGCGAAGTTGGTGAAGATTCAGGGTCCTGATATGTTCTATCAGATAAGTTCTCATTTGATTATGCGTTCCTTACCTGTATATAATCTACTAGACTCTCGTCGCCGGTATCTTTCTTTGCAATTATCCTCGTGGCGGGAAAGACGTTTGGTACGATGTTGAGTAGCACTTTTCCGCGAGAATTAGTGACCGAGAGACATGCAATAGATACTATGGAGAGGCCTGTTAGCATTATCTCTCGCAAAGCTTCATTAAGAGGGTTTTACAGCGGTTTTGGTCTCGAAGCACGAGCGCAACTCCATCCTCTAGCCGACTGCTCACGTTCCCCATCTCCAGGACAAGAGGAGATCAATGTTCGAAGCAGTTGTTTGAGGTCTTGACCGAGAGGTGTCGTTGCGCGAGAAAGTGAAGCTTATAGCCACAAGGTTGGAGTAGGCTATGGGCGGGCTCAATATGGTCTGGGGAACACGGTCCAGAGGGTTATAGCAGCATGGATGGGAACCAGCGGAGAGCAGGTATTGATGGGTGTTATATTTGTCGGGTTTTCGAGATTTGGGCGGTCGACTCGATCATGGTCGTCTATCATTCGTGAATAGCATGTGGACAAAGATGTTCGTGGAATCGTTGTGGTCAATGATCATAATGTGAATGGCATGTTGTCGTCGCACGACTGCCCTCATCAGACGGTACTGTACCACGCACTCACGTTACTGGGGGGTGCCGTATGGCGAATGCCAAGACCTCAAATCTGGGGAATTTTAGCGCCCGAGGAGCCGAAGATGGGTGTCAGATTCGAATACGGAATTGAAGGGTTCATTTTATAAAGTATCAATAAGAACGATCAGCTACTTTGACAGCTATTTCGATACCTAAAGTTCTGACTCTTGGAGCAGGAGCGTCGACATCCGCTGCTCGCGCCCGGCGACAAGGTACAAGTGCTCAATGCAGCGCCACCATTCATCAGGAGGGGGATAGGAACCATGATACCTTTTTCTAGGAGCTCATATCAGACTCGTGCAGTAAGTTTGACGGCCTCGTATGGTTGGTGAGCTTTTGATCTGCTGTTGGAGCCGGCAGTCGCAGACTGATAGATCACGGCACAGCGTCAAAGGTTTGAAGCTGCGGAGAATGTAGCTTCTCACAGGTAAGAAGCGGAGTAATCAATCCCTCTGAGAGCATTGTGATTTGCTTCTAGTACCAGGCCCACCATCGCCATTCGCCAAGATGCAATAATCTAATCTTGTCTGCCTTTCAGTAACCTCTTCGTAACTTTGTCCTTCTCGATAATGTACACATGTGCACCCCAACCTGATAACGCATCTCGATCCACAGCATTGAGCAGAGCTTGTGATATTGTTTCGAAAAGATCCTCCGGCTCCTATAATCAATGTCAGCCGATTCAATACAGAACCAAAGCTTGATGTAAAGCACGCAGAGGAGCTTTCACGTACAAGATCTGGCTCCCACAGTCCCTCACAAGTACCGAACAACTGATCACTTGCCGTCCCGGATACAATGAAATCCTTCGCAAAATCTATGCACCCAATGCTATCGAATCCGCATATAAAAGGCTTCCCCGTTTTGTGATTTATTCCTGCAATCACTGGGCTAACAAAAAATGGCCCGAATCTCTTCTCGTATAAGCTGCTCGACACTAAGTTCGCCATGGTCTGGGGAGATATTTGGCGTTCCTCACGTAGTCGGTACATGTTGACTTTATAGCGGAATAGGTCAGAGACGGTGGTGACATCTGTGGCCAGGCCGGTAAGACCGAGATATACGTCGCCGTATGGGAAGATCTTGGGGAAGTTGTTTGAGACAGTAAGAGATGAGAGGCCAAGTCGAAGGTCACAGGCTATTGCAACGCAGTCCTTGCCTACCATAGCAACGCAGGCGCCGCCATCTGGAGGGTGTTAGTTACCAGCTGGAAGCTGGAGCAGCGAAGTAGCGGAGATCAAAGCTGAGGACCTACTTAAGCTGAAAGGGGAAGCCTGTTGCAAGGTCAGTACAAGTTGGCCATCTAAAGAGATGGTCGCAGCTTCATACCATGACAAAGAGCTTTCACGACGTATAAAAGTGGCTTGATGGGCGATTCAAGTTTAGAAACGGGATTTGGAGAGATGGTGGTACTGGATCAGGTCACTTTGTCTTCATGTAGCTCGATGTGAAATGTTTGAAGCTTCGAAGGTCCACGCGTTGATAGCTACCGGGATACATGTCGGCTATGGCGGCCACGCGCTAAAGCAGGATTGCACAAAGGTTGTGAACTTTCAATATATTGATTCTCTCGACGTTGCCAAAACAGCTTCGAGAAGTACATACAACCTCGAGGTCATACTCCATGGTAATTCAACGACACCATAAACACATAGGACATATCTAATATGGCATCTCGATCGCTTGCCACCCACAATGGACCTCCGCAGAAAACGAATGGTTCGACTGGATCTCCAAATCAGACGTACGCAATAAACCGAACCCCCCGTTAAAGGTTCATGTTATACCCGCTAAACTGATTACTGACTTTAGACTTTACTGCACAAATCTGCCCGATAAGTTGCGGAAAGACGATTTACGATTTTCACTATACACCCTGTTCTCGACCTATGGCCCAGTGCTTGATGTCGTCGCAATGAGAAGTTCGAAGCTTCGTGGCCAGGCTCATGTTGTTTTTCGCGATATTCAGGCGAGTACCCAAGCTATGAGAGGTCTGCAGGGATTTGAATTCTTTGGAAAGGAGATGGTAAGCCCCTTTCACTTAGTTGCAGATACATGTTAACATTGATAACGGCATAGAAAATTCAATATGCCAAGGGAAAATCGGACATCATTGCGAAGTTAGACGGTACATACCGAATGCCCAATGCCACGGAAAATAAGGTCGCTACCACGGAGCTTCAGCAGTCCATATTCAACGCACCACCATCCTCAGCCGCAGCTGCCACGCCTGCAGCGGCTTTGACCTCGAAAGCTCCGCAGGCAGCCACGAATGGTACGGAAGAAGACACAGACGGTCCGAAGGGTGTCAAGAGAGGGAGGGATGAAGAAAGCGATGACGAAGGGGCGCCGATGGAAGAGGGCGACAGTGATGCGCCTATGGACGCCTCCTCGTCAGATGAAGATTGATTGTTCTTAATACATTGTCCGTTCATGGCAACCAATTTTCGTTATTTATCAGAGCATCGGTTGGGCGTCCCAAGCAACTGTGGATTCAAGCCAGCCGTTCCTCCAAGAGAATTGAGAGGGTCCGAATCATCAGCCATGTTTCATCGACCAAGACCGACGAGTCCTTCACATTTATCCGGCTTATCTAGAACGAAACTCTTTGGCAGATGAAGTCCCACATAACCACCTACCAAACCCAACCATATTTGCAGATACTGCACCGCAGTCACCTCTCTATTTCCAAAAATCTCTGCCAATGCCTCGGCAGTATTGCATGGGTGGATAAAGAATACTGGAGCATCAGTAATCGGATGATTCTAGCTCGCAAGCCGTCAACTGATACTCAATCTTGACAATCATTGAAGACTTACACCCATACTGATACCACCCATGACTCCAACATTTCGAAGGCCTGGCCTGTATTGCTTTGGTACGAGGAAGGAATAGATGGCTTCTATACCTTGCGGACTTGAGGGAGGAATATTGCGGAGAAAGAAGTAGAGCACTGGGACACGGTAGGTTGGAGAAAGTAGGACGTTATACTCTACTGCTGGAGCTGGGGCGGAGACGTGGTGAACGGCTGCCTGCTGGTATCAGATGGCACGGCCGTGTGCATACGAGACAGCACTCACTTCGTCTTCGTCTTCAAAGATAGCCACTTGCTCCTCGTTGTCATGAGCCGCACCATTCTCCAACGCCCTTTCTACGTTTGGTAATAGAGACTCTGAGAGCACCAAACGTGCGATGATGAGATATCTACTTTCCCCCTGCATAAAAGATCTCTGGGTAAGTTCTAGAGAATTTACAATAGAGACGGCGACTCTTCGCCGATATGCGAAACCTCATACCTCACCATGAAACTCGAACCTCACGCGCTTAGCATCATTGTTTTGACTGTGTTCGACCAATGAGTAACAAGCTTGGTAGTATGCCTCCTTTGACATGTAACCGGTATGCGCAATGTCTCCTGAACCCCGTTCGTTGTTCATAAGTGCAAGGCACCAAGAAGCCCAATCATAAAAAGGATGCCAGTTGTCAGCGCCTTGCACTTCCGCAATCAGACGTCGTCATCAAGTAGCCGTCCTCACGATCATTGGAGTGTTTTGCGACAGGGCAAGATCCGCACCAACACAAATAGATTCGTTCCCTGACCAGTGTACCCTCGGTAGGCAGCCTTACAGGATCCGGTGTTGTCATGGCAAACTTCCGATCTTTTCCTGCCGATCAGCTGCGGAGGTCTCTCCGCTTCTCAGAAAATCAATAAGAACATCATCTCAACGTCGACCCCTCGGATCAAGCATACGTGACTACCAAGCGCGACTGTCAAGCAACGTTCAACTGGACCCGGGAACAATCGCTCAGTCTTTTCCATGGTTGATGTCTCGACGAGAACTGTGGCTGTGCTGTAAATGCTAGCCTGTTTTCGGGATCCACCTAACCATAAGAGAGAGAATCCTGCCGATCATGTGGCGCCTGTGGCTTTGAATACGTATGATTACCTACGTCAGTTTGTTTACCTTACACTTCAAGGGTATTGTGCGAGCCAACTAAATTGTTCCGTAAGGACCGTTAGTTGGCCAAACCATTGACATAGTAAAACCGGTCAATTTCCTCAGCATCACATTTTTCATCTTTCGTTGTCTCAGTAGTGACTGCGCGCATCTTCTTACTCTTCTTACTTTTCATTCGTTTATGGAGAAACTTAGCCGTAGTCGAGGCAAATTATCCTGAAACGAGGCCGTCCTGAAGGCCTGGCAGCCTCACTCCAACCTCGATGCAACCGCGGAAATCCTGCATATCGTACTTTTCTACTACGATTCCCTACTGCTCGGCATATTATTCGCATATCTGAACTTCGATCCTCGTTACCCAGACATTTCCACCTGCCATGCGATTCGAATCAAGGATTTCTTGGTATCGATGTACAGCATTAGTACAATAGACCTTTTCAGTACAAGACTTGATTGCTTGCCCCAATGTCACCGTGGTCGTACGAGCTCACCGAATCGCCCACCAAGTCATTTTACCTAGATATCAGAACTCGCAATGGGTGCCAACTTCCAGTTGGATTCTGAGATACGTCCTCAGCGGTTATCAAAACCTCGAACCAGTACCTCTTCATCATCAAACCTCCTGAAACTCACGCACCAGAAGAATGAGTCGTCCTCACCTCCAACACCTACAGACACACATGGCTTCGGCGAAAACGTTACCCTTGTGACTTCACCAACTGGAGAAGTTAGAAGTCGACAAGATGCGCGGTCAAAGCTTCGAGAATATCTTTATGCACCGAACAAAGAAGCTCAAACGCCATCATCCGAAGATGAAGATGATGGACCGAGACGGTTTTCGAAAGTTGGTCTCGGCCTAAAAAAGCGCCTCTCTAGGAGTGGATCCTCATTTACGCAGCTTCCAAGCGCCAAATCGTCGTCACTCTATCTGACAAACTTATCGGGCTCACGTCTACTTCTTTCCTCGGAACACTCAATCGACCTTGAAGAATCAGAGCGAATCGCAGAAAACATAAAGGAAAAGGCCTATGCAGATAGTGTCGCAGCGCAGAACCACGTTTCCTTACCTGTAGATGAAGACAAGCATCCAGATTCGGTCATGGCTCCTATTCGTCGACGATCTCTCTACACACCCGGCATTGCTACGCGAGATCCAAATGATATCCTCCGGAAACCGCCTCCAATAAACGGGTCTCAAACTCAAGTCGATCTAGTACACTATTACAATCCTATCTCGCCTGAAACTTCACCGCTGTCACAGCTGGTTGCTCTTAGCAGAACACGCGACGGGCGATCTACCCCGTCAGATCTTGACTATTCTCATCTTGGAGGGCTTAAGCTTGGAACCCTGCGAGTCACAAATGGAGGAGCAGCGTCTCCAGCACCCGATGCTCACGTGCCGGTAAAAGCTATGTCCGACATGACACCAAAAGATGTTCCGTATGACCATGAAGGCATTCACACGGCAAGCCACGTGCTTATCCGAGCGGGTGATCCAAAAGCCGTGGTGAATGGTAACAGCGGTGGATTAAAGTCCTTGGAAGGCTATGCTGAAACCTCAAATACTATGACACAAAAAGATGAGGGCCCAGAGAACTTTGCCAACATACAAGACAACACAATATGCCATTCTTGCTTAAAGACTTTTTCGACACGAGGAAGTGTGGCATCTACCGAACACTCATCCAGATCGCCTGATCGCGCTTCTGTCATGGCTCAGGATTACATGTCAGAGCTTCTGGGCAGTCCTTTCTCAAAAACTGAGACATCCAATCTTGGAATATTAGAACCAGGGTTTAAGCCAGCCATGCACACCATCGAAGACGGTGTTCTTGATGATGAGGGTGTCGACGTGTCAAAGTCACAAAATTCCTCTGCCGAAATGTGGAGGCTCTTCATCAATGATGCAGAAGTACGACACGCCAACAGTGAAACCAGAGAAGATGCATTCCGCAGACTCACTGCCAACGCAGCGTCAGTCTCGGATACGGCTTCCCGGTCTGTGTCACCTCCAAATTGGAAACATCGTGGTTCTGCAGGCACGCTTCTTGGGTCCGCTGGAAGCAAGTCTTTCAGGAAGGCCGACAGCGGGTACAATTCGAATGAATCCTTGCAGACGTTGAGCAGTGCAGCTGTGAGCAGCAGCTTGGAACAGCCCTCCAGACTTTCACCTATGTCATCTCAAAGGCTTTCTCGATCTCTTTCTGGCCCTTGCGAGACGTTGCAACCTACTTCAAGTTGGGAGAAAATTGACAGTGCGAAACAACCTGAACTTCCAGCTCCTGTTCGCCCTTCGACCATGGTTACCCCCGAAGCAATGTCAGCCATAGCTCCTAGAGTACAAACCTCTCATACTTCAACCACTACGACTGTGACAGTAAGCTACCTACACACTCCTGTCGCTCTGAATGGTCCAGCCACTCGAAATGATCCCATTCCAAGGGAAACCTCGGTTCAACAAAGTCGTCCTCTCGAGCCAAGCCCAACGAAAGCACACAAGCTACGTAAACCAAGGCCGCTATCGCAGCCTCTTCCGGTAGACCTTATTGCTATACAAAGAAACCTTTCGCTGAGCCAAGCGGACATTCCACCAGTGCCGTCACATGTGTCTCTGAAGCATGCGGATAGACTTCGCGAATTTCCCTCGCTTGAACATACATTTCCATCCTTGCAACACACCCAACTAAGCGACACTATGTCCATCGAAGAGCCCGTGTATGTGCCAATCCGCTTTCCGTCGCCAGCCAATGCGGTGGAAGAGGAACGCCCTTCCAAGGACATCTCTATCACAACACGTCTATCACAGTACAGCACAAGAGAGCCAGCCGCAACCCCTCTGAAGGACAAAAGAGAGAGCACACCCGCGGAGGAAGACGAATTTAGCGCTTCCGATCTAGTGAGATCTCCAAGTTGGTCTGACTTCGGACGGAGGGGAAGAGAAAAGAAACGATTAGAAAAAGAGAAGGCCGCCAAGTCCAAAAAGATGGAAGGAGGAAAGGACGACACCGAGTTTGATGGAGAAGGATTGCCGATCTCTGAATTATGCAGGTCCCCAAGCTGGTCTACCTTTGGAGGAAAGAAAAAGCAAAAGAAGAATCTAGGATCGGAGAAGAAAGAGCCTGAGAAGAGCCCAAAGAGAGACGAACCGAAGAAAAGAAGTATACTGACGCGCAACCGCTCCAGTACTATAACGAAGAAGGAGCGCCGGCCGAGCCAGCCTAATGCCGAACCGACGATTGCTGACTTTGGTACTGTCGTAGAGTCTCTTGGTGGCAGTCCGTATGACATTGCCAGAATCGCCTTCACAGATCAATCTCGGGCCGCCGAAAACACTAACCCTTCACATCCTCATCAGATGAGTACTGCTATGCCAAGAGCCAAGACTACGATCGGCATGGACGAAGAATTTGCTGCAGAGTTTGCACGATTACGTAGTCGGCAAAGGAGTCACAGCTCATCCCGATCGGAAATACCAATACGGAGATCTCTCGACGATCGTGCTGCGGTGCCTAGACAAATGGTTCGTCCGCAGAGCATGTACGCAGACGCTCCCCCGGTGCCTATTTTCCCCAATCACTATGAGCAAAACGAGGCTTCCAGCGGCCGTCGCGACGGACCTATCCACACCCGAGCCCAGAGCACATTCCGTGAAACACCACCTTTACCTGATACCTCTCCACTGGAGGAGCTCGAGAGGCCTGATATGATCAGCGAGTATGATAGACTTCCAGTAAGAGCTGGACCGCGGAGCATGTTTAACGATGTGCAACCTACACCAGCTTTTGCAGCAGTGGACCTGCCAATGCATAGACAGATTTTCAGCAATCGCGGCGAGACTCCGGTATCGTTGACTCGTCCTCGAAGCATGATTATCGAAGCACCAGCAAGACCAGCATATGTTCCTGTAGAGAAGCAAGAACGTCGCGAAAGTTTCAACGATCGCGGCGGAGCACCAGGCCGAAACATCAGACCAAGGAGTATGTTCCTCGATATTCCCCCTGTACCAGCTTTACCTACTATGGAGCAAGTCGAGCAGAAAGAGGCTCAGATCTCCAGGTCCAGCTCAGAGAGGTCCATGACCTTGATAGGGCCACGCAAAGTGAAGATAATTCCTGAACCACCCAAGAAAGATATCTGGGCGAGCGCCGCGCTGGTTGAGGAGAACACTACGGCGTCCAGATCTCAGAACAGCTGGGAGGCTCACCAGCAGGCCTGGGCCGAACGCCGAAAGTCAGCAGGCGAGGCCCTTCTCCAGACGAATCAAACAGCTGGCCTTTGGGATGCTTCCGGACCAACCACGACGCGCACCATAGCCACCGATTATCTATCCCCTACTAGCGCCCTGTCTGCTAAATCACGAACTCCCTCACCATCCAAGCCCGCACCAAGGCCCTTCCACAAACCTCTCAACATCCTCCAGGATACGCCAACTAGAACCCCACCACCACCACCCTCGACAGAGACAGCCTCCACCTCCGCCCCTCCCAGCACAAACCCCTCCATCGAACGCCTAGCCGGCCGCTACGAAGGCGGTCTCTCGTATGGCTACGAGCCTGGCGTTGGTATTGGCGGCAGCGCGGGAACAAGGAGTGTGAAGACGGGGGCGAGTCGGAAGAGTATCGGGTTCAGCCAGGGGTATGGGGTTGATCTGAGCGATGTGCCGATTTTTGTTGCGCCAAAAAGGTGAGGACGACACGGGGTTTGGTTCTGGCTGAGTTGAGGTGACGGGGGTGTGGGAAATTCCAGCACGAGCTTTTCGGATAGCTAATATGATGATGAAGTTCTCGGTCGATATCACGGGTCCGTTACATTCAGTACATGTGTTTTATTTTTGTGCTTTACACAGCCGACTTTTGCAAGTTTACATAAACAGATAACCCACATAGTTCTTCTGTAGTCGAAGGCAAATAGATGCATGATCGCTTAAATGGCATTCCTTTTGACCGTTTTCTACCCGAGGGGGAAGGTGAGGGGGAAGGTGGGGGGGGGGGTGGGGGGGGGGTTTGAAAATTTTCCTTGTTCAAATCCGCAACCTACGGAAATCGAAAACCAAACCCCCCCTTTTCCCCAAATAACCCCTTCCCGACATCCCCCTCCAATTTTCGATTTCGATCGCGACAACGCCACCTCCCTGCGGAGCTTTTTTTCGGTGCCCGGGGCGTGTGGGTGGATGAATGAGTGAGGATTCGCGGGAGGTGATGGGCGCGGAGGGGAAGGGGGGGTTTGGGTTGTATAGGCCCGGCGGCAGGGGGGGGGAAGAAGACGGGGAGAGAGAGAAAAGCACAGGGGAAGGGGAGGGGGTCAGAGCGGAATGGGGCGTAATGGGATTAGGCAGCGGAGGAGGGTTTTTATTCGGCACGAAGTAAATGAGCTCGTTTCGTAGTTTCTTGATTTTCTGGAAAGAATCCCCGAGGGGACATTCGACACTTGGAGTATCCCCAGCTGTGTGACTAAGACATTAAGATTACCATCCGCTCATGGACTGGATAGAACTAAAGCTATATAAACCTTGGCTCGAGAAACTCGAGTCTTTCTATACAGCTCATTTCGCTCATCGCTCTGCCTCCCAAACCCTGCAGAGTGAAATGATTGGCTATAGAAAGCAAACAAAAGACCGCCGTAGCAGATCTCAATTGACACCGACTGCCCCCAAATAGCAGATTGGGGTAAGAATAGAGTATAAAAGCAGCGTCGTAGGCCTTATTGCCTGGGGGAATCATCGTCAATCGCCCCAAAAACGCCATGCTGATGTATCGCAATCAGAAAGCAAGGACAGGGCGCTCAGAGAAATAAAGACATTATATTTACACTATTGCTGAATAATATAGCGTTCTGTAGCTCATGATATTAGTGTGGTGGGTTTTCTGGTAGCCATTGCCTCGCAGAGGGTTGGGCCTCTCTATCGGAAAGACGGATGCTCAATTATAGGTGCTCTCGTGCATTGTATCTGCCTTTGATTTAGCACGTCAATTCACATGTCGGGTCTAGAAAGGCTCTACGAACCTAAGTCTCCGCTCAGAGTAGGCATGGAGTTTTTCCGTTGGCCGTTGCCCATTAGCAACATTGAGCTCTCCCGTCGACGGGACTTTGCAGCGCTTTGGGGCGTTCGTGCGCGATTGATAACCCCATACTCAGCCTGCCCGTACTCGGGACCAGGCATCGTGACAGAACCGGGCTGGTTTGGATTGAGGCAATGGTTGGACGGAGGCTCGTAGGAGGGTTGAAGCGGGATGAAGCCAGTGTCATACTCCTGGTGGGATTCGCGAAGGACCTGTTCGTAAGAAGGCCCTTGTGAAGGGAAGGTATCCTGATTGTAAGATGGAGTGGGAATTTCGGAGAATATCTGGCGACGAGGAGAGCGGATGTCTTCGGGTGTCAATGGCTCGGTCACAGAGACCTCGGGTGGCGGCGTCGGCGTTGCCTCGGGCTCTTCGCCAAAGATGGCGTCGAAGTCGGTCAAGAACATGGAAAAGACTGGAGCAGGGATGTTGAGCGTTGGAGAGAAGACAATACCGACATTGCGGACACTCATCTTGTTGACGTCGGAGTTGTTGACGATGCCGATAAGGAAAGCGGAGAGTGCCCGGATCAAGAACCAGTTCACTTTAGGAAGCTTGTGCACAAGCGCATTGTAGGCGGCCACCTTATCTGACTTCTCTTGAAGATCTGGTAACTGTTAGCCATGATAGCCAACATGATCAAAGAAAAGATCAAGACTCACCGAGAACTTCAATGAAGTCGATGTGTAGCTCGCGTGTCAATACAGTTGTCGGCAGCTCACGCAAATACAATTTCAGCAAAGAGGCCACGGCATGGACGTCATAAAATTGCTCGTCGGCAAGGAAGTCGAAGTCTCCTTCGATGTTGAAGCGATCTTTTAGACCCTTGATCACAACACTCGACCCACTTAAGCGGAAGATGCCTTCTTCACTGGCCGCATCTTTGGCTTCCAGATACTCAAGACATCGATATACTACCGCTGGTAGACCAACATCAATTGCACGTGGCGGGCAGAACTCGACAGCTTGAGCGAGTGGTGCACCGAATGCCGGTCTGACGTTGGCTATTTGGTCTTGATACTGTTGCTGGGTTAAGCTGACGCTGGATTCGTTGGAGTGGTTGGTAGCAAGGTCAGCTTGATTCCTGTCACGGAAACCCCAGATGCTCCTTTTCTTGTGCTCTTTCTCTTTTGTCTGCTGCACAGGCTTGGGCTTATTTCCCCATGCTCTCTCGTCCTGTATCTTCGTTCCATTGGAGGGCCCAGAAATAGTTTTTGGTGCTTGCGAGACTGGCAACCTACCAGCTGGTTGCGTAACGGGATTTGGAGGAGATGGAGAGTCTGTAGTGCGTTGGTCGGGTATGATCTGGACGAGTGGTGCCTGAGCAGCAACAGTGTTTTCGTAGCTGACACCCTGCAGTCCATCAAAGGTTTCCGAATCTGGGCTATCAGTATTAACAGCGTCCTTCTTGCCGGGCTGCTGCTTCTTCAGTACTCTACTTGAGCTAGAATCATTGTTTGATGGTGGAAGTCTGGGCCTTTCGCCCCCTTGGGAGCTATCAACATAGTACAAGAGCGTCTCCACCCAAATATCCCGCTCGGCATCACTCTCAGCACATAGAACGTGCCGCACAAGACTGCTCGAATCTTTGCGTTTGGGTTCGAGGATGAGGAAGGCGTGCCGGTACTGATTGTCACTATCTTCGCCCCCTCGTGAAGGCGAGTGAGGCGGATGCTGTGCCGACTGCTTGCCGATTTGAGCATGCTGTAGCTTGATCGTACCAAGCAGAGAGCCACCGGGCGACTCATAGTAGCGCAAAATTGGTTCGTCGAGAACGAAGAATCTTGCCTTCCACCCACCAAAATTTTTACCTCGTTTTGTAAGATAGCCCTCTTTTATTGGCCTACCATTAGGGCCCAAGGTAACCGGAGACCCGGCCTGAGAGACGCTAATGTTTCCAGAGGCTTCATCCCCACTCGGCTCAAGAACATGTGTGGAGAGGTACTGACACAAAGCAAGTGCTGCCTTTTCGTCCATTGGTGCGTCCAACACTGTCTCAAAATATCTCTCCAGAGCTATTCTTCTGGCATCAATCTTAGCAGGCGCATGTCCGCTGAACAGGTTACGCTCTGGAAGTTTTGCCCCAGAATTAGACGATTGCAGTTGCTTATCTAAAGTTGGCAACGACAGCAAAGGCTTTTCGACTTGCCATAGCTCCTGGCGGTCCGACCTAGCCGACACTCCAAGAGTAAATACGGGCTCTTCCTCAGATCCCTTGGGAGCTAAGTAGCTGTGGCGAGATGGCTTGAGGCGAGACGATATGACATTGATGATGATGGAAGGAAGAGCGTTTGGAGGTATCAGAAGATCCGGGCGTTCCTCAGAGATGAACCCTCGATACACGCCTCTAGGCCTTGGCAACTCCACGGTCTGCTTTCTGGGAGACCCCGGCTCCGACTCCCGTATGGAACCCGATGGCTGCGCTGGCACTTTGATGGGACTTAGAGGTTTTTGTATTGGTTCAACAGGCTCGGGGTGTTGGCCAACGGCAAGAGGAAACGGTGAAGAAATCGACATGGGTGTATTTGGGGGAAATGGAATAGTCTGCCTGGGTGCTCTGGGAGAAAGCGGTAAACCAACAAAACCACCCCGAGGCGATAACGGAGGCGACGCGATGGGTTTACCACCGACATCTCGTGGAAACCTTGGAGTTGGCGGATTCATAGGCCGGTCGCCTGGACGAGGGCTTAGTGGAAGCCCAGGACTTAGTGGAAGACTGAGACTCAGAGATCGTGTCTGCATGGCGTTTGTCGTATCATTGGACTCGGGTGGGTCACTTGGTGGGTTGAGGACACTTGCTAATGAGGTTGGCGCTGACAGATAGCTTGAACCCCCCAGAGAGGTTGGTTCTGGCGAGAGAGCCTTAATGGTAGGAGGCATTGGCATCTGCTGTGAAGTATTGATTTTGGCGGCGTTCCCGGCTGCGTTTTCCGCTGGAGGCTTTGAGCCCTTTCCCTTTTTAGATGATCTACTGCGTCCTTCCTGTTCCTTCAGGACCGCAATTTCCCTTTCCTTGTCATCGTCTGCTCTTGTTTTCTTTCTCCCTCTCTCGAAAGCCGGTATTTCGTCGACCTCCAGATCGTCATCATACTCAGATCCAGAATGGTCATCGGGCCCGAGGTCTGATGCTTGTGCCGGCTCTCTCCTAGGCTGATGAAGATTCAACGGAGCAGGAGGAAGTTTTCGAGAAGCGGGCAACGTCCTCTCAAAAACTTTGTCTGGAGGAGTCGGTTCGCTCAACTCCAAAGAAGGACCTTCGGATGGCTTTTGTACAAGCGGCTGCGAGCGCTTGGCTGTGAAACTACTCGGAGAAACGACGGTGCTTGAAGCTCGTGAAATTTGCGAAAGATTGTTCTGGGGGCCGCTTTGACTTGATCCTGATAAACCAGTTGTTGTGATGGGGGCCACGGAATGCTTTGGTTTGACAGTAGCTGGGCCACCATTATCGTTCCTTGAGGTGGGCTCTCTTACAGCCTCAGAGTTCATGCTCGGTATTTGATGCCTTATGCCGTTTGGGCCGTCTTGTGATATTACTGAGGAGCCCTCAGGAGGCGTTTCAAGCACAGTATTATGGTGAACATCAACCTCATTCTTGCGACCAACCTTTCGTTCCCGCAAAGTACGCGATCCAGGGTCTTGCATGCTGCTACCTTGTATCGGTAGCTCATCCTGCGATTCGCTAGGGGCAGGGGACGCGCTGGCTGGCCTAAGAGTAGTTGTGTGGGCCTGAGTAGTTGCGTTGGGGACAGGCAGTGTCTGGGCTAGATGCTCTTTCAGCTTTCTGCGGTATCGCTCTTTGTCTTTAAGAGCTCGCTCCAAATCTTGGTTTAGTCCAAGAAGTAAAGCCCGTTGCTTGTCAACAAGTTTCCAAAGCTGAGTATTCTGGGCAGCTGAATGTTGCTTTTCCTTCAACAAGTGCTGTATCACAGTCTCTGCCGAACCTGCTGTGTTTATGAGATGCACAATGTCTGCATTGTTAGAGGTCAAAGTGTCCGGCGATGAGTTCTGTGAGTGTGATGTTGCGGTGGAAATGGTTGAAATTGCAGAATCGATTGATGATGTGCGTGGCATTGGTCGCTGTTCTGGGCGAGTATTCGAGGGGTTGAACGGCGGAGAGGCTGTTAATGGAGGAGATTGTGGAGGAGAAGTGGTTGTAGGCTTTGACTGTGGAAAGGGTGATGAGACATTCCGAAGCTGGCTGTAGGAATTTGCTTTAGGGGTAGTCGGTGTAGGCCCCAAAAAAGCACCATTCCCGTTGGGACGATTTCTAGTCTCAGCTATTGAAGGACCTTCCGTAGCAAGTAGCTCGTCCAGGCGTTCCCGAGGGGACCTGGGCTGATCCTGATCAGCCGCTTGGTTGAAGCGTGGGGACCTCGGGGAGTATTGAGAGCCGCTTGCAGCTCTCGTGATGGTAGGCGACCTTGGGTTGGGACTGCCCTGCATGTTCTTCTCTCCCATCATGGCTGAGGTCTCACTGAGTTGCAAAGGACTCGGTGCCTGCCTGCGTGGAGCGATGCGGCCATCCCCAGGGCGAGGGAATTGTGGGCTTGACCAATGTCCAAGCAGATCACGTTGTGGGTTGTTGTTGTTCTGCCGCTGGGCCTCGGACATGGTGGCTCTTGTATTGCGCTCCGCTCCTGAATCCCTATGTGGTCCATGTGCTGTTGCAGACATCAATATGTAGACCTTCCTGGATCGATCCGGCGATCCCGGTGAAGTGTCCGAGTCTATAAGGTCGAAGAACGTCGGCAACAAAGAGGTCTTTTTCGACTAATGGCAGCGTTGTTGAAGATTCAGGATGGTCAAGGTCGTCTTGCGCGTCAGATAGCAGCTCGAGCGCTGCGCTGTTGGGTTTTCTTCACAGGGAGCCCTTTGTAGATGCAGGAAAGTGGAGTCAGACAGTCAGCGACACCCCCTCAGGCGCCATCTGTGAGCTGGAAAGCCTTCACGGAGGGCAGTGAAGCAGATGCAGAATTGCGAAGTAGTGAACAAGGTAGGTTGGGTATAGGTGCGCTCGTTCTCCACACGAACATACGAATTCCAAACCCTAGTGATAGTACAGTAAGTACCTTAGTGCACAGTTACCTTACCTACCTTAGTATGGGGGAAGATGCACGGGGGAAACTAAGGATGACGGAACCCTGGGAGGCGGGCAGGGGTATGGAAGGAATGAGGAAGGACAAGCCGGAGTCACCAAAACAATTTGATTACTGAATGTACCAGTAAGGGTACTCTCGAGCAAGGTAGTAAAGGTCCCTAACTGTGAAGGTATTTAGGCTCTCTGCTAGGCGCTTTATGGGCAAGCAACTTGCAAAATCTGTGGATGATGGAGATTAACAGTTTCTGTAGGAGCGTTGCGGGGCGGCTCCCCAAAGCATTCAACAGACAACAGTCTGTGTCGTTTGCGTCGTTTCAGTCCGCCATGGCTGTGCACGTCCTTTGCCAAGTAACGTACATATGCAGAGTGCTACGGCTCTCATGCTGTCGATTGAACGCCCCATGATCAATTGTGACTGCTCGTACCATGGAACCATCGTTTGTCAGACTATATCGAATGCTCTAGCTGTACTATCGCTATAGAGGTACGTACGGGAGTACTGTAGTAGAGTAGGTTGTTGGCAGAAAGCGCAGAAGCTTACCGGTAGAAGTCAATCACGAGTCTCGAGATCTTCAGGCGGTGAGAACTCTAAGGTTTCGATCGTGGAGGGGGTACTTGCACGCAATGTGATTGGTGGAAGCTTGATGCAGGCAATTTGATATTCTAGTGTGTCTTCTGCACTTCTGCAGGAACACTGGGCGGCAAACTGTGCTAAAACACATGCCGCTTTCGGGAAGGTAGACAATCACGGACGTGTACCGAAGCGTTGCCTACCACGTTCTTCTCACAGAACGCTCCAACATCAACAGCAAAAAGGATGCAAAGACAGGTGGCCCTAAGGTACTCGTACTGCAGTGCCTCTTTACGCCTATCTACTGCACCTTTATCCTTCGCCGCAGGCTATATATGGACGATCATCCCCGATGAAACTCGAGCTCGATGCTGCCGTCTGGACTTCAAACCTTCAACCCCTATTGATCCCTCACCATTCTCCGAAGCACTGTTATGAGTTTTTGTCGCAAGCAGAAAAGAAAGTCTAAAGTTAAGATCACCGCAGTTCTCTACTAGCCTTTGTTCTCCTCCGATCCTCCTACCTAACAATCTCCGGCATTGACACGGAGTATTGACAGAAAGGTACATGTCCTAATAACAGAACAGATAACACAGTTGTTTGCACTTGAAAGCTGAGACACTGAAATCCGTGATATAATAGACAGCCTCTTGATCTGAAGAGTGTCTTTGACATTTGGCCAATAGCTTGCTCGGCTGATATTTACCAAAATGTCCAGTGGATGCATACACTTTCGGCTGCCTATTGGTGGCCCCCCTGATGACTGCTTTTCTTTAACAAGACAGTCTGGCCACCACTATTATTACTTTTCATTCTAAATGAGCTTATCGTGGATGCCGTTCATCCGTTGGGTCGTCGATTTGTCGGAATCCTCTATCAGAATGTCTTTGCGCAGAGCGGACCATCGAAGCGTGTCTTTTACATCAGACATTTGGAGCTATGCTATCAATCTCTTAGCTCTTCCTGAGGCCCTATATGTGATACAAAGTTGTGTTCACTGCCATTTCTTTACGTACTACTGTTGGCCTCTTTTTAAACAGGGCTATTCCAAACAAAAAGGGATCTTTATGTTCTTTTTCCATACCTAATCATGGTTACGGTGCCATCGAAAAATCTCTCATCCATTATATTGTACCTGCAAAGGCCCTGAACTCTTCATTGTACGCTTTGTTTTCTTGAACAAACTCTGTTTTATTGGTTGCCGTAACGAATACGGTAGTCCAGAAGATAGTTTGCGAAGCTTCGACACCTTTCTCGCTTAGGCGAGAAAGCCCTAGAACCAACCAGATGTGGCAACAAATCGCCTGCTTACGATTTCTTCGGGAGCCTTCCACAAGCCCTCGGAACTCGAGTATAAGTATTTTGCAGATCGCTAACATTGCTCATTTCATTTCTAAGAACAAACAAATCCTCTCTTCCCTTCAAAGTCTTACATATTCCCAAACATCACAAGAATACTTCAATATCAACCTCAACTATCACCAACGACAACAATGCAATCCTGCCGCATAACCACCAGCCTCCCCGGCGCCTGCCGGCCTCTCGTCTCTACCCCGATCCGCACAATCTCAACTCATTTCCCTCAATTCCTCTCCTCCGACTTCGCTCCCCTTTGGCGTGTCCTCGATGACTCGCTGCGCCTGCAAACGGGCGCCTCCTCACAGCGCAACGCTGCTCGAGTCTTCCACCCCAGATTCGACGTTCGCGAAGCCGCAAACTCGTACGAGCTGCATGGCGAGCTACCAGGCATAAAACAGGAGGATCTGGACATCCAATTTGTGGACCCGCATACACTCGTTATCAAAGGGAGAACGGAAAGGGATTTCACCAAGCAATCGCCGGAAGCCGCCGGTTCGGAGAACGCTGCTGCTGCTCCAACCAGTAACGAGAACGCGCCGCAATCCTCTCCATCATACCACAAAGCCACTGTCGAAGACGACTACGTCGACGCCGGCGCCGCCTCTTCCTCCTCATCCGCCACCCCGACCTCATCCACCGCCACAGAAGTCGCGCCCGCACCAGAGAACACTGTCGCCAATAACGCCGAGCCCGACTACAAGTACTGGGTCAGCGAGCGGTCTGCGGGGGAGTTTACGCGGACGTTCCAGTTCCCCGGGACGGTAGACCAGGAGGCTGTGAAGGCGAGCTTGAAGAATGGGATTTTGAGCGTGGTGGTGCCGAAGCTTGTGAGAGCGGAGAGGAGGATTGTTGTTGAGTAAGGGGCTTGTTAATTAAAAGGCCGTAAGACTGGAGGACTGGAATGTGAAGACTAATTTTCATGATCACAATGACTTGCATAGCGAGGGGGTTCGGGATTTCGGCTCAGCATAGCAAATGGGAAGTCTGGATTTCGGTTCGGGCAAGTGAAGGGATTTGGGATTGTAGATAGGTCACTAGGAAAAGGAATGCATAAGACTATATCTAAACATTTCCGTGGGATAATCTCGTGTCTTTGTGAAGTCGACGCTATTATATTGATGAGTAGTGGAGTGGTACACTCACCCGTAATCAAAGCCAGGGAGGTCACGAGGTAAAATCACGCAGGTATAATGAATGGTTCAGTGTCCCTTAGCAACGAAATGCCAAGTGCAAGGACTTGAAGTTCATGAAGATATATCAAACATTTTCATTTTCATTCCCAAACAAAACTCCCCCTCAAAAACTCCTCTTATCCCCCCTCCAACCCACTCCCTCCCCAAAACCCCCAAACAACCCCCAAACCCAATCCATCCCCGCTCTCACCAACCCCCTCTTCCTCCTCCCCCTCCCATCACCTCCCCCCAAGCCACCAGCCCCCATACCCACTCCCCCCACTGCGTTCGGATCCCCCGTAGCATATTCGCTACCCATACTCGGCAACACGTTTTCCCCTGCGCTTAGAGATACGAAGAGCGTGAACGGTACGAGCCAGATGCAGATGCCGAAGTAAGAGGCAATGTCAGTGAAGGAGGGGATGTCGAGGGTGTCGTAGCGGGAGCGGTAGGAGGGGGGCAGGGAGGGCGGGGCGGAGAAGTGGCGGAACCAGAGGATGTGGTTGGTGAGGACGAGGACTGTGGAGGGTAATCGGAATCAGTAGGGAGCTTGTTCAAGAGTGAAACGGGTTGGGGGGGAAGGGGGGGGAAGAGGGAACCATACTGCAAGAAAGTATAAACACCGGATCCGAGAGCTTCACAATAGGGAAATGCCGCAGATTCCCCGCGTAAACCGCATGGCTCCCGATACTGAGCAACGAGAGCAAAACAGGCAGGCGGTCAACCACAGCAAGCAAGATCTGCGTCGCAACAATAACGTAAATCAGCCGCGTCAGAACTTTCTTCGCGAGCACGGTGTGCTCTTCTACCAGCTCGGAGAGGTAGTAAAGCCCCGACGCTGTTTGCGGGTTGTCAGTAATGTTTGCGCCCCCGACAGAAACCAGGGAAGATTTGGTTGGGGGTGGGGGGGTGGATGGAGCGCATACCTATGGCGAGGGTGAGGAAGCCGAAGCCTAGTAAGACGCCCGCGTAGCCTACGAGAGGGAGTATCCACATGGCAGGGTGAGGTGTGAAGGCGATGCGCCGCCATGAAAAAGCTTTAGATTTATTGGAAAAGCTGGCTGTTGAAAGAAGCAGGGGGGTTGACCGCTTTGGCAGAAAAAGGAATCCCGCACAACATTTGGAAGCCCCCACTGTTTGGATTCAGGACACGAAGCGCAGTATTTACTTCTTTTCCAACTTTATCACTGCTTCCATAATTCTGAACTACTCCCAACCATGTCTCGCCCAGAAGATACCCTGTGCGCCCCCCAACTTCGCTCCCTCCACTCCGCTACCCAACTAACATGCCCCCCCCCTTTCCCCGCAGCCCCCCCGACCTCTACTACAACGACTCCGAGTCGCGCAAATACACCACCTCCTCCCGCATCCAGACCATCCAATCAGACATGACCCACCGCGCCCTCTCCCTCCTCTCCCTCACCTCCCCCTCCCTCATCCTCGACATCGGCTGCGGCTCCGGTCTCTCGGGCGAAATCCTCTCTTCCGTGCCGGCTTCCGAAGGCGGGCCCCACGCGTGGGTAGGCATGGATATCGCAGCGTCGATGCTGGATATCGCGCTGCAAAGAGATGTGGACGGGGATCTGCTGCTGGCGGATATAGGGCAGGGGGTCCCGTTTCGCGCGGGGAGTTTCGACGCGGCGATCAGTATTAGTGCGATACAGTGGCTTTGCAATGCGGAGAGCAGTGATGTGAGTCCGCAGGGAAGGCTGGCGAGGTTCTTTAATGGGCTGTATGCGAGTTTGAGAAGGGGAGGGAGAGCGGTGTGTCAGTTCTATCCGAAGAATGAGCAGCAGAGGCACATGATTAGCGGCGCGGCGATTAAGGCGGGTTTTGGGGCGGGGATTCTGGAGGACGATCCGGGGACGAAGAATAGTAAGATGTATCTAGTGTTGACGGTTGGGGGAGGGGATTTGCAGGGTGATATTACGGGGGTGGTAAAGGGGATGGATGATGTGGATGTGGTGGATGCCAGGCGGAAGAACAAGGAGACTCGGAGGAAGGAGGACCGGAAAGGGAGTAAGGGGTGGATTATGAAGAAGAAAGGCCAGATGGAAAGAAAGGGGAAGGTGGTAAAGTCGTCATCTAAGTATACTGGGCGAAAGAGGGGCCCGACGTTCTGATGCCATTTTGTCTTGCTGGTCTTGCGATTTAGCGTGGTGCTCGAGGCGTTTGTCAACCTGCGTCATCTCTGCGTCGGGCAGGATTTTTGATAAAGATACGTGTTGCTACAGGTACCAAAAATGCATCAAGGACATCTCGCTCATTCGCTCATATCGCCCTATCCTGTACGGGTATACCTCCTTATGTACACATTGACTCTATACGGCTTATTCAACTTCTTCCATTTTCTCCAAAACAGCTCTGGTGAATTCATGTGTGGAATTAGTTCCGCCCATATCAGGGGTTCTAGTTTTACTAATATTAGGTCAGCGAATCGTCTATAAGCGGCTGCCTTGAGACCATACCCTTCACCAATGACAGCGTAGACACCCTTCGATATGCGATTTGCATGCGCATCCAGACCTAGATGACGAAGGAGCATTGAGCTGGAGAGAAGCATGGCGGAAGGGTTGGCTTGGTCTTTGCCTTTAATATCAAGACCGACATGACGACATCCAGGCTCAAAAACTGCAACATCTCGACCCATGTTGCATCCTGGTACGATGCCCGGGCCCCCCACGAGTGCAGCACCGACATTCGAAAGGATACCTCCATAAAGGTTGGGCATGACCATGACGTCGAATTGCTGTGGCCTAGAGACTGCCTGCATTGACGCATTGTCGACGATCATGTCGTTGACCTCGAGCGTCGGGTAATCCTGAGCGACCTTGTGAAAGGTATCTCTGAATAGGCCATCGGCAAGCTTCATGATGTTGGCCTTGTGAATACAGGTAACCTTCTTCCTGTGATTTGCGAGCGCGAAACTGAAAGCGAATTTAGCGATACGCTCAGATTTTGCCCTGGTGATGATCTTAAGTGACTCGATGACACCCGAGACGGATTGGTGCTCCAGGCCGGAATATTCGCCCTCTGTGTTCTCACGAATTATACAGAGGTCCACGTTATCGTGTCGTGTCTTATAGCCAGGAATATTCTTGATAAGCACAATAGATGCGTAGATGTCGAGTTCTTGCCGTAGTGCAACATTGAAGGACTGGTGGCCCGACCGCTCCACGGGAGTGTGCAGGATACCTTGATGTATTTAGCCTTGCCTTTGCCGGTGACCCAGAGTGCCACACCTTTGAGACCCAGCTTATTACGCTTCAAGGATGCAATTGATTCTCGGAACAAGTCCTCTGAATGCTTATCTCCTGTATCAACCCCAGTGACATCGATCTGTTCCCACTCAACCGGAACGTTGTCGGCTTTGAACACCGTCTTAACAGAGTTGGCGACCTCGGCACCGATTCCGTCGCCTAAGTGATTCTAAGCCGCTTTTCAACAATAGCAAACACAGCCCTTGGGCTCGATCTCGTACCTGGGATGAGAGTTGTTGTGTACTTTCCACCGAACTTGGTCGGTTTGAATATATCTGACTGCACAGTTGCCATTGCTGCATAGTTGCGTCAGATAGAAGATTTCGGCTTTAGGAAGTGGTAAGACACACTTCTTGATGGCTGCGAGAGCGCTGCACATCGTGGTGAACATCTGGCGCCTCGTAGGACCGGCTGATGGGGTGAACACCGCGTTAGCATTGCATGGCCTTGTACAAATGGATCCCTGTCACAGCACGTAGGAAAGGGCCTTACCTGCGCCACTCTAGTGGCAGAGCTTCGAGACAGCATTATGGAATGGACATAGGATATGCGGAGAAGGATGGAGTGTAACAAAAAGAAAAGCAAATGCCAAGCTTCAATACAGATACTCCGTATGGATACCGTATGCTGCTAATGCGGATGCGGCGTGGTCAGCCGAGGCGAGAGGGACGCTAAGGGAGTCGGCCTGACTTTGCATTGCACAACTTCGACACTGGTCAGTCACATCAACAACCCTACAGAGTCCACGGTAAGATAGGGCAGCGTAAAGACTCGAGCATCATCTGTTGTTGCAGAAGAGAGCTGCCTCACCTCTACCGTGCTTTGAATGGCTGTCGCTGGTTGAACGATAGTCACGCTGGGCTACGTCTACCGAATGTCCTAACTGGAATCCCTCGGATTCTACTTCGCAATGGAGACTTGACTTATGTTACGGACAGTCTTGCAGTCCCTACTTCATCCAATCAATCTCGATGGATAAATACCTTATTCCACTCACTGAAGATGAATCTCTGCATACCCTAAGTTCGCCTCGATTGTCTTCCTCTTCTTAGCTGTCATCTGACGAAGAAGGATCTTTCTCTACCTTTCTCTTTTGCCAAGCGCTATATTGTTTGCTAGGGAATTCGTAGCAATGGACATTGCTCCGTAGCACAGAGCGTTGCTCCATGAAGGTTACAGATTCTCAGGTGTTTTCTGGAATCTTGTTGTTGCTCTCTGCACTACGAGCCAGTGCTAACGAAACGCGATTGAGGACCAGCAGCTAGTAGATGTTTCTGCTATCACGAGGTGGTGAATTGGCAAATATCTGTAACCTTTCAGTATGGTAAAGCTATTTGATAACCTCGAAGGCTTACCCGTCTCAGCGCACAAACTCGGGTCCGTGCTGTCATATGTACTCGTACTACGTGAGTGTCTTTAGCTCAGTGTGTGTGACTGGGTCTCAGAGCCCATCTCCTTGCCTGCTTGTGGACAGCAGTACCGCAGCAAAGGCAGTCCACGTGGGCGAGGATTAGTGGGCGCTGCATGGTACCGCTCTCTGAATTGATCTCAGTGGGTTTGTCGACTTTATAGACAATAAAGAGACCCGGGCCTGCAGGTGCGGCGGCTGTCATGTGGATTCCACAAGGAAGCTCAAGCAGTTGCAGTAGCACAAATTCGAGTGCATGAACCCTTACATCTGACAGTTGCTTACTTGACTAGTTACCATGGTCCAGTACAGCTTCGTTGTGCCTGAGTGTTACCGATTACCGATTCCATTGCCAGAGTCGGTCGCTCGAATAAGGTTAGCGCGTTAGGGCTTGATTAACCGGATTTGGGTATCAATAAGTCAACCCACGGAGATTATTTTTCACCGTCAATGGGCATTGGCAATTCAAGTCCGGAACGCCCATTATTGATATCATAAAGGAGAGCTATTTCGAGAAAGACATTGGCGAGTGTAATGACTGGCCGTTAAAAATCGATATCCACCAAAGCCTTGCTAGTAGCTATGGCCGGCTGCCACCATGAATAGCTCCCCAAACCCGATGCAAGATTCGAAATCCGCACGGGTCGATAGCGAATCTCCCTGGTACCTCAAACTGCCAGGCCTGTGGGCTCGATCACTGTCACACTCAGATGGCTAGATGCGTCCCGCACAACTCGACAATCTTCGCGATGCTATCGTCCTTGTTCCCGACTTTCTTTGGTGAAAGGTGTCATTGCCACATAACCCTGTTGAAATATTCGTTATTGACAGGGGCCTGGTTCGCACCATTGGCAGCCTATCATACTATCCTTTTGACTACCCTCTTTATTGGCGTTGGCAGTGCCACTTCACTTCTAACTTATTGCAATTTCATCAGGTTTATTGAAGCCTTGATAGTACTATAAGATCCTTCGAGTCCTCCTCAATAAAATTATTCAGATCACTGCACTGTTCCTTCCAAGTCACTATATCTTCTTCACTTTTTTGCAAGATCATCTTTGATAGATATCTTCTTTACCAACTCACCTTCTACTTACATCCTTCAACCAAACATCTTCATTACTACAACAATCTTACTTCTTCATATCCTTCAACCAAACATCTTCTTGACGAAGACTATCTTACTTCTACACTCAACCGTTACCCAACATCTTCTTTACACTACAAACTTACCTCTACATAAATACTATCAAAATGAAGGTCACATCTATCCTTTTCGCCGCCGTCCTGGCCACCGCATCTGTTCAGGCTATGCCAACCCAAGGCCCCAGCCCAGAAGATGTGCAGGTCACAAACACGAAGCGTGCGGTCGAGGCCATTGCTGACGCCCTCGCTGCTCCTATGCCATTCAAGAACATCGAGCGCGACCCCGAGGCTCACGTCAAGGAGATCTGGTGCTACCGCCCTGGTGAGCCATGCTACAAAGCCAAGCGTGATGCTCTCGCCCTTGCTGCGGCCTTTGCTGAGGCGACCGAGTCTGCCAAGCCTGTTGGAAGCGGTAAGCACTTTTCACTTACAGCCCTATTCCTCCTGCTGTTGAAAACATCACTTTATTTCCCCTGGTTCCAGTCCTGATTCCATCATCTTTACCGCATTGTCTCCGCTTTCTAAAAGTCAGTATGCTAACGAGCTATCTCACAGATCTCATGGAGCGCGACCCCGAGGCCCACGTCAAGGAGATCTGGTGCTACATGCCCGGTGAGCCATGCTACAAAGCGAAGCGTGAGGCCATCGCCATCGCCCAGGAGCATGAGGACGCAGAAAGTAAGCATTTACTTTCCAGTCCTTCCCACACCTCCACGTCCTTCAAAATATCACTGTTCCCTCTTCCTCCCTACTTCCGACGAAATATACTAACTACACCCCTCATAGAACTTGCTAAGCGCTCCCCCGAGGCCCACGTCAAGGAGATCTGGTGCTACCGCGTCGGCGAGCCTTGCTACAAGGTCCGCCGCGCTGCCATGGCCCTCGTCGCTGCTGTCACGGAGAAGGAGCTATAGGCTACAACCAACGTTAACCGGTGGACATCCTGTTTTCCCTGTCGGTTTCTTCGGCGTTCAAATCAACTTCAGCACAATTACCCATACCCGATTGTTCATCACGGCTGTCTCGCGTTCATGGTTGGACGACAACGCTTCTAGGCTCTTCCCTCGTCTCTCGATATTGGCTGGATCCTTGAGCGCCATGTGGGAAATCTTTACCGCCTATCTTATCCTTGATCGACGTAACCAACAACACCATCAGATTATTGCCATATGCGGCGGACAAACATATCTATTTCAACGATAGCGCCAAAGGGTGTTTGCTTGGGCTAATATCGATGATAGAACAAGTTTGGGCGTGGTGGATTTCTCGTTTTCTTCTTTTCCTACATAACATATTTTACCAGAGCATGTTTTACGATAGCCGACTTCGGTTTGGACACAGCACAGCATTAATACTCCTTATCATACCCATCATGCGCGTGTGCAGCGGGCTATCGCCAGCACAGCATACAGCATACAGCATCAACGTCTAACCCTCTAACCCTCAAAGGAAATGGGAGCGAGGCTAGGTGGCTCATGGATCTTGTTTTGTTTTTCGGTCTTCTACTCCATCATGGGATAGCCTAGGAGATACTTATGTAGCCTTTAACGAATCCTCTTCAAGCTCCAATGCCCTAATTCTTGTGGATTGAAAATATGATCTGTTGATTCTATATGTGAAGTCCTTCCACACAGGATACATTATACTGTCGTGTTATAGATACTGCTCACTTAGTTGAATACTCAAGTCTGTCCTCACAACCAAAGTACTTGACAGTCCCGGATCTGGGGCCTGCCACTTCTAATATAAGAGGCTGGCTATAGAAAAACACAATCCCAAGTCCGATGATTCTAAGCTGACCTGTTTCTGGGCTTCCAAGAGGTCTGATTGGAGGAGTACTACGTTGACGAGGATTTCGAGGAAGGGTTCTGTGGCAGGTGCAGATGATCCAAAAAGAGTTGGGGGGGAGGGGAGTGTATTAGGGCTGGAGGGTGGGCTATTGATATTGGGAATGAGTTGCGATGGCTCTTACGAAGCTATATAATGCATCTTAATTTGGAATTTGGTTGTAATTGTGTGTTGGATGCAGCTTTTAATTGTCTATGGAAGATGAGAGATGGAAGTGAATGAGAAGAAGATGAAGAGAAAAATATCCAAAGGGTTGATCAGTCTCTCGCAGAAGTGCTAGTCAATAGTTCGATAGGTCGATATTTGTGGTATATGTACCCCATAACAAGACAAGTCCTTGGTGCTCATAGTCAGAGGAAGTTAAGCGGGTTCGGCAATACATCGCAGAACATAAACGGTACCGCGGCACTGGTGATGAGGCCAGCAAAGTCAATGGACTGCACCGTAAGACATAGTAGTCCATGGTTATACGGTGAGGTATGGTAGTCGACATCAGCAAGAAGGCGCAACAGTTCATTCCGTAAAGCTTCAGCGTTTCATCAAGAGGGTCGGAACAAAGACTTACTTTTCCTCTGGCCTCTCCCATTTCACGATCTTTATGCGCCAGACGAGAACACACGTGCGAAGGTAATCGGATGTGACTTGCCTCTTGCAGTCGACTCCTCTAACTGGGAATTCGTCATTAGACTGGCATGAGAGCATAGACGCAGGAAGAAGGTCTGCAGCAAAACTATAGAGAGCATGCAACTAGTACGAACCAATTCCTCCCATTTTGATGCCTCCTGTCCACATTAACCCGTAAGTGACGACTTTACCGGTTCATCTGGTCAAACATGCCGTATTGGTGTTCAACATATTGCTGCCCTAGTTGCCATCCTGGATACTCAGTACCGTCCTGTTGCTCTATATTAAAGCCCCCATGGCAATAATCGTTGGCAGGCATGGCAAAGTCGGAAGATATAGGGTGAGAAAGGACTTTCAACGGTGCTTGATCCTCTAGAGGTGATATCTGAGTGCTAGGTACCTGTAGGGGAGCGTTAGGTGATAGCATTGGTGCGTTGTAGTCCTGCCAAACCTCTCCAAGAAATGGACTATTATAGCCACTCGCTTGATCCATGTCCAAGTTGCCAATTGGGTCTTCTGCACTTTGCATGTTCCTCTGGTGCCTCAGCAAAGCAAGTTGCTCCTCTTGTTCGAGTGTCGTTTCGTGGAATTCTCCAAGCCCGTCTGCAAGTCCTTGACCTCGGTTGGCTGGATATTCTGGGGGAGCAAGGCGCCAGAGTTCAAGGAGTCGTGATCGCTGCTGATCGTTCGACTGCTCAAATAGGGTGATTTGTGATCGTAGAAGTGATGAAGGTTCAACGCCGTTCTGCGTGAGAATGGAGTTTGAGGAGGGCGTCTCCGGGGACCCTGAGTATCGAGTCGCATCCGGCAACAAGATATCGGTGGTTCCACGCGCAAGATGCGCTGAATGGTGGTAATGCTGGGATATGCTGTACACAATATCGGTACTTTGGCCACTATCCTGAGTACTGGAGATAGGTGAGTGGGCAGGAATGGCACTTTCGCTCTTGTAGTTCGAGAAGCTCATCTTCTGAGCGAACATGTCTGCGAAATTATCTGGCACCGCTTGTCCCAGACTAAAGCCGCACTATTTAGGTTTATTATTAGTTTTCATGACGCTGGGATATCAAAACATGTAACGTACGTCCAAACAGTGTGGCTTGTCGTTGAATTCACTCAGCCGAAGAGGAGTCGACCTGCATTGTTGGCAATAATCCAGGATTGGATATTCCATCTTTGACGATACTGCGCCCAAAGTCCTGAGATTAGTTATAACGGAGAGACTCAAGAGGAGGGATTCGGACAACGGGTAGCAGTAGTGCTTCTTATTTGCTAATGTATCCTGTGCTATATAATCTGCCTATTCTTAACTCTATTGACTATGGATCTGTGATAGAAGAGGGGTTGATCATGTCCTTGGGTAGGTACGAGGCGAAGGGCTGGGAGGTGATTCGGTAGTCCCAGGTCGTAAGAGGTTAATCCAGCGCAAGTAGGACTAGGTTGCTACGAAGTCAGTAATCTCGGTAATGGAAAAATTGAAGGGAAGGAGATGGTAGAAAGGACGAAAGTGCAGTCGAGATGTCGAAGATGGCGAAGATGGGAGATGGAATGAAGGACTTGGCTCGTGTGTGTGCTGGCATATGACGAGTCACGACTTCGTCGCTGCCGCGCGGCTGTTTCAGGACTTTGACTCTATCAGAGTTGCATGATATGTATAAGGTAGTTAGTTATCTTTCTATATGTCTACTTGATTTCAGTATCATTCAGTTCACATCGGGCTGTACAGAGTAACACAGCCCTGTTGAAACTGACTGCACTCTCAACCCTGTCCTGATCGGCATTTACACTTTCAACAGTAACTCTGCTGTTCCCTCCAACACTATACTTCATCTTCTCTGTAGAGCTTGAAGCCACCCGGGACTAACTTCTGAAAAACTTGATTGGGGTCGTATCTCTTTGAGACAGCGCGTAGAAAATCTTGGCTTTCTTTCCCATACGAGGCAATTGGGTCCTGGGATGGAAGCGCGTAGTTTGAATAGAGGAATTTGATATGTTGATGTCGAGACTTTGTGTAATCTTGTGCTTGGCGTACAAAGGTCTCGGTAGCGTTCAAGACAGCGGCATCATCGGCCGGAGAGGTAGAGGAGCAGGCAAAATTCATCCCTGCAGGCGTGTCAATTCTGAGGACCCTGGGCTCATCCAAGGATATTAGGTATAGATATAAGATCATCAAAGAGACGGGGTTGACCCAGGGTTTGCTGGAAAAGCGAACGAGGGCCAAATTTGGACTGAGAAACTCACAGACTGTGCTACCTGGATCAGGACCTAAGCCTAGCGAATTGCCACCATTAGACGCCGCATGCCTCGTGTAAGCTTTTGTGACTGGTTGAAAGGTAACACCGGGGGAAACAGAGCCATGACTAGGGAAGCCAAATGCTAGTGGAATGAGGGAGAGAACATGCGCTAGAGTTACTGCGTTATTTGGAAAGGTGGCAACAGCCCAGGTGTAGCGACCGCCATTCCCTATCCCTCCTGCTGGATCACTTCCCCTCACACCCCCTCCAGCCTGACCCCCTCCAGCCTCAATAGTCAGGTCTGTAAGATTTGTGATTCTAAGGGTATTCACCAACGGAGACATCGTATCTGTGAAGTTCTGCAGTATAATAGGATACGCTTGGGCTTTTGAATCTACCAAGATGTTCCCGAAGATTAGAGGTTTAGTTCTGTTGAAGATGTAGATGTTTTCCACTGTCGCGAAGTCATCAACACCTGCCTGGGAAGCAGTCCCGTAGGCTTGCAGGTGTTGTAGCTGTCTGGTAGATTCCGTATAATTGGTCCACGAAGAGAGGACAAAGCCACCCCACAGTTTACCTTGCTCAAAAGTCTTCAGGTCGAAACGGGTAACGATGCCGAAATTGTTACCACCACCTTTCAGGGATTTGAAAAGGTCTGTGTGGGATGTAATGTTAACATTGAGTATCTGGCCGGAGGCGATTACGATCTGCAACAATTTCGGGAAACATAAGTATTCTATTGACATCATGGTAGCATAAGCTGACCTCGAAGTTTGCCACATTGTCGCACACGAATCCATAACGCGGTGCGAACCATGAATTACCACCTCGAATGTTGTGTCAGCCATCAGCTAGAAGGGCAAAAGGCTATATTCTTACCTCCGAGAGTAAGGCCCGCGACTCCCACGTCATGGACTCGTCCCCCTACAACAGCGAGATTCATAGCGTCCAGTTTGTGGTACACGTCCTCCCATCTTGCACCTCCGCCTACTGAGGTAGTCGTTCGGTCTTTAGACACCACGACTTGAGTGATTTCGCTTAGATCAATGGTCACACCGTCCTGTATGTTAGCTGCTCCAGCCCACCACATGTGACCACCTCCCCTAATTGCAAACATGCACTTCTGTTTTGCCAACATTGAGACTGCATCAGAAACATCTTTTGAGCCGATGGGCGTAAATCTGCAACTGGGAGAAATCTCGGATCCGAAAGCTGACCAATAGGCATAACTGCCGTTTTGCTCTTTGGCATAGACTGGAGAGCCAGGAAAAGCAATTTTGTCGCCAAAAGCTGTTTTCAGTTGGGAGCACTATGATTGAGAGAGATGAACAAATATTGCTGTATTGAGTTAGGGTATCACATACACAGTGAAGACCTTGGTCACTTGACCTGCTCAATGCTTCTGACCCAATGTTATCAATATGATGCTGAGGAAGTTCAGCGAATGTAAAAGTACTAAGCCAGAGAACTTGCAGTGCAAGAAGCATCGTGGAATGAAAATTTAGCAAGTGCTTGATGAAGTTCAAACGGCAAGTGTGAAAACCAGTTAATATTCGATTAGGCGTTAATCAATGTATTAAATACTTCTGGGTTGAAGGTACAGACAGATTTTCTTGGCTGATCCCATAACTCACTTCGTCACAACCTCGCGTTGCTGAAAGCAATGCTGGGCAGCCGATTTGGGAAGAAAATGCCGACTTATCAACAGATCTTATTGACCACAGCGGATACTACGTAGTAATCCGCCACGATCGTAGGTGTGGTGTGCGTTTTGTATATTGACATGGTACCCGATGATTGGCGGGCTTCTAGAAAAAGCGGGAAATTTTTGAATTGTACGAGCAAGGTATCAGTAAAGGCCCAGGACCCTAAAGTCTGCAGCATGCTTCTGAATATGCTTACTATGCCTTATGCTAATACCCACAGGACTGGGGGGGGCTTCTAGTGGCCAGGGTTGATAGCTACATTGCATGATGGCGACATTGATACTTTCTGATGCGACTTGCGGGCATCAAAGGCCTCGGAATAAAACATCAGAGCGCCTGAGACTCTGTCAACGAACAAAGATGCTTGTGCCTTTCCTTAGGACGAACCCTCGGAAGTCTTTGTGGATTAGAGAATGACCCTACCTGATTGTTCTAGACTGCGAGTAGACGAGCGTATCGTATTGGTCAGCCTTGTGAACCGTCCCTTTCCAACTCCCGAAAGGCACCACGTTCACCATCTTCGAGACACAACGGCTGCGTGACCGTATTTCTTGAAGTCAACTTCATACTAATGTCATTCAGTTCCTACTGACGAAGTCTTGGTGCGATGCATAGGTTTGTGGTAATGCAAGTCCATTACGTCGGCTATCAATCACTCTATATCGACAGAAAAACTCTGCTATGGACGAGGCTGTTGGTCTTACGGAAGGGGTTTTAAACGTCCGCTGGAACACTCCCTATGCTGTAGATCTAGTCAGTCAAGCAAGAGAGGTGTAGGGGAACCAATCTCAACACATTTCTATTCGTTGGCTGCAATTGCAACGGATCGACGGTGGGAAAGTCTCAGGTAGGATGACAGTCTACTGTACTGACTGGCATTTAGCATTACGAGGTCTCTGCGTTGTATTCCTTCCACGAAAAAGCGGGATGCCTTCAGGGTATCGTCGTCTTTGGTGGAAGCATGAGTCTGGGAGTTAACCCTTTCCTTCGAATAAAAAGGTCAAGCTCTATTCAAGATGAGTGGCGGTCTTCCTAATATGGCGAGATGCGTTGCATTGATGCGTCACCAAGCGCACATTTCCAATAAGTCCTGGGCTTCTTCAGGCGTCTGAATAGTGCGTCCTTTTCTCCTTGGATCTATAATTCGAGCGCTGCGCAACAGGAAGGCTGTGACTAAAGGAACCAGAGAAACAGTAGAGCTGTCACTTGTTCTGATAGCTGGGATGCAGCATGGACATACTCCCTTCACAAGCGATAGACTTCGGGGTAGAGCTGATTTATATTGCAATAACCTTCCACTTACGACCTGAATGCTCGCTTTCAACTTTTTCGCATCGCATATCTCATATACATCCTCCCCATTCCGATCTTCCCCACCCCAGCCTCACGAATCTCGAACCCCAAATAAAAGTATCCATATTGCTCCACAAATTGCCCCAGCCCCTTTGCTACAGTCCCAACCTTGAAATATGTCAACCCATGAGCAGTTTCACTAGTATCGACTACCAGCAAGCCTAGAGATTTGTAGGCGAAATCTATTCTTTCCCCTCTCCGGAAGCGCACATCGCCACGAGGGTATATGGCAGTAATGACAGTGGACATGGTTGTGATGAAGAGCATGAGGGTATCTGTTCGAAAGACCCCGGGGTTGTACGCGGCAATGACGAGGGAGATAGGTGCGCCGGCAATGGGGTAGACTATGGGGTTGTTGAGGATAAAGTTGTCAAGGTTAGAGTCGTTGGTGCTTTGGGAGAAGCTAGGATATAACATGCTTTACAAGAAGAAAATTGTTATCAATTAATCGTGATGTTTGTAAGTCTTGAAGGACTTGCCCTGTTGCATTTGGAGAGGCTAGGTTTAGTACGGGATGAGGACGCCAAGGGTCCGCCATTGCCATTATACGAATATTAAGGATTTGAAGAAAGACGAAGGTATAACACAATCCATAGCGTGAATTCATCATAACGGTGTTCAACAGTAGGCAATGGCCAGCATTGAAAAGCACAGAACAGCAAAGACTTTTATAAATCAGCAGTCTTAAATGAATGGTTTTGCAACCTGCATATGTACTTGGAAAGCTGCTATCGCAGGTAGGTACGATTGATGCTTCTTCGAACAAGATGCACGTAAAGACTGCTTGCGCGGAAGAAGTATGCTGATGATCGGGTAGAATTGTCACTGGCCGGTGGTTTCAGTCTTACCCTGTCACAGGAAACTTCTACCCGCCGTCACGAGAACAAAACCAGAGAGGAAGTTCATTTTGGGGAAATTCATTCAAAAAGATCCCTTTTAATCGTGGACACTTTGATCTGAAAAAGAGGAAAGGGACATGAAGTTGGACGCCTCTGCCGTAATAAGACTTGAACAACCATTCTCCACCGGAGTACTGTAGTCTCCGTATCTTGTCTTTCAAAATTCAGCTAGTTATTCAGGTAGGTATCGAAAATGTGGAGGAGCTCGAGAAACCCTCGTTGAGCACCTGGCTTAAACAGTGAAGAACAGTGAAGAAAGGTTCTATTGAATGCTACGAAGTGCAGCAGCATCCCAAGAATGTTCTGAGCGATCGGCGGTTGTGAGACATCAACTAATGTAAACGTCTTCAATAGGAGAGATGTCAAAACGCTACAATAGAGCTACACTCCTTTCAACATTAGACATTCACCGCATCAGCGGGGCCTCAATTGGCGATTTACCGCAGAGGTAATGCTGGAAACCATCTGCACTCATATCATAGTAGACTGTATGAGTGAAATTTGCTTGTAGAGATTGCAGCATGAACGTATTCTTGGCAGTAACGTTGCTTCACATACTTCTCCGTATTTCAGCGGTTGAAACAGCTAGACGAGGCGTAAGGTACTTCCAATTCGCAGTATTCTATTCTCAAGATCTTGGGATTAATAGCGAGGTTTCTGATAGAGTCTATGCTTCTGCATGGTTCCTCGGTCAATTCTGAAAAGCTGCTAACAAACCTACAAGCTTTGTAGCTTTTGGTTAAGAAATATATATAAGGAATGCGGATTGACTATAGACTCAATTCATACCAGGGCAATCCTTGGCCTATATAGCGATGCCAACCCGTATAAGAGACGCACAAAGACTTGCAAGACATTCGCCGAGGAGGTAGAAGACCGCAACTGGGAAGGATATAGACGTCAAGATGGAGAACCTGAGGCTAAATCCTCGTAGCTGAAGGTTTAGGCTTGGGATATTGTCGAAGCCACCCGTAGCTCTAGCGGCGACGTGGATTCGAAGTTTATGCTATCAGATGGAGGCGGCTATAAGCATGCTGATCACCACTAGTTCCAGTTTCTAGTCGGTTGACAAAGACATCCAGGGGTGATCGGACAAAGTAATAAGTAACACCAAAGTAGCTATCATGGGGTTGGGAAAGTCTCAGCTTTCTCGACTGTGTCCACAACCAAGAAAGAAATCAGCTGTGATGAAGAATGTCGCCAGGAATTCTAGCTCAGAAATGGCTGCCGATGTCAGCCTTTCTATAAGCGTTTGTGACGTCGACAGGCTTGAAACATTTGGCGTAGATGGTGATGGTGGAGGCTGAAAGGTCAAGTGTTGAGACGTCCAGCTTAGAGGTGCCTATATTTTCACCTTGGAATGCAATCTAACAGATAGATAAACGGAGCACTCCCATACGAGGCATAGCATGAAGGACAATGGCCAGATGCAAAGTAATTGTCAACGTTGGGACTGATTGGAAAACGGCCGGGGAGGTCAAAAAGAAGAAGCGTGGAAGCCAACCGATAATGTACTGCTGGATGCAGCAGAGGTTGACAATTGCACGGATTTTCTTTCCATGTTCGCTGATACTTTATGAGAAGTGCAATCGAAAGGCGTTTAAGTGGTCAATTAGAGATCTATACTCTAGCAAGCTTTCTTCGAAGCTTTGGTGCATTCCAGCTCAGGCGTGTCTATTTTCATATGAGACAAGCTGTTCCTACGAGGCTACGGAAGTATAACGCTTAGATTACCTTAGTGTTTGGTAATATACTACTTGTAAGGTATCTAGTAGTGGTTATTTGACGCGTCTAGTATCCCTGCCTGAGCTTTACCTGCCACAGTGTCAGCCAGACGTATTCATACCTTCCATAGCTTCTCCTCCATCTCTACTGCCACAATGGTGAGTATTGTCTGGCCTATGTCTAACCAGGACTTACGCTAAACATGCTCCATGGAGTAGACATCGATCGGCACTGGCTACGACCTCAACAATTCTGTCTTCTCACCGGACGGCAGGAATTTCCAAGTAAGCTTCCCGGCGCTCAAGCTTCAAAACCTCTGTCAGATACCGACTGACAGTTACCTCTCAAGGCCGAGTATGCAGTCAAAGCGGTAGAGAATGGAGGTACATCGATAGGCATAAGATGTAAGGATGGCGTTGTATTAGCGGTGGAGAAGATTATAAGCAGCAAGCTGTTAAAGCCGGGAGCAAACAAGAGGATATCAACAGTGGATAGGAATGTGGGAGTAGTACGTGACTGTGAAATCGAGGGTGGCTGAAGGCCTGCATGTGGAAGTTATACTGACAGGTGCTGTACAGGTTTCTTCAGGACTGGTGCCTGACGGCCGACACTTTGTATCACGAGCACGCGACGAGGCATCCTCATGGCGGTCAACGTATAAGGGCCCCATACCTATCGCCGCTCTTGCTAGCAGACTTGGCAGCTACGTGCAAGCATACACATTATACTCTAGCGTGAGACCATTTGGTATGACGGCTATCGTTGGCGGCTGGGACTCGGAAGGTGAATTAGGGGTTGACGGACAAGTGGGTACCGGACCCAAAGTAGGAGGAGGGGGCAAAGTGAAGGGGAAAAAAGCAGGTGGACTCGGCCTATACATGATTGAACCTAGCGGTTTATACTGGGTATGAGTGGTCTCTCCTGTACGTCTATACATTGCCCTCAGAACTAACGAGTGGACCACCCAGGGATACTATGGTGCAGCGACGGGAAAAGGCCGACAAGCGGCCAAGGCCGAACTTGAAAAGCTAGACCTCGCATCTGGCAACCTATCACTCGAAGCTGGTGTCAAGGAGGCAGCGCGCATCATTTACGTCGCCCATGAGGACAGCAAAGACAAAGACTTCGAACTGGAAATGACGTGGATCAGCTCGGCCGATGGCCCTACGAAAGGACGACACGAGGAGGTGCCCAAGCACATCCTGGAAGAGGCAGAAAAGGCCGCTAAGAAGTCGATGGAGGGTGAAGATGAAGAAGAGACGACGGCGGCTGAGGGGGAGACGATGGAGGAGTAGGGCAGATCTGCAAGCGGCGTTGATGTAATAATACCTTTCAGTCCATAGCGAAGAGCGTTCCCAGATAACGGGTTCAGACACTCCCTTTACATCCTCTAAATCCAGAACCATCGCATCCCCCAACAACCCCCTCTCACCCTCCCTCCCCCCACACCCTCCCCTTCACCCCCAGCTCCACTGCCGCACTCCCCCAATCCTCCCCGTGACAATGCCCCCCTTCCACCAACCCCGCCCGCGCCTTCCCCTGCTCCTCATCCAGCACCGTCAGCAGCCCGAAAATCACCGGGACGCCCGTATCCAGCTGCACGCGCATCAGACCGTGAGAGGTAGCGTCGGCAATGTATTCGAAGTGCATGGTTTCGCCTTTTATGAGGACGCCGATGGCGATGATGGCGTCGAAGGGGGTAGGGGGCGAGAGGCCGTGTTCGAGAGGGTTGTAGACGGAGGCGGATTTTTGGGAGGAGTGGGTGATTCTGTCGTGTAGGGAAAGGGGGATGTTAGGGTCGGGGGCTGTGAGAGTTGTTTCTCTGGTAGGAGAGAACTGGGGGGGGGGAGGGGCTTTCTGAAGCGGCGGAGGGGGTGGAGTACCTTTGACAGGCAAAAGGGAGTTCATAGCTGCCCGGAACATCTTGGACGATGATATTGGAGTCCTTGACGCCCGCTGCGGTTAGGGACTTGCGGGCGCCCGCTACAAGGGCGGAGATGATGGCGGTGTTCCATCGGGCGTGGACTATGGCGACGCGAAGGTTGGAGCCTGTGCGATTGAGGGGGAATTAGTGGAAGCGTCGGAGGACAATCGTAGAGGGTATTGACCATCATGGAATTGAGCTTGGCCGGGGCCTTTAAGTGAAGCCATTGTTTTTATTGGGGGGGACGGGGGAGGGGGGGGCGGGGACGGGGAGGGATCTATGTACGATTTCAGGTGGGGTGCGGATTTGGGATACTTCTGGCTTTATGACGGATCATATCTAGAAGCAGCACGATTGAAATGCTGTGAGAAAAATCGATAACTATCGATACTGTAAGCTCTTTCGATCTTCAGTCGTCTATCTAACAGCTGTTCCTCTTGACTTGCCAAAACCCAATTCTTTCTAGTAATCAACCCTGACCGAACTGAACACCATTACCGCCGTGCCATGTTGAAACCTCCAAAATTCTTCTCGTGAACATCTCAAGTACCTATTCCACGGTCACAGACTTTGCCAGGTTCCTGGGGAAATCAACGTTGAGCCCCTCACCCACAGCAAGCCAGTAGGCGATGAGCTGGAGTGGGATCACATTCAGTAGTCCCTGAAGACAGTCAACGGTCTTGGGAATTTCGATCTTCTCAGTCTTATCGGACGGGAACTCGGAGTCGTCAGTGTTGCAAATAACAATCGGACGACCGCCACGAGCAATGACTAGGTTTGCTATCAGTACGCAACGAAGGGAGACACAGGGAGGTGAGCATACCTTGCTGGTAAGCATTGAGAGATTTGGCGAATATGTCATCTCGGGTAAGGATCATGATGATTGGCAGATTCTCGTCAACCAGCGCCAACACACCGTGCTTCAATTCGCCAGACATGACAGCCTCGCAATGGAGATAGGAGATTTCTTTGATTTTCAGCGCACCTTCTAAAGCCGTCGAGTACTGGCTGCCGCGACCAAGGAGCAACAAACTCTTTTGGTTTTTGAAGAACTTGGCGCACATGGCTTTGATCGAGTCATTGAGCTTTAGGATCTGTTTGAATTGATCCGAGATGTGGGCAAGTCCGTTCATAATGTCCTTGCGTCTCTCTTGCTTCGAGGCTCGGTCCTCGCTCAAAGAAAGGGCAAACATCATCATGGCGACGAATTGGGATGTGTAGGCTTTTGTAGAAGCCACACCAATCTCGGGGCCGGCGTTAATGTGGACACCACAGTGAGTAAGAAGCGAGATAGACGAACCGACCACGTTGACAATACCAACTGTCAAGGCGCCTCGCTCAAGACAGTATCGTAGAGACATGAGCGAATCTGCAGTCTCACCAGACTGAGAAACAAAAACGCAAGTATCGTCGCGGAAGACAGGTGCCTGTCGGTCAAGGAAATCGGAGGCCAGCTCCACGGAAATAGGAATCTCGGTCAATTCCTCAAATGCACCACGGACAGCCATGCACGAGTGGTAACTAGTACCGCAAGCAATAAAAATCAGTCGCCGGCAGCGGCGAATGGTGCTAATATATTGCTTCAGACCGCCAAGCGTGACCTTCTGGTTGGCAACGTCCAGACGTCCACGCATAGTATTTATCACAGACTCGGGCTGCTCGAAGATTTCCTTTTGCATGAAATGATCAAATTTACCCTTCATGATTTCTTGGAGTTCCATCTCAAGAGTCTGGATCGCTCGGACATTGGAGGTCCCATCATCTTTGTTAAGACGATGAATGTTGAGGGAACCCTCGTGTATGTGAGCAATATCATCATCCTCAAGGTATAACACCTTCTTAGTGTGCTCAATAATGGCAGATGGGTCAGAGGAAAGGAAGAATTCCGTGGGGATAGGGGTACCGTCGTCGGACAAGAAAGCCCGGGACTGCGAACGGTGAAGTAATGACTTGTCTGGCGGTGCAAGAAGATTTGCAGAGGCCTTCTTGATCGCTACGTTCTGTGAGGCTCGCTCCGGAGGAAGGGGACCCGACTCCTCGGAGTATTCCACATCCACGAAGTCTACCTTCATCTTTCGCTGTGTTCGGACTCCTATAACAAGAGGTGACCCTTTGCGAGCCGCAATAACCTCATGTGGGAAGTGTACCGACTTTAGGAGAAGACCAAACGCTCCCTGTAACTCCTTAATGACAGCCTTGGCAAGAGTGAGGAACTCGATGTCCGGGTGTTCGTCATATAGATACTTTGCTAATTTGGCGATACACTCAGTGTCGGTTTCAGTCTCGAATCTGAATCCTTTTCCTTCCAGTAGTAACTTCAGTTCTTTGTAGTTGGTAATGATACCATTGTGTACTACAGAGAATTCCCAATTCGGATCAGATCTGTGAAGCTGGGTCAGCCTGAGGCCTTGGAGAGAACAGGTTTGTCTAGTGATTACCGATGGGGATGGCAATTAAGACGGGACGGCTTGCCGTGAGTGGCCCATCTGGTGTGTGCAATGCCGGCATGGGAGTCAAAGACTTTGGTCATGTCTGGCTCGTCCGAAGCAATGAGCTCCTTCAACTTGGCAACCTTGCCAACCTCCTTGAAAGCGTAAACTTCATTTTTCTTGTCACCGTCAACAGCAAGACCGGCAGAATCATATCCACGGTATTCCAAGCGTGCAAGGCCATTCACGAGTGTGTCGAGAATAAACTTGCGGTCTTTCTCGACCAGGTAATTGATGTACCCGAAGATTCCACTGTATAGGGGGAGAGCAGTCAGCTAAGGGTGCCGCAAGGCTCTGAGCAAGCTCCCACTTACCACATGTTTGCTCGGCTTTTCTTGCTTACAGACTGAATGATCAGCTACAACGAAGGCACAATTGTATGAGAAGCCAAAAACGTTGTTAGACGAGGCACGGGCTAATCGTCTATAAGAACGGCAAATGAGTGGGAGTTGCGTCGTGAGTTGTGACAGATCTCAGCAGTTATGGGATCAGCAGAGTGTTTATGGAATTTCGATGTGACCCCTGTCGCGAGCTAAGCAGGTGCTAACTGGCGAAACCACGCCAACGGGCTGAACCTGAGACTTCACATTCTACGAACCCCCTTTTGTCCCCCATATTCGCTCGGGGGTTGTCGTAAGCATCAGGCACTGCAATCATAGCCCATTGGCCATTGGGCTCGTACTCGTAAAGCAGCTGTGGGCAACCCCTATATGGCGGAGAACAAACATCGATCCAAAAATAGCAAGGCGTCCGTTCCTGCATCCGGACAGAGAACTGACAGCCCTATCAACATTGCTTTGCCTTTGTCGGCCTTTCACAAATGAGTTGCTGGTTTCACCATAGCTCCAAGTTTGTGCATTCGGTACTTGGTAAGAGAACCGTTTCTAAAATCGGACCATCTAGCATGAACACAATAGGTCACTCGTTCTAAGCCACCAAGGCCTAATCCTAGTGAAATAGATAAATACTCGCGAATAAACGGCGAACGGTCCTCATCAGAGTAATATCGCTAGGACACCGAAGGCCATAGACTAAGGCAATGCCACTTCCCTTAGCTATAGAGAGTATGTCTTACTCAACTGAGTAACCATGTTTCTTCTATTACCAATTTTACTCAAAAACCATCGAGATCCTCCATATCATGGCCTCAGGTCCTGGGTTCAAGCAATGCCTGCATCCGTTGTTCCTTCCGGATGCAAATTTTGTATAGTGGGAGAGGTGAGACCCAATACTCTTGCTTCTGCATACAATGCGGATAGCCGGATCCGGACTATGACTTTGCGATCAACGTGCGAAAGCATGCCTCAACAAATTCAAGAAAAAACTACGACTAGGAGGCGATCACTGAGAACTCAGGCCAATCCCTCACTTCCCTCCAAAATCCTAACGAACTTCTTATAGCAAGCTAGAACCATATCTCTGATACCCGCACAGTGCCCCTTCCATCGGTATTCTTCTAACTCGCCAAGCCCCATAGCCTGAGGAAAATATTGAACAATCGCCAGCAGCCGAGGTACTGAGCGTGGACTTGTGAGATGGGATGTTATCACCGACTCTGCTTCTTTCCGCTGGGTTTGGTCGTCCCAGGGAGTCGTTTCCTGAGCAATCAATCCAGTTGTAGATGAAATCAACGAGAGAACATAGAGGAGTGTTCAAAGAGATAGCGCAGGCGATATATTTCAATGGAAAGCAATCTGCTTAGGCATTAATCATGATGGGATATTCAGCATGTGCAACCTTCATGTGAGGACATTTAGAAGGCCCTGGATGGATGCTTGCCATGGAGCTTTCATCGGCGGTCATCAAAGATGTAGAATGTCTGCACCACACCTGAAAGATACAACATGTAGCATTGCGAGATACTGGTAAACTGTGCGGATACGAAATATGTCAGAAGTCAGATGAAGTTGGAAAGTGAACATTAAAGATCGTCATTTTGGCTAGTGCCAGTCGACCAAATTATGCACAGGACGACCAAAGGAATGAACGTCAAAGTCAACCTATTGCCAGCACCAGGTAGACTACCAAAAAACCCTTAATACTATTGTGCTCGATACTCATTTCGCCTTTTCCCACTACGCTTCAACAGAACCCTTCGTTCCCCTTGGTTTTTTCCTACTTAGAAGCTCCCAATTGTGCGCACACTTCGGTCGAGTTATTCGCGTTAGACCCCTCCGCAACCGCGTAAAGCCACGAGAACTGCTGCTGGCACCAAAAACGGCAGCGTTCGATGCATGACAGCTATCTTAGTATCCGGCATACTGTTAGTGAGCTGGCTGGGTGGCGAGATGGTGGATTCCAAACGGTCTAGGTAGTAGCCACCTCGAACGATGTCGCGCTCGTCCAAGGGCTTTGCCGACTTCTTTCCTACCGCACCCTCGGTCCTTCAGCAAAAACGATCCAAAGCTGCTCAGAATCGAAGGAGGCCTAAGCCAGAAACTGCTAGCGACCCTAATCTCACGCATGTGCCTATAGCGCCTCGAGCTCCGTTCGACGGGGAAAGTGAAGGGGATATCATCAATGGTGTTCGGAATGGTGAGGTTCACGTCGATCCTGCTGCAACAGCACAAGAGGATCATGATTGTGTGCAAGGCGATTTATTGAATGAAGTTGCCTCTGCAAGTTCGACTAGCACCTCGTCTTCTATCTTCAGCACTGGTCACCGTGCGCTTGGCATGGTCCACCCACACGACCATCATCATTCGACAAGCTTGACACCTTTGACCAACCTGGACTCCTCACCACCAGCTAACAATCAAAATTCACCAAAGAGAAAGCGTAATCATGAAATGGCGGGAGCTGCCGGCAATTCAAAAAGGTCTCCTTTGCACGAACCTCTCCGAACCGCTTCCCGAACTCGTACTCCTGACTACACCCCACTACAGAAGCGCTGTCAGGTCAGGCCAGGTAAAGGGGAAATCAAGGGTGCCAAGATCAAGTATGATCCAGACCAAGACAAGAAATTGACGTCGAAGGAAAGGAAGAGTCGCACTGCTGAATACATAACTTTTGGGAAGGAGGTATGTTTGAGGTCGATATGAGTGCAATATTTTTGCTATCTCTTTGAGAGCCACCACCTGACAGGTGCATTTCACAGGACGATGAGCCCTCACCTGCCGATCCGCGTCTGAGGATCGCTAGCTATTCCAAGGGCGCCGCCAATCACAAGAAGAATCGCCTCCGAACTTCGCCATATCTCTTAAAGCCCTACCACTATGATGCGGAGACCTCCGTTGGACCTGGACCCCCAACCAGGATTGTGGTGACTGGATATGATCCTCTTACTCCAACCAACCAAATCCAATATCTATTCTCTAGTTTTGGAGAGATCGCAAATATTAGCAACGAGACTGATCCAGTCAACGGTGCTCATTTGGGAATATGTCTCGTGAGTTATAAAGACAGCAGATCTGTTCGAGGGGGCCCCGCAACATCTGCAATCGAGGCCGCGAAACGGGCGCACGTTGAGTGCAAGAACGGTCAACATCGAGTTGGGCTTCACACTGTCTCTGCGGAGCTTGATAGGGATGGGTCATTGGGCCGGCGCATGATACTGAGGGCTTCGGAGAAACAGCGGCCTAGGGAAAGGCCCATGGAGAAGCTGGAGGAAATACTAAAGGAAGAGGTCGTCGACAGGCCGGGACCTCCACCAAGCGCACCTAAAGGTCCTTCTGGGAAGTCATCCATGCGACCTGTTGCCCCACCGCATCCTCCTCCCGAAGGTCCCAAACAGGTCATCAAACCTCAGGCGCCAAATCTGATCGAAGAAAAGCCGATCCTAGAGCAGATTAAGCGTGATCCGTACATCTTCCTTGCTGTTTGCTACGTTCCTGTCTTAAGCACAACAATTCCACACTTGGTGAAACGGCTTAGAAAATACTACCCCAAGGATGTCAGATGCGACAAGACAGGATACTATATCATATTTGAGGATTCGAAAAGAGGTGAAGATGATGCTTTCAAATGTTTTAAGGAGTGCCACATGACACAACTGTTCACGTATATCATGAACATGGAATGTCAACAGTATGGCAACCCTAGCTATGAGAGGAGCCCGAGTCCAGAGCGTGTCATAGCTGAACAGCGGGAAAAGGTCAAGCAGGAACGGCTGCGAAAAGAAGAAGAGCTTGAAATTGAGGAAGAGAAGAAGCAGAGAGCAATCAACCTGGACCCGGTGAGAGAAATGGTGGAAATTGTTCGAAAAGAGCTTAGAGATAAGCTTCTAGAAGACGTTAAATCAAGGATTGTTGCTTCTGCGCTCTATGAGTTCCTAGACCCTGACCGACATGCCGAGAAACGTCGAAGGCTGAATATACCTGATCCACACGACGGACGGAGACCAGGTATACATGTCGAAAGAGCGGATGAGACACCACCAATTGGCACCCCAGACTCGAGAAATGAGTTCCTTCCAAACGGGCGCCGACCTCTCACCAATTCTACACTAAACATCACCGCACTTCCAAGGATTCGCAAAGTTGTGGGTAAGAAGAGAGATGCCGATGGCTTCACTGATGAGCGTCGGAGGCCGAAGGCATTTAGAAAGAATGAGGCCCGGTCGCTTCACCATCGCTTGTTTGATCACCATGATGATGACGAAGATTCTGAGGATGAACTACGAACGAGAATTTCGAGAGACACTGAAGAGCAAGACAGCAGGCCAATGAGCCGTATGAGTGCTAGCTCGGTGGTCTCTGGTGATGAGAATAATGAACCCACGCCGAAGAAGCACCGCCAGTACCGCAAAGATTTGTCATGGGAGGGTGTAGCAGAGGATGAAGAAACCGACGATGTCAAATCAACAATGACCGGTTTTGATCAAGAACTTTCCAGAGACGCTATCTTAGCTTCCCTTGAAGAGGACGCCGGCAAGCTTCCACCAAAGTCTAAGAAGAGGAAACGGCTCATTCAGGAACTTGCTGCAAGGAAAAAGCAAAAAGAGGGCGATGAGCTATTCGGTGTCGATAAAGATGATGAGACACTTACTGTGCCCTCTTCAATACTAGACAGTGAAATCACTACCACCGAGATCAAGTTACCTGCAGAGGACAGTGGAGCTGATGGCCTATCAAAAGAAGCCAGCGAGACCCCTGATCGGGATTCAGAGGTTCAGAAGGGGAAAGTGAAGAAGCCAAAACCGAAGAAGAAGACTAAGAAACAGATATTCGAAGAGCGAGAAGCCCTGAAAAAGGCACAACAAGCCAAGGATCGATTTGATGACTTGGTAGAGAAGGCACCAAAGATTGACGAGGTCCAGCTAGAGGAGGAGTCTGGAGCAGAGGACCAACCTAAGGCAGAGGTCCAATGGGGTGTCTCTCAGGACGAACCAAGGCGTACGGTTGAAGACGATCCCAACGTTGTTCTTGACCTCGATGGCTGGCAGCACCTCCTCAAGGACGAAGAAGATCTTGGCTTCTTGCGGCAAGTTTTGGCAAACCGGCCCGTTGCCCGTCTGGGTAATGTGGCCACATGGGCTTGGAAACAGAAGGAGATTAAAGCGTTGAATCGCGGGGGTGAGCGAGGTGTCGTACGAGCGGAGACTAAGATCCAGGGATACTATGTCCCTAACCTCTCAGGCTCCGCTCGTACAGAAGGAACTAAGAAGATTCTGGAGGCCGAGAAATCCAAGTACTTGCCTCATCGGCTCAAAGTCCAAAAAGCTCGAGAAGAACGAGAAGCTGAAGCCAAGGAAGATCCTAGTGCAGCTGCCGCTGAAGCCGCAAGGCTTGCTACGGCGAAGAGCAATTCCAAAGCTTCCTCGCGGTCTAATCGTGTCAACAATCGTCGTTTAGTAGCGGACATCGCGGCTCAAAAGCAAGTTCTGTCCACGTCCAATGGAGAAGGTGATGCACTCCGCTTTAATCAGCTCAAAAAACGAAAGAAGCCAGTCAAGTTCGCTCGCTCTGCCATTCACAACTGGGGGCTTTATGCCATGGAGAACATTGCCGCCAACGATATGATCATCGAGTACGTTGGTGAGAAGGTCCGACAGCAGGTGGCAGATATGAGGGAACGACAATACCTCAAGAGCGGGATCGGTAGCAGCTATCTATTCAGGATTGACGAGAACACTGTTATAGATGCCACAAAGAGGGGCGGTATAGCGCGCTTCATCAACCACAGCTGTACTCCAAACTGCACAGCCAAGATCATCAAGGTAGAAGGCAGTAAGCGGATTGTCATATATGCCTTGAGGGACATTGGGCACAGTGAGTTTTCCTTTTCAAGACGTACTGTATCGATACTAACATGCCTTAGATGAGGAATTGACGTACGATTACAAGTTCGAGCGGGAATGGGATAGTGATGACCGGATACCCTGCCTCTGTGGCTCAACGGGCTGTAAGGGCTTTCTCAACTAAGGTTTCTTTGAACAATAATTCGTACTTTCTTGTCCATTGTAGTTGGCGACCGCTTCATCAGCGTTGCATTGTGCATTTCAGGCGTTCTTTTTATATCACCCGGCGTGGTGTCATACGACCAGGGGATTTCACAATTCAAAAGGACAGCATACCCCGGCTTTGGTATCTCAGGGCATGTCTTGTTTTCTCGGCGACAGCTATTGCTGTTGGGTGTCATGTACATTATTTGGCCACATTGGAGACGCTATGGGATGCCAGGGCAGATCTGAGGAACTGATACCTATATATCAGATCTTACTCGTACCGTACTCGAGCTTGTGACCATGAGGTATATTGTGCCAGTGGCTGGTCCTTGCCTGCCCATCGCGATGCTTGTAGGCTCTCCCACTCTCAAGCACCCTCCAACATCCTCATCCCAAGCCACGATGCTCCCATTGTAAACCTCCATCTGCCATTCCCCCACCTTCCCCCCTCCCAAGCCAGTCGCACTTCCATCAAAGCCCCCCCACCTCAGCTCTCAAAAAAACCTCTCACACTACTCCACGAATCAGCACACCGGCCCCCCCCAGCCCGCTCCAAAGCCTCGCAAACCCACCAAGATGATTCGGCAGCAAGAAATTCGCAATCCCCTCCTTGATCCGATACTCATGCCCGCAGTTCCCACACACCATCTTGCCCTCCGCGACCTCCGTCTCCAGCAGCAGCGCATGCAGATCCCGCATCACCTCTTGCTCCTGCGCATCTTGCGTGTCGGCTGCGTAGTCGGGTTTTGTGGGTGGGAGCGTCGTGAAGCCGAGCTACTTCTCAATTTTTTTTTGGCTTTTCGTTAGCCTGGGGGATGGATGGATGGATGGATGGGCGGGCGAATGAATTAATTTTTAGTAGAGGGGGCGGAATGGGGTAGGAGTTACCTCGGCGGCGGTGGCGCGGATGGCGTCCCAGTCCAGACGCGGCAGGATGTTGTGGAGGAAGAGGGGGTTGTAGTCGATTTCGGTTTGCTGGAGCTCGGCGTCTTTGAAGTGGAGGGGGAAGGAGAGGGGGGAGGTTTTGCAGGATTTTACGGCGCAGGTGAGGAAGTTGATGGTTAGGAGTTTCATGGTTGGGGTTGGTTGGTGGGGTACTGAGGATTGGTGGGGGATTAAATTTTTGATGGGTGGGGGGCGGGATGGGTGGGGGGGGCGGAGTGGGTGGGGCCGGGGTTAAGTTTCTTCAACTTTGGTTATCACTATTGGTGCGGAATTGCGTTCACTTGCTAATCAATGGTAGGACTTGCACCAGTTATTATCTATGGCTTACTTGATATAGACATCAATGTAGTCCATGTCGCTGAGCTCCGTTTCCTCCACCTTAGTCCCGGGAGCCAGGCGGTCTCCGTCGAACGACAAAAAGACTTCTCCTTCTGGTCCCACTTGGTTGGCTAACCGGAAAGCGTTGACAATCCGTGATATGAGAGTAGACTACAATCATTAGCAAATGACGAGAGATCATAGAAGTGAAAGATGCTACTTACCGGCTTGACGATAAGCTTGAAATCATCAACGCCCTTCGCCCTCAGTATGATTCTAACCTGCGCTTCTTGCTTTGGCTGCGCCACGAGCTCCTCTTCACCCTCATGGTCCTCCGTATCATCCTCACCCGCAGCATGTTTCTTCTCCTTCTTGTACTGTTCCAGGATTTCCTCAGTCATAGCTTCCATATGTATCTGCCAATCTTCTTCTCCCAGTATGTCTCTCTGACCTTTCATCAAGACAATTCCGTCCTGGTCGACAGCTATGCCCAAGCTCTTGCACGTCGTGACGTCGAATAGCCGCTTCCCTCTCCATGTCAAGAAGACACTATTCATGAAGTCCGGAGTAAAGCCTTGCCGTTGGCACCATGTTACCCGGACGTCTTTAAGGCGCTGAGTGATTTTGCGGCTGACAATGAGAGGCTCGGTATTGGCAATGCGGGACGTAATCAGAATCTGAACAACAGCGTCTGCAGGAGGTGGAGAGTTTTGCTGCTGTACAGATTGTGATCTTCTTGTATATCCACTTTCGCTCACTGAAGGAGGAGTGTCTGGAGTCGCATGTTCTATTTCTGCTTCGAGTCGTTTCCTTCTAGCTTTTTCTCGCGCCTTACGTGCTAGCTCTGGAAACTCTTCTTCGTCAGACGGAAGCTCATCGTCCGGGTCTGGTGGCTTTGAGGGTCGGATTGTGGTGACTTGAAGATCGTCGTCTTCGTCATCATCTTGCCTTTGCTGTGATGACTTTTCATCCTCCTCGTCCTCAAGATCTATGATCTTTGACAGGTACGAGTCCCCCTGTCTGGTAATCTTAGGTGCAGCGACCGACTTTTCATAGCGCTTGGACAAGGACCTGGGCGAAACGTGTGGCTCTACTGAACTGGCATATTCGGTGGTAGAGTTGGCTTTTGGCTTGGCTTGGTCAGCGCGGGCTTTGTTCTCTTCCGAAATCTTGCCGTCTTCATCACTACTTGACTGGTCGTCGTCGTCGCTCTCATCGGACACGCGCCTGCGCTTCTCCGCCCGCTCCTCACTGCCCTCTTGACGTGCTCTTTCTCTCTCCTTCCTTGCTAGCTTAGCCTTCCGCTTGCGCTCCGCTTCTGCGGCAAGATCGACGTATGTATGATTGGCTCTGTGGAACAGATCGGCGGGGCTTCCGAGGTTTTCAGGCCTCGACCACGATGGCTTGTTGAATAGGGAGCGCTTTATCGGGGCGGGCTTCGCAGGCGTATTCGCAGAAGATTCAGAAAACATTTCGCCGCTGTCTTTCTGACTTGAATCGTCAAGCGACTACTGTTGGGAATAGCCGGACCGAAATCGCGATGAGGGGAACCTGAATGATTAGCGCCAAGCCTCGCTACGCGCGCTCACGTGACCTTCGACATCCGCCCTTCCAGATACATTTTTTAGCCGTATGAATTGATCGATTCTTACTTCCAATGGAAAAATGCTACAGTACTCTACTTTGTTCCAATCGCAATGCTGGCTGAGAAGGTACTTTACTGCTCCAGACCCAAGCTTTCTAGTAGCCTGACCCTTGTCTCAATGTGTTTCATCAGATTCGATCCATCCATATTTCGAGGCTAGAACATAAGGTAGCTTCACAAAATTGTCGCCCAGTGATTTGCTTCAAATTTGGAATGGTCAGTGACACATCAGTGGTCGAGAGTTGGATCTGGTCCTCGTAGAAGCTTCCCTTTATAACCACATCCTTCAGACTCGAAATCTGGTAAGATCTGGTCCTGAAATTGCCATGTGCGCTCTCCTTAGCTGGAGGGCTATAAGACATACGAGCCTAGGTACTTAGAAGAGTTGATTCACTTAGCTTAATCGTGTGACAGGTATGCTTAGAAGCATCTGTAGTGCTGGTCATGGTATGGAAAATCTTAGATAAAAAAAATCTCAAATGAGTGGGTGAGGTAGTGGTTTGAAAAAGTGAAAGACTGAGCAGGCATGTTGGCGGTTTCTATCAGCCAACCGTGCGAGGTGGCCAAGTCCTAAACCATAAGGTAGCCAACACAGTCAGGTCAACATCGGTGGCTCTAGTTCGATGTCAGGTGGAGGGGTAGTCGGCGATATCTTTTTTGTAAGGGCCGTGGATTGAAGACATCAGGATATCTTAGCTGGGATCTCTGGATAGCAAATATAAGCATTGTAGATATGGCGATGGGGAAGTCTCAATATATTGGGGTCTGACACACAGAAGAGAGATCGCTAGCGGTACATAGCACGCGGTTTGGCCTCAGAGACTTTGGCTCGACAGTAGTCTACTGTTGTATCCAGAAACCGTCTAAAGTAACTGAGCTCAGCCTCACCATAGTTGTAAAGCGTCCCACCCCTTGTATGCGGGAAGTAACAAAGGTCAATGGCTTCTCCCTTTTGTGAGCTACCAGTCGACATATTACGTAGACAACGAGAGGAAAGAAAAAGGGATGTAGACTGAGGGATGAGATGAAACACGGGGCAACGTAGCAAAATGTCTGAAAAGAGATGAGAAAGACGTCATAACAATGATTTGCGGACATACGAAATAGATAGTAGGAGAGACAGTGTAGACAAGGTTAAGGTAGATACTGTAGGCTCCAGGTAGCTCGCTTAATGAACGGATCATCGCAGGGATCGATGCGAGCCGCAAGATCCAATTTGATCTCAATTAAGCACTCGAAACCTGGCCCATTCCTGTGACTTGAGAACGATTTCTAGCTTCCGAAGATCTGGGAAATTGAATTTCAGTAATGGAGAACGGCGCCAATTCCGAAGGTAAAGATCCTTCAAGCTTCCTCGGTGAAATTATTGGGGCGCCAGTCACCGTCAAACTGAACTCTGGGGTTGTCTACAAAGGTATACTTTTGTGAGGTTGGCTCGGAAAGACTGTCGCTGACTGCTTGCTCTCAGGGGAGCTCCAGTCAGTTGACGGCTACATGAACATTGCGCTTGAAAAGACGGAAGAATATGTGAACGGGCAGCTTCGGAGGAACTATGGGGATGCGTTCGTGCGAGGCAACAACGGTATTACTCTGGCTACAGGCTTAGAAGCCAGTAATCTATAGGGGCTAATCTTAATCCAGTCATGTACATCTCTTCAGACTCATGAATGAGTGGTTTGGACTGTTGGTCCAGGGTCTTCCGCACAAGCATTTGGGGGTCAGCATAGCGATGGCGTTCACAGAGTGTATCCGGATTTTAGGACCACATGAAAATTGAAACGTCAAGGATTGAAGTACACCTTACTCATGAAAAAACTGCCTATCCACCCTCCTTCAAAGGAGCTCCGGGCACTGCACTTGTCCAACAAAAGACCGTGTGTCCATGCAAGGCCACCTCTCCTTTCTTATTCTTCTTGACCTCTGGGCTGGACATTGCTTCAAAGACCTTCGATTTCACTCTCTATCAGACCAAGTCAGCTCTTCATGCTTGAGAATAGAAGAGACCGTTAGTGGCTTACGGTCAACTCTTCTCCCTCTAGTACAGCAATCTGGCTTAGAGAATGATATCTCTCCCATACAGCTTCTGGACTTAGCCAATAAGTAAATTCCACAGAGTCTTTGCCCAAAGGTAGCGAAAAGAGAGGGTCTGCAGATTGGATGCTGAAAGGCGTGGACTGAAGCTGATTCTCGAACACTTGTTGCCATTGCTCGTGTCTGAAGCGAGGATGGTCATCGTCCAATGACCACGTGATACTTTTGATCTTCGATTCCCATTCAGTGGTGGGTGTCCAGGATTTGGGGGCATTGTCTGAACACGATGAGCACGCGAGCGTTTGTAAAGATTGGTACAGCAAACAGTCTTCAATGTTCCAGATCATGCCAAGTACTCCGCCAGGCGTCAAAACTCTATAAATTTCTTTGAGTGCTTCCTCGTTTGCGAACCTACAATGCATCAGCGTTTCCACTTATTCGAGCAGGGTGCCTTCTATGTTAGAACCCTCAGGCCAACAACGCAGTAGTCCAACATACCAATGAAATGCCTGATATAGAACCAACCATTACCATCTGAATATTTACAATCCGATATCCTCCAAATATAAGAGTAAATCGCAATGAACAAAAAAACCCACCTGCGCAACCACAACCCCATCCACCTCCCCCGTCTCCAATGGCATCCCTGAAGCAGTCCCCTCCAGAACCCTCACCCTACTCAACCCCTTTCTCTCCAACTCCCTCCTCATCCCCTCATGTGGCTCCACAGCAACAATGTCAAACTCCTCATCCCTCTCAGCCAATAATTCCGTAAACTTGCCCGTTCCGGCGCCAAGATCGAGTAAGCAGGCACCTCTGAGGCCGCTTACGTGGAGGTTGGTGAGTAGGGATTCGATAGCCGACGGGGGGTAGGAGGGCCGGTGAGCATCGTAGAGGGTGGCGTTGGCGAAGCCGGTGGTGGCTACGGAGGGGATGTTGGGGGACATCATTTATGTAAAGAATTTTCGAACTTTGAAAGATCCGCTTTGTGTTCAATGGATCGTTTGGGCATCGGCAATGGGTGACTTCCACAAATTTACACCATGTTACCAAGTTGACAAGACTCTGCGCCGACGTCACTCGCAATAGAGGATGGTGAACGTCCGCCCTACTAGTTCGTTCTGCGATGTTCTCTCTATGAACTTCGCCGAGTCAGCGGAGTCATTCTGTAAGATGTTAGGTGTAAAAGAACTTCTTGCATTGATTGACTAATTCAGAAAGATCCTTTGCTTGAACGGAATGATAAGAACTGTTCATTCCATAGTATAGTATCTAAAGATAACTTTCCATCCTGAAATGTACCTCCAACCTCAGTCACAATGTTGGCTCCTGCACATGCAGACGAAATTTCCCCCTCGGACCCACGGTGGTCATTCCTGACTGTCTCGGAATTAGGATATCACACAGCTCCACCACACGCCTGATATCTCGAGCTATGAGGACTGGCTTAAAAACGTCTGTGGCTCCCGCGAACTTGCCACTGACAACAGCACTGCAATTACCGTGCTTCCAATCCAAGGAGGGCTCGTCTGATCTGTAAATGCGATACGACGTAGCGCCCGGACTATTTTCGATTTGTGTGGCTATATAATAGCAATCTGTTTTGCTGAGGGGTAATAAATACACGCTACAACTTATGGGCCACTCGGGTCCCAGGGGGGTATTGAGGACTTCGGTCGAGTTGCTGTAGATCGGGCCACTTCTGCTGTCATTAAGGTTGTCGAGGATCATAGAAGACGAGGAGACAATCAGTCTGTCAGCGACAGAGGACGAAGAACCGAGTTTCGAATGTGACGGGATTGCGTATGAGCTGATGATTAGGGAGAAACAGACAATAACAGCATTTGTAAGGTGGAGTATGTAGACCATCTTTCAGCAGTCGCAAGTAAGCAAAACAAGATCAGAAGGTAAAGGAGATGCTACATAGGTGGCAAATTGAACGGGGAATACAGTGTTATGTGTTTTGTAAAGAGATTTCCCACGTGATACCTTGGGAGGCGCATATCAGAAGATTCTTCCGCCAGCCCCTCGCTGTAGGTGGTTTCAGTACAGTAGAGCCACTCAGTGGGCTCCGTACCATTAGTAAACCTCGAGGTCTCAGTACAACCAAGAATTGAGAACATGGATGTCTTGTGTGATGAGGTATGAGACATTGTATTGGTGCCAGGCCTCAACCGTCTCGGTGCGAAGTGGCGATAAGTGTTGCTCTTTCCTCGTCCTAAGTCGCAATGCACTAGGTTTCCCTTCCTATTTACTAGAACATATCATATGTACAATGATATCTTACGATGTCGATCATCATCTGCCTAACGCGCTCACCTGTTCGAACTCCGTTGACTCCAACGCTAAGTACGCTGCAATTGCACCCATACCCCTTCTATATCATGCAATATTTCCAGCCATGCCCATGAAGAGCGCTTGGATGGCAAGTTGCAAAGACCATAATCCAACCTTACTGAAACGCCGTAATCGTGCCTGGTCGTCCGTGACGTCTTTGGCAAAAGCCTGATAAGTCTGAAGTATTGTGAGAAAATTGCATTTTGAACATTAGGTATTGACCTTACTTCTGCCGACAAATCGTCCATCAAACCACTATCAAATATCGTCCAACTACCGTCAAACTCACCCACGCGCTTTACTACTCTGCAATAAATCGGAATAAAAGTTCTTCGCGAATTTATGTATGCCACAATAGGACGGATTAAAGCATTGTTAACATAGGAGAGATCCTTAGTGAAGAGTGGAACAGTTGCTCGGACATCGTTCAAATGAACTCTTAAAGCCATGACCAGGAACCGCTTGTCATCATCGGAACTTGACTGGAGAGGGGGACGCGAAGCAGTCTTGTCGTTAACATTGTCATTGTTAATTGTAGAAGAGTTTCCGTCCCTTGGGCCATTTCCATTGGAAATTACAGTGGCCTCCATGCGGTCATAGAAATCGGACATAACCTTCGCAATACTCTCGTCATTGTCCGCTGGAAACATAATGTCGGCTACGATGTCGACATTGCCCTCGTGTATCCAAGAGAACGGACCCTCAACACCACGATTCAGGTGGTCTATGTTGAGCCCGTCTATTCTGAGTCTGCTATGTTTTTTCCATGGTTCTGCTTCGCCAGTGGCTTCGATCCCGTTGATGTGCTGCGTTCCTGTGTAGCCGTGCATCTGACGTGGATGAATAGTGAACAGCGACTCATCAAAAGATCCGGACATGACATTGGCGGACAAGAAATCATAGAAGAGCCATTGCCTCCGTAATTGGGGCAGCTCACATGTGAAGATACTTACCGAAAATGGCCGGAAATTACGAGGTTGATGGACATTTACTAAGAGATCCTCCATCTTAAAGGAGTTTATTTCAAAGTCGCCCGGATTGTGCTCGTGCTTATAGATCCTGGGATCAATATACTCTCCAGTAGAACGAACATTTGTCCTGTCAATAACACCTCGAACACCTTTAACTTCAACATCGCGTAGTAGTCCTTTGCTATTGAACCACTTCGTAAAAGACAGCGTGACATTGACAGTGTCGATTGAAAGGTCGAATTGAGTGCAATTCGTGTCTTCTGGTTCTTCTTTATCGGGAGATATTCCAGGAACAGGAACGTTGCCTAATTCCTTCGCCTTGTCCGATGATGATGCTGCTGCTGCTGCGGCAGCCGCTGTTGACTGAGATCCTTTGCTCACTCTTCCAGTTCCCTGACCGGGACGCCGAGAAACGAAAACATTTTTGAAGGTAATAACACCATCACCCCATTTGGGAACAATAGCGGACTCAAAGACCACCTTTGCCCCTGAGGACTTCGTCAGGTAATTACCTACCCAGCGGGCCAGGGTTTCCTGAGCGAAAACTGTGTTAACCGCAAATATAGCGAGCGAAAAAAAGGTTGTAGTACCCAGGATAATCCATAAGACGTGGCCTACTAAGACCCAAGAAAAGAATGCCCCAATATCGTCTGCGTTGAATGGTCGTGCGCTTCGAATTGAAAACCATTTGAACCGGACCTTGAGTCGCGACCAGAAACCCGTCGCAGCCGCGAGGAGTTCTTCTTTACTCGGTCGGTGGATGATTGGTAGGTGTGGTAGGCGGTCCATCAGATGCTTGTTAGTCGTTAAGGAAGTAGCGCCCTGATGGGGCATCGGTCTGTCCGGTATTTGCGGTGGATCTTGTAGGGTCGATTTCCCAGGCTCAATGTTGGTGTGAGATACATCTTTACGATCAGACGATGAAGAGCTCTTATGTCTGCTCCCAAGCAGAACACTCCGGAATCCGGTCTTAAGATCTGACCGCCGCCTGGACCTATGGTGTAAACGCAGGTGGTTGGAAAGCTTTGATTGGTTTAAAGCTTCACTGTCTACACTGAAGACCTTGCCAAATACCCGGGCATAACCTGATTTTTTGGAACGTTCTGCCGGAAAGTGTGTGCGTACTGTGAGGGTAAAGGAGGTATTGGAGCCAAGCCTTGGACTAAAGGTAGAGGTAGTTTTTGCGGAGAGATTTGCGGACGAGGTAAAGTTTCTGTAGGGGGGGCACCATAGGTTAAGATCATTATGTGAACTATTTGCGGTGTTCCTGAAAATGGGGTGCAGTCGAGCTGTGAAACTGAACGGCGAAGCATTCCATGTTCCCGGGAGACTGGCGCACAATCTGCGTCCCAGACTACCGTTCATTCTCTGTGTTCTTCTTGTAGGTGGAAGACCTCGTAACCATCTTTGGTACACGTAACCTGTCCGGTAGTGGTAGTAGTAGGGTTCAGTTAGCAGTGTGATAGAATGTTGAGCCGCTCGTGTGCTCAGTCTTGAAATGACGTGAAGGAGGATTTCCAGGTCTCCGTTCAGCCAAGAGAAGAAAGAAAGCACGGGCCACATCCGCACAATCGTTCATTGGGATTCGGGAACAAACGACGCCGCACAAAGTGCATCCTGGCATCCAGCGAATTCCACATTCAAGCCAACACCACGATGCCCGCGCCGACAGCCTTGCTCCGGCGGCCCGAGGAGCTTTCTGAAGCTGCTGCAATACCTTTACCTCAGCAGAGTGAGTGTGTCAAACAACAATGTTTTGTCCGCTAAGCTTACCTACTGATCAGATGACGATGACGAGCTACTAGTCGACGCGACTAGTACCGCTCTGTCTGAGGTTACACCACAGTCAATGCAGAGAGAGGACACAGAAATGCGTATAGACGAAGAAGGGCGCCCAAGCTTTCCCCCAGCAAAGAATGTCGAGCGAGCCCACCGAAGCGAGACCCGAAAAGTTCTCATTCCCCCCCACCGTATGACGCCCCTGAAATCCGCATGGCCCAAAATCTACCCCCCTCTGGTCGAACACCTGAAATTGCAAGTACGAATGACTATCAAAGCTCGAGCAGTGGAGTTAAGGACGTCGAAGTATACTACGGATTCAGGCGCATTGCAGAAAGGCGAAGATTTTGTAAAAGCTTTTAGCCTGGGTTTTGATGTTGACGACTCTATCGCGCTGTTGCGGCTAGATGATCTATACATTGAAACATTTGAGATTAAGGACGTAAAAACTTTGAACGGAGAACATCTAGGGCGAGCGATTGGGCGCATTGCTGGAAAGGTACGTTTGGAGGTGCTCATTTTGGCAGTTGGAATACTGAAAAGCTCCAGGATGGGAAGACAAAGTTCGCCATCGAGAATGCAAGCCGTACACGGGTAGTATTGGCTGATCAGAAAATACATATTCTTGGTGGCTTTAAGAACATACACATCGCCCGAGAAGCGATCGTCAGTCTGATCCTGGGAAGCCCTCCCGTAAGTCCCAGTGCCCGTCGCCCTCGCTGATTCAATGCTAACTGATCTCCGTTTGCAGGGCAAGGTGTACGGCAATCTCCGAACAGTTGCGTCGCGAATGAAGGAGCGTTTCTAGGTACCTTTTTTTACCTCTTGCATGGCTCTAGCGCGGCGTTATGGCTGGTTGGATTCCAGGTGGGTTGGGAATGTCTCAACAAAGTGACATACAAAAACTGCATTGTTGAGGAGTTGTAAAGGCTGAGTGATGCGTAAGACATGCACGGCAGGCATCCACAAAATGGATCACGGTATGAATAGAAGTGCTCAAAAAGCGAGCAATATAGAGCGCTGTGGTTCAATCAAAGACGCCTTATGAAAATGCTTTCTGGCTAAGGAAGAGATCAGTGCTAGTCCCTCTTCAAAGGATCGTAGATCTCCTCTATCCCATTCTTTGTCACAACCAGTATTTGCAACCCATCACCAACCTCGATGTGTCTCTCCACCGCACTTGTGAAGGCATCTCTCACAAGCTGCTCAACCTCTTGTCTCGAGAGAGGCTCCGCCTTCCGTGCCTCTAATGCATGTCCTTCACCGCTCCCTGGGATGTATTGGTTCTTGAAGTTCACTTGGTTGTCCAAAAATGGCATTATCAGACTCGCTGCAGCACCTGCTGCCCTGCACTGCTCCCGCTCGTATGAACCCACCGGATCGTAACTGTAAAGTGCACCTTTCCCCTCCTCATCTAGCCCTCCTAGAATAGCATGGACGTAATACGGGAAGAATCGCTTTTGATATAGAATGGTGGATAATCTCTGTGCACACGCTTTGACCGACATTTTCTTGCCATGGTGATACTTGTACATTTTAACGACGGCATCGAGGCGTTCCTTTAGAGCTTGCCCATCTGCTGCGAAGCCGACCACTGAGAGTACGATATGCGCACCTTCTCCTGCTTCATCGTCGCCGCCTATCTTAAAGACTTTGGGTGCGTATCGGGTGTTGATGCTGTATCCTGATGTTGATCGAGTGTCGCCGGCGAGAATGGCAAAATCGTTGCCGGTGATACCTAATGTAGACCCTCCGTTGTCTGCATATCTGTGAAAGTAAGCTTGAACGCTGCTAACAAAGTCATCACGTAGCTTACGGGTAGAAGCTGTGCTCTCTGTGGCCGGCAGTGGTCGCGGTTTGAGAGAAGGAGTAGCCAGGTCCGGAGACCATATCTGGATTGCGGCTTAACAGTGAAGCCATCAGGAGATTTGATGTGGAGGTTGAGTATGGCAGTCAATAGCTTGACTGTTTGCTTAGGTGAGATACCTTGGTGATGCGCAAGCTCAAGGGAACCTAGTCTGTATTATTAGTTTTAGCTGGGTTTCCATACGCCAAGCGTCAGCGGGTTTCCATTCGGCTATTCTACTAGGCTCAGTCTCGAGCAACGGCTATCATGTTCACTCATTGCCATGTCTGGTCTGGTGGGCTATGGAAGTAGCGATGAGGAAGAACCTGGGTCAACAGAAGACTCAGCACTCAAGGTATGATCAAGCCTATCCGCTATAAAGTGCTTTCTATTGGACTTTACCTAGGTGCTTTGAGCCCACTTGTTCAAACGCTGTTGCTGACGGAACAGACCTAGACGTTGAAGCAAGATGGACACGAAGTTCCGATGCTCCCGCCACTTAGTAGTTTCTCACCCAACTTGTGCCTCTACTTGACTACTAACTAACATTGCTTAAGAAGTGTCTCTGGTATCAAATAATCCTCTGGGTCACGGATCTTCTGTTCCCCAGGTCCATGCTTCGAACGGCAATTTGGTTGGACCATTGGGCCCTCCAACAAGCGTGGCATCGATGAATGATATTGATTCTGCTCCACAATCGCCCTACTCCGCCTATAGCACCTCAGTCCGGGATCTCACGCTTCCCCAAATCCCCAATATGAGTATACCACCGTCGCCGCCTGGATCTCCACCCCCTGGAATGGAAAAGAAGTTTGAGCACTTCCTAGAGCTTAAGCGGCAAGGTGTTCATTTCAATGAAAAGTTAGCCAGATCTTCGGCACTTAAGAACCCTGGCCTATTCCAGAAGCTAACGGCTTCCGCGGGTGTGGATGAGCATGACCAATACAGTACAACGCTACCGAGGGAGATCTGGGATCCTACAGGGTTTCCTTCTTGGGCTTATAAGGAGGAGTTGGCGAAAAGCCAACAAGAACTCACGAAAAAGAATGAAGAAGATAAATCACGTCTACAACGTGAGAGCGTTAGTTTCATCTCTGCGACTCGCACTGAGCCGCTGAGCAGAAGTGGGACGCCAGGATCTGTTGGTGTGGCCAAAGGATTCAGGGGCAGCGCGGCGGAGAGGGTCATGGCTGGCCTGGATCGCGAAAGCACAAGGTCGCCTCAAGTTTCGAATATGCGGAACAGTTTGGATCGTCGAGGCGGACGGACTGATGGCGCCCTGCAGGAAACGAGTGTAAGGTCTCCCAAGCGGAAGCGTTCGAGATCCAGGTAAACTTCCAGTAACAATCCATAAACAAAAATCACATACTCAGAAACGCCAAGTGTATTTTGGCGCTTAGCACGAAATCCACTAAGCTACATTTGTGAACCGCGTAGACCACAGCTCGAGCTTCAAAACTCATCATCAGCTCAAGAACTTAGACCAGCTTATTGAAGGAACATTCTATCACATTGCGTCCTTCAAACCTTTCGTTGAAGCACAACTATCCCGCTAATCGTCAATCCTATAACCTCCGCCATGAACCATCTTCCGCAGGCCTGGGGCCGGGTATGTCACATACACTACATAGGAAAGAGCCCAAGCTGATCCTCTGGATAAATACATAGCCACGGGATGATGTCTATGGAGCTTACGATCCGTCATATCTACACTCAACCGGTCCTAAAAACCACACACAATCGCCAATAGTAACGGGGACATCAGTCGTTGCTGTCAAGTTCAAGGATGGGGTAGTAATCGCCGCAGATAACCTAGGTTGGCTCGCTCTGCTGCATTATGGATACTCGTGTCTGCTGACTTGAAACTTCACTGTAGCTTCCTATGGTTCCCTTGCACGCTTCACAGACGTGAAGCGCCTACGTCCTTTTAACTCCAAAATCATCATCGGTATTGGTGGCGATGTCTCAGACATGCAATATCTCGACAGACATCTTACCTCTCTCGATATCGAAGGGAACTACGGCTCTAATGGCCACGATCTAAACGCCAAAAATCTACACACCTACCTCTCCAAGGTCATGTACAAGCGCCGCACGGATATAAATCCTTTATGGAACCAAATACTGGTCGCTGGACTTGATGGAGATGACAAGCCTTTCCTAAGCTCGGTTGACCTGTTAGGCACGACATTTTCATCGCCAACATTAGCAACCGGCTTTGGGGCGCATCTGGCCCAACCGCTACTGAGGAAGCTGGTGGAGGATGAGGCCGCGGTTCAATCTATATCTAGAGAACAGGCTGTGGCTGCGGTGAAGGAGTGCATGAAGGTGCTTTTCTACAGAGACGCGAGGAGTTTGGACAAGTATTCCATGGCTGTGGTTACAAAGGAGGGAGGAGTGGACCTGAAAGAAGATGAACAGTTGGAAAATCAGAGCTGGGCGTTTGCGGAGACTATCAAGGGATATGGTACTCAGGTAGTTTAATTTCACGACACGATATTCGAAATATCGAGGAGTCGTCATTGGAGCGATACGTCTTGCAGATTCATTCACCCATGTGCTGCACTGGTGATGGAAAAGGCTGGCTCATAATATATTCCAAAGTTTCCTACTCAACCCCAGGCTAAACTCCTCTACAATTTCGGCCTACTCTTGACATGTTCAACTTTATTTATACAAGTCCCAATACCCTCCAATCCAACCTCGACGATATCGCCATCCTTGAGCCACAGCTGGGGGCTTCTCCCCATCCCAACTCCTTGCGGCGTCCCCGTAAATATCAAATCTCCAGGCATAAGTGTCGTTCCCTGCGACAAGAACGCAATCGTCTTCGCAACCCCGAAAATCAGATCTTTTGTCGAAGAATCCTGAACAGTCTTCCCATTCAGCTTTGTCCATATTCTTAGTGTTTGTGGATCTTTGATGATGCTTGACGATACGATCCCAGGTCCAAAGGGAGCCCACCCATCAAAACCTTTACCCATTGACCACTGGCCGCCACCGCGTTTGATTTGCCATTCTCGGTGCGAAACGTCGTCGCCAACAGTATAGCCCATTATATAGTCGAGAGCTTTGGACTCGGACACGTCTCGCGCCTCTTTGCCGATTACTGCAACGAGCTCGCATTCGTAATCTAGACCCTCGACTTCCTGGGCCATGGCTGGCACAGGGATATTGTCAAAGGGACCGCCCAGGGACGTGGCGGGCTTATAGAAGAGTATTGGGTATTTTGGCAGGGGCATGTTTGACTACGGTGGTGTTAGGCACGATCTGAGATTGGTTAATGTCAAGCTTGCGCACCTCTTTCGCATGCTGCTCATAGTTGAGCCCTAAGCACCTCACAGTCTTCACGTCTTCTCTTGCCAGCGGCGCTAGTAGCAGTCTCACGTCCTGCAGAGCTTAGTCGAGCTTCCTGACAAGCTATCCCATCCGCCTATCTGTCTCTTACCGCAACCTGCTCGGTTACATCATGCTGGCCAAATATATCTCCCTTGATAACGCGCGCCTGCCTGGTCTTTCCAATGTCACTCACGCCTGCCGGTAAGATAGCGTCGCCATAATATGTCCGGCCATCTTTGGCAAGAAATCGGACCAGACGCTGGGAGCTGTTAACGGTTGCTAAGAGTTCTGAACTGAGGTATTGATGCAGAGACTCACAGAGAAGGCTGGCATTGCACAGTTGGGTACTGCTCTTCCTGTTTTTATCGATTATATAATCTCAATGCAATTGCAATCGGGAAAGTAAGGTAGGTAGAAGTGGGGAGATCCCCAGCATCGGAGTTAACGAACTGCCGGCGCTATTGCCGCTGGAAGACTCTCGCTAAGCTGTCCGTACTCGATCGTTTGCTTTGTTTACAGCAGCAGGTAGAGTGAAGGTGTCAATATGAGGCTTTCAGGACTACAGAGAGACGTTTTGTCATTGTATAGACGATGTCTGAGAGCAGTGAGGCAGAAGCCCGTGGTAAGTGGTCATCAACTGGGGAATGGTCTTCGTATTCAAAAAGTAACAATGAAAAGGATGCCCAGGAGAATTTCCGGAGATATGCCAGGTAAAGAGCATAGCCGAAGCCTATATTTCAATACTAACGCTTCAAATCAGGAATGAGTTCAAGGAGCATGTCACACTTGATAAAAAGGATTTCGCAGCAATCGAGTATCTCTTGCGGAAAGGTCAAAGACAACTGGAGATGTACTCGTCACCAGGCATTAGAAACATTTTACGTTGATATCCAAGATTGGCCCTTTAAAAAGACTGGTCTCGAGAATTAGATATAAGGATAGCTAAGCAACGCTATAACGCCGAGAATCGTCAACGCCAGCGCTCAAATACAAAAAGACACAACAGTACTACGGATCGGACCCAAACCCAGGAAGCTCCTCGTACCAATCCTTAGGACTACTCAAGGGGAGGCATAACCCAAGCCTCCAGAAGTAATCCCGATGAGCAAAGAAAAGTTGCCAGATCCGAAATCGAGCTGGTACCATTAAGAAGCCTTTGCTTTCGTTCCACCAGTCTTTAGTCTCTGCAATTGCTATATCTCGCTCGATGCTATGCAAAGGTACTCTGTTGTAAGAATCATCTGCACCGGCAATACATTGAGGGTCTTGATCGCCAACACAAGACTGGAGGTCTTCAATCTCCGGTGGAAGCTCAGGTTTTGAGATGTATATCTCTCCGGCATGCATTCCATAACCCCATTCACTTAGTGGTAATAAAGGCACAGGATCATCGACGTGTGTTACCCGCCTGAACATTTTACTAGTGCTGTTCCGATGATCGCCAGAAAACCCCTTATCGATGTATTTCATGAGCGCTTGATTTCCAATTCTTGGCTCTCCGAAAGTCGTGACTTGTGGGTTCCAGCCCCGCGACTTGAAATCAAGGGAAGCCAACGCGGCAACAGCGCCTCCTAGGGAATGCCCTACCAACGTAAGCTGATACTCCGGGTGGTGCTTGATGAGCTCTTCGAGATGAGGAACGACATGGGGCCTAGTGTGCCTCCACGAGGTCATGAAGCCTAGGTGGACCGTGCAATTGGTACAATCGGATTTTTCAGGATCGATGGACCTCCGGAATATCTGGCGAGGACCAGTTAATGAGCTGAACAGACCGTCGCTAGAAGATTTGTCGTTATCATCATCACCAGGGTATGGGATATATTCTTGGGGCACAGTTGACAAGTCGATAATGGTGTTGGCTACGGAATATGTCCCTCGAAAAGCGACGATGATGCGCGGGACTGATGGATAATGAGACAAAGCAATGTATCCGCAGCTGTCAGAAAGTAAGATCCCCGTGTTCCACGTCTAGAGCAACAGCTTTCAGCGTCATGCTTGAGTGACTCACTCTGAAGGTGCTTACTGTAACCAATTCAAAATGCGGGAAGTCTTGACATCGACTCGCGCAGAGAAAAGGCTTCTGTATGCCAGTGCCCGTTGCGCCCACACAATAGGAGATATCCACAATACGCGATAGCTCCTCGAGGTCAGCGAAAAGCTCAACAGAGATGTTTCGATTTGCCTCCAAAAGACTTCCAGTCAAAGGAACCTGAAGAACAGGGTTTCCAAAGACATGAAGTGGGCCGGTACACACGAACAACAACACAAACTGAATAATCATATAGCGCATTGCGGCAACGTCGCTGATAGAGCTGTTGCATCAAAAAGGGTAGATTTTGATAATGTGAGTGTCAAAGTCGACGTCATGTGTCAAATCTTGGGGTCAGACCCCGCTACGAGTAAGCGCGTCCTGGCGTCTACGCAAATCTCGGCTAAGTGTGTCCTTCGCCCCGTCTCTTCTCCAACGCTACATGCATCCAGTAGAACCTCATGAGAGCGAGAACCGCGGAATGCAAGAGTACTTCAGGCGTCGCAGAGTATCGCAGGTTTCTCAACAGAATCAGCAAGCAAGCTATCAAGGGTTCCTTTTAAATTAGAATAAGAGAGCAAAAGAGTGTGGGGTCAATAGGCTTACCGGTATTCACACCGGACAACAGCAGTTCCTACAGGAACTTTCCCTTGTAACATTGGATAGTTGTTACGACCTGATGACTGATGGACCACTTTCTGTTGTTAGGACAAGACTTTCCCATAGCTTCAATGACCATAGGTTATCATCATACAATTTCATTACGTTCGAGTGCAATTAAACGGACGCCTCGAATGAGTACCGTCACCTATCTCATTCATCTCGTAATAATATCATCCTCCAACTATATCTCCTACTACGTGGGATATCATATCACCAAGCACGAAGCTTTTCCAATTTCCAATTTTTCTACGTCTGCTGCGAGTAGCCACACTCGTCTCGTTTACGAAACCAAGAATGCACCCTACCCACTCTTTCCGGAGATCTTGCCAGTGTCCGTTCGTAGCCCGCAACTTGATAAAACTTCCTCAATCAAGACATACCGTGCTGATAAGTATTGAGATAAATCATCTACATCTCCAAACCCTTTCTTTCTTCCCCGCTCAAAACGGCATGCCGGCAGCTTTGACCCATGGCATTTTTCTCGGATACGGCAATATGCGCCTACCTCTCCAACACCAACTCGAGTTCCGCCTCTAAATAAAAGGTAGCATACCTTATCGGACAATCCACAAGCACACAACCCGGAACCTTGTCAAAATCACCTCTTCCGTTCTGAGATCCAGATCTGCTGGCGAGAAGAAACAGCGGTATGGGTGGATGCAGTGGCAGCCGAGGAAAAAAAGAAACAGGATGTTACAGCTCAGTAGGAGGAGATTAGGCACTTGGTGAGGTGGCCTGTTCTGCACGAGAGGGTTTTGAAAGGAAGGGCTGGGTGCAATAGTGCTCGGCTTAAACCCAAAGTTATCAGACTTTGGTTTATTCTGGGATAAGGCTTTGGGGGATTAGAGGGGTGTTTTATTTCGGCTTCGCTATGGTGCTTTTCGGTTAATTCCTTTTAAACTCTGGCTTGGTTTGCCCAATTTACCAAATCCTGTGTAAGTATCAGATCAGGCTCGTTTATGTCGTCTATTTTTAATCTGTACAGATCAGATTATGGCCGAAACTGACGGTTTCTTGTCGATGTTCTGGATTCACTAAACGGTTTGGACATGAATTCGAGTACGTCTAAAAGCAGGAATGCAAAAAAACCAACCCAACTACCCTAGAGATGCCTTGGAAACCCACGCCAGCGAAGTGCAAACGACCACTACCTATGCAGAACCCACCGCGTGCGCAAAAACCTTCGCCGCAAGCTGGCCAAGTAGTTTCGACTTGTCCCCCTGAGGCAGCTCTTGAAAGACCGAGTAGACGCTCTTCCCTCTTGCATCCCTCACAGCACCCAGTCTATTTCCCGCAACCGCTCCTGCCAGCGCACCTGGGAAATTGGCCATGATGAATCCCATTGCGCCTCCGCTCAGTCCACCAACAAGACTCCAGAATTTGCTTGTCGGCCTCGCTTCCCTCCCCTCAGCCATGCCCTCTTCTCGCAACATCTCTTCAAACACGGACCCAAACTGCTCGTTGCTTTTTTCATCTGGGTTGATGTCATTCCTGGACCCGAACCCGAAGGCCGACCAGGGGAATCCTCCACCACCAGAACCGGCTTGCGGGCGAGGGATTTCTTCCTCTGGGTCCGAATCCGAGGCTGATGTACCGGGGAAGCCATGGTAGGTTCGTGCGGCGTCGTAGTCACGACGACGAGAAGGGTCTGAGAGGGTGAAGTAGGCATCGTTGATTTTCTGGAATGTCTTTGTTCGGGCGGGGCGTTCTGGGGAGTCGGAGGGGACGCGGTCGGGATGGGACTTTAGGGCTTGTCTTGCGCATGTCAGTGTTTCAATCTATTAAGGGCGTAGGGTAGCACAGTACTTCTTGTACGCATCGCGAATCTGCTGTTGTGTCGCGCTTGGGGATATGTCAAGAATCTTATCTATTCCTATCAGGCTGGCAGGAATGAGGTAACGTAGAGCCAAGCATACAATAATCAGTTGGTGCGTCTAGAAACTCTGTATCAGAACATTTCTCTGCAAGTGCCCTCGATCAGACCTTGCTTACCAGCCATCTTGCAGAACGACGCAGCTCAAGGGAGCAGGTTTAGAACGACGGCGAGTAATATAGGTGTGCAGATAGCTCAAGAGTAATTGCGCGCCGTAGTAGGCTTCGGTACTGAAGGTCTTTTAGGAAATGGTAGAGTTCAGGGTAGACGAGCGCGTTGGGTGTCACGAGTGAAGGGCCTTGAACATGAGACGGTGACGCACCGTCAGTCGAAACCCTCCCCCACTCGTACTGCCCCGGTCGCAGTTCAGCGGCCGACCCCAGAGCGGTAAAGCGTCATTTGTACTTAGCGTCTCGGCAAGCCTTGCGAATCAAAGCTTTGCATAAGACAAGCTTCACCCCGGCCCAACCTCTTGAGGGCGGTGAGTGGAGCTCCTTCGTGCCAATCGTTCAAAACCACGACATCCGCCATCAAGCTATTCTCTGTCTCAATACCACTATTGGGCACCTACACCAAGTCACTGGAGGGTAATCCGTCGAGACTGAAACAATGGCCTGGTTTTCTGGACCTGGACGCCAATCTCCTACTCGATCTCACTACTCAACATCCCGCCATTCGTCAACATCACACTACAAACGACGCCCACGCGATGGCTATATCCAGAAGATGGTATATGAGATCAAGCGCATCATTCGTGATTTCTATCACTACGCCCGAAAACACCCCATGAAGGTCTTCATGCTGGTAGTCATGCCTCTTGTTACGGGCGGGGCCCTTGCCAACGTACTGAAGCAATTTGGCATTCGGCTGCCGGCTGGTCTTTCAAGTGTTATGGGTGGGCGAGGAGGGTTTGGAGGCTCCAGCTTCGGTGGTCGCAGTGATCATGGTGGTGGAGGCGGCGGCGTCCAAAGTCTGATGAAGATGGCGCAGATGTTTATCTAAGGTGATAGACGCTCTTTGCGATAGTATTGGGGAAATGTACGTCAGATAAAGTAAGATTCAGCTTCCCTTTGTTTGAGTGCCTATTGGAAGCCTGGTGCTGACCGGATGTACTTGTAGAAAATGGACAGTTCGATGAACTATATAGTAATACTTTCCATACGCGCGGATCTTGACATATAACTTGTTTGACAGGATATCCCCATAAAATGTAAACGGTGGAATGGTTTGTATGACATGAATAGAATTGTGGGCATTAGTCTCGTGCCTCAGACATGGGATGACCCACGCCGGTGTATTGATATTTATCCAATTCTGTCGCGAGGGTTATTTTGTTGTCAATGGTACGGTAGTTGGGTTTCGAATCGATCTGCTACGTAGTATCAGCTTCAACTCAGTCAACAGCTAACGCAGGCTGACTTGAACCTCGATGGCACTTTGTTAAAAGCGTATTCATGTAGTCTGTATCAAAGCAGTGTTTGTACAGGAGATAAATAATGTTTGAAAAGAAACGAATATATATTAACATTCAATGCGCCTTCCCATTCCGCTTCCCACGTTTCCGTGCTATACCATGCTTTGCATCGGCAATAACGTCTCCACTCTCCTCGGCGCTTGTCGAATCATCCTCCAATTCGCCGTCCTCGAGATGGGAGGTACCCCCTGATACCCGACTTTTAATACTGAAGTAGATCCAAGTAGGCAGACGGAAAAGCACGGTATCTCGAAACGTAGGCCTTGATACTTCGTTGGGATCCAAAAGGTATTCACCCTTTACCCCATCCTCATTCTCCTGCTCCAAAAACACGTTTCCTACCGAGTCCACAACCAAGGTCTTGCCGTTCTCCGCCTGGACTCTTTTCTTTGAGCCTTGTGGGCCAGCTTCAGATTCCGAATCAAGTGGTGTACTTGTGCCACTCCGGCGTACGCCACGGGCGTTTTTGGTGTCCTTCTCTTTCTTACTCTCTCTTTCTTGCAAGCGCTTCTGCCTTCGGTTAAGCACAGGCGCTGTATCTTCTTGGCCGGCAGCGGCAGGTGGTGCCGCACCAACTGTGTCGATACCAGGGATCCCTCGAATACCCGAATCGTCACCCCAAGCCGCTCGTCTCGCGTGTCGAATGTACCGCTCGACGAATTCTCTTTGCCTCATCCAGCTTACGTACATTGCACCATAATGGGCCAAGCCTCCAAATAGTACAAACAGACCAATGAGCACGGTCCCAAGGCCCGGACGGAATCGTGCATAGTAGTAGCCGGTGCCCTTCCATTTAGGGAAGCCATTGTTCAAAAAATGGTCGTATCTTTCCCGCCCTGGTCCCTTCAATATAGTGGTAATCACCGCAAGTCGCGCAAACCGGTCGCTGGCCTTCTTAACCGCGTCATGAATCTCCGATTCTGATGGAGGCTTGCTAATATGGACACCAGGCTTCTTGTTCCGTGGATCCGGCTTGGATTTTGAGGTTGGCTTCGCCCTCGATGCAACAAAGGATTGCTTGGCTTTGTCAGGATGCATCAGACGGGACTGCTTCCTGTAGGCTTTGGCGATATCATCTTGTGATGCGCTGGGCTTCACACCCAAGAAATCTGATTGAAGGTAACTTTCAGTCCACTTGAGTTCAAAGTCTAGTTCGAATATATCTACGTACCGTAGAATGTTACATCGGGGCCTTCCGAAGCCTCCAGTTCGTCCCGTAGACGAAAGATCTCATGGTCTGTGGAGAGATATAATTAGGAAAAGCTGCGAATGTCCCCACATATATCGACTTCGCTCACCGTCTTTCCCCCAGCCAGCTACCAGGGCTAATAAAGCTCCCCAAACCAACAATGAAAAGAGTGAGATTTTCATGATAAAAGAGTAAGGCCAATATTAATTTGAGGACCTCTTGTGTTGAAGTAAGGTACCGGAAGCTAGTTTTCTTATGTAAGAACTGCCCTAAGACGTAAACGTGGCCCAATCGGGAAGTCTGCAGGGGAGTGCGGACTGTGCGGTGAGAGGGCCTTTGGGCACGGAGGGTAGGAAAGCCCACAGTCAAAAAGCAAAAGCCTGCTTGGTTGGTTGTTGCCAAAAGTTCCTTAAGTAACCCTTCCGCTCCTCTTTGTCTTCCTAGGCGGGTGGACTCAGCTGCCTGGCACTTGACAACAATGTGTTGGGGGCCGCAGTTGAACAACCTTAATGGTGCGTCTCGTTCCAAGTCATCAATTCCGGACAGGACCGTGAAATAAAGAACGAATAGTCAAATAATTCCCCATTTTCAACCGCCTGCACGCGACCACTTTACGTCTCTCTAAAGGCCGTTCTACTCTTAAGGTTCAAACAGTGTGTAGGTGGTCTCAGCCTTCAATGCTTCTATGCAGACGAAATGGGCCCATATTAAAAGTATCCCAAATCTAACGGACTGCAGCTTCCTTACCATCCGTTTCATACCTTACACCCTCGTGCTCCGAGGACTTCAGACCATTTGACATTCAGCAATGGCACGCATTCAGATCCCCCTCGAGGCTTTGACGTCCCGTCTAAATCTCGGATCCCGTTTTGACAGCGTACGTTCTCAGTCAATCGGAACCAGATTTGCCAATCTAAAACCTATCTCCGAATTTCTCGATCTCAAACGTCTTTCCAAGCCCACCACTTTCGCGGAGATGCAAAGCAGAGTCAATTACAACCTGGGCTACTTTTCAAGCAATTACGCTGCCGTTGCAATAATGCTGGGGATCTACAGTCTACTTACAAATCTCACCCTACTATTCGACATCATTTTTGTTGGCCTTGGATTGTTCGGAATCAAGAAATTGGGCGGTCGTGATCTTGAGCTTGGCTTTATGCGTGCAACAACGTCGCAGCTCTACACTGGTTTACTGGTAATCGCCGTACCCCTGTTCATATGGGCGTCGCCTATCTCGACTGCACTTTGGCTGGTCGGAGCCACTGGCGTAAGCATACTAGGCCATGCGTCGTTCATGGACAAACCGATCGATACAGCTTTTTCCGAGGAGGCGGTCTAGGTGGTCGGCCGCGAACTCCAAAAGATATGCCCTCATGGGGAAGACCATCAGGGGCTCGGGAGGGAAAGAGGAGGAAAGGAGACGCAAGGCGAAGTCGGCAGTGGGAGGCAGATCGTCGCGTTGAAGAAATAGACAGTGACGACGACGACGATAACGGGCAAGGCGTTGGTTTACATGGTACATACCCTGGTGATGAATTACATTTCACTGGCGCAGATTTGGGACTCGGGATTCGAAACCGACAACGACGTGATCATAATTATAGTTACAGCTCCAGATCTTCAGAAGAGGAAAATGACTCGGAAGGAGTATCCGGGGGTACAATGCAATTGGCTTTGAGAGATAAGGAAGAAATGCTCGTGCAGAGAGCTCTGGAACGTATACGTCGTGCGCAGATGCTTGGCAGGACCAATGTCAAGTTAACCCAACCAGAGATCGATGCCCTAGAGCGAAAAAGGCGGAAAGAACAAGCGAAGTCTAGAGACGCAAAGACAAATTCGAAGGATGTGGAACGACGTCGAAGTACTGGATATTTCGGTAATACAATCAAGAACGACAAGCTAGGGAAGAGGGGCTCGAAGGACCTCATCCCAGGATATAGTAAGAGTGGCTCGTCCAGCCCTGCTCGCGCGACACCTCCGGGAATGATTGTACCTGGCTCAGATGGCATTCCGTCCTATGCGCCGTTTGGCTATTATCCATCTTCTGGCTCCGCGCCACAGGGAAGATCATCACGTTCTGGGTCACGATCTACAAGCTCTCATAATCTACAGCAGCTAAGTCCTCCTTTGCCACCAAACCAAGCACACACTCAGCAAAGGCGGTATGTCTCCGTACCAGAACCCTCGCAACCACCGCCATCGTCTCGTTCGCCACCTTTGCCGCGGCGTCTACCGGATGATCCCAATTGGATTCCCCGGCCCCGTTCAGCTTCTTCCAGTCAGCCCTACTCTAACGAGCCTTTCCAGTACCAAACGCATTCTCCTCCACTTCCACAGATGCCCGTGCAATACAGCCAAGGCCGAAGAAATGTGTCAGGACCGCCAGAAGTTCAGTACTCCAGTGTACGAAGAGTACCCCCTATAGCACGGCCTTATGCTGCTTCGTCTGATCCCTCAATTCTTCGACGAGAGTACATAGACGAAGCCCTGGATGAGGCTAATCCCAGCGAAGATGATTCCGATTACGACGATGATGCGGAAAACTCTAGCGTACGGGTTGATGTTGTTCCCTATGGAGTAGGCTATGGAGTTAACACGGGTCCTGAGCTTTCTGCAAGGCGACGGCAGAGGAGAAGTCTGCGATGAGCGCCTTCGAAGCTTCGGGTGTACTGGTGGCAATGACAAAGGTGTTGGAGGAAAACAACGTGGATTCTGGATCGGGATATTCATTGGTCCTTGCGGCAGTTGTCCGTCACTTTGGGCTTGAGAAATGACCGATACACTATTCGTTCTCTAGAAACGCCTATATCATTGACGTTGTTGCTCAAGCACATTCTGTTTAATCTTTTCCTGCATGGCTTGGCCGACCCCAATACACTGCAGGTATCTTTGCACGCTACCATATGTCTTCCTGATATGGTCATGCATATCTGCTACGAAGGTCCCAGGACAGCCAGTGAAGTCCTCACTCAGTCCCATCTCTTTCAGCTCCTGCATTCTTGCTTCCTTTTCCGATAACAAAAGTCTTTCGCTGGCCACATAGTCCGCAGAAACTATATGTAAAGGAGTCTCCAACAAGAGCAGCAAGAGAATGACGACAAGGCCTGTCCGGTCTTTCCCTTGGGTACAATGGATCATGACAGGATATTCCCTCGAATCGGCCAGCACTTGGAAGACCTGACGAATCTCGGACTTGCTGTGGTCGAGGGAGTCTTTGCCAAGTCCGATGAGTCCCTGAGACTGCATGACTTCTCGGCCTAGGATGCTGATAGCTTCGGTCCTGTAGCCGAGGGTTATGAGACTTATTAACTTTCTAGTAGACGGTTAGAAAAAATGTCCGAATGGGAAAACCAACGGAACAGACGTCAAGCTGGACCATCTAAGCTTCCACAAGAGTGCCCGCTCGTACGCACTACCATTGAGATTGATCTCGTGATACCGTATCTGGGAGATCTTTAGCGGTTCAGCTGCCGCGCTATTCGATCGGGGTGCTGCTGCCGAACTTGCAACAAGGTCATTGCGCTTCTTGGCTTGATTAACGTGCTCAGTTCTATGAGGAGGCTTAGGAAACGTAGCATTATAGAAGGGATATTAGGGGGTTATAGACTTAGATCTCAAGTCAATCACAGTAGCGATATGGAACCTTTCAACCAAAGCTCTCCTATCTTGAGAAACTGCATCGTCGGGCTACATCCGTAAGTCAGCATCGTTCAAGTCATGAGGATGCGCTTCGACGTACCCTTGCACTTCTGAAAACTTGCCCTTCTCGTAAGGCGCTACGAAGACTCAGCCCAAGCTTTACACGATTGCTAGCATAGAGGTAATTGGAGGAGTCACTCACGTTGAGCCTTGAAGACGATTCACAGTCTGTCCAACATCACGGAAGTTTAAGATGGAGGGGAAGGGGCTCTCAGGAACGATTTCACCGTCGAGCATCGTAGGTTTCTGAGCCATACTACTACTTCTGTGCGCATCGGAGCATTCAAATTTCTGTCATGGCAGATAGATATAACGAGTTAGTGTTATCGGTCATTTGCAGTGTTGTCACGGTGATTCTAGCGAACACTCCACAGCTTAACACCAAATCAGGTCCAATCTGGATAGATGGCTTTCGCTTAAACGTTCTAAGAGCGGCAGTAGTAAATGATAGAGTCTTAATTTACCTACGGTAGATACAGAGTCCAGGCCTGTGTCCCTTGTACAGTAGGTAGTTTGCTACACAGAGATACGTGAAATGTAGTTGAGCCAAGCGTTGGGCGTCCAAGAAAGGGGAGTACTGTAGCCTCATACGTCATCGGTACAGTCCAGTTGACATTCCCAGCTTGTAGTGTCGACTAGCCCCCATGCTGTCATAAGTCAAGCAGTAGTAAACATCTCTTTACATCCCATTATCCAACATTACCTTCTCCATCCTCCAGGCCAGATATAGCTTGTTATTTCATGGGGTCATAGGCAACTGGTGCTGCCATAATATCCAACTCATCTAAGAACCGATCGAGACGCTGTTGGCGATATGGCCGGCACGAAGTCGCAGAAGCTTGAGGATCAAGGTGAGCACACTTCATAAGATTCATGCCGGAGTATGTGTCGCGCTAAGACGTACAAGCTGCGAATGCTGCTCTGTATGACACAAAGCGAGATAGAGGAAACAAACATCGAAGCAATTACCCTTTGGATGAGGAGAATAAGTTATCCTCAGCAGGTAAGGACTTGACAATCCTCACGACAAGATATCCTCCACCTTACAATTTCAACTGTATAGGAGCTGCTGCTTCACTTAAACATGCCGATCCGCGCGACCTTCCGTCTTTCCCTTCTGCAGGGTTCACCAACAAAGATGCCTGGGCAGGAGCGGCTGCAAACCTGGCAAACGCCAACCAAAAGCCCTTCGAATATTGGAAACCTGACCCTTCCGCATCTGCAAACAAGGCTGCACTGTTGGCAAAAGACTACAAAGCTGCCCCGCTTTGGCATCCAGAAATGAGCGCTGCCGGCTCCAAAGCCGCGCTCCTTGCTGCCAAGGATGGAGGGCACGTCAACATATGGAGGCCCGAACCGACCGATGCCAGTAATTCCGCGGCCGGGCAGGCTATGCGCATGAAAGAATTAAGCCCTCAAGTATACCAAGGCGTTACTACTGATGAGAGCAAGAGGGCATTACTTGCCGCGACCGGTGCTATGTCTGGCAGCAGAAGGCGCGCTGGGTCTATGCCTGTGGCTAATCCGGCGTATCCAGACTCGGCGAACTCTGCAGTAAATGCTCTCAGTGCCGCGACTTTTGCCAACAAACCTTCAAACAGGACTACCCAACCACGCAGTGAAGCGCTAAGTGCAATAGACGCAGGTCGGATCCATAATGCAGCGGTGACCAATCTATCCCGCGAAATGTATACCTCACATCCACCCGTCGCACCAGAGGTCGAAGAGAAGAACAGACAAGCTGGCCTCCGAGCTGCGGCAATTTCAATGGCGAAGCAAATGTACGACGTGCAACAAAAAGCAATAGATGCAGCTTCCGCGGATCTAGAAAGCGCCGAAAGCCGCTATGCTGCCACCAGTGTGCATAATCGCCAGGCTTCGACTACAACGTCAGCGACGGCGCAACAATCCGCCCCTCAGTACGTCAAGCTACAAGAAGCCGCACAGAAGTTGGCAGCAGAGCGTCTTGCCAAGCTTCACGATGAACACGCCGCGTACAGAAATTATTATGGCGCTGCTGCCCCACCGCAGTCTAGGTTATCGATACGTGGACGGACTCGAAGGCGAGCTTCCAGCGACGGGCAAATCGACGAGTCCGACGCCGCGCGTTCAAGACAAATACGATCTGAGATGTCTCTGTTTAGCGACAAGCTAGCACAGGTCGATGCAACGAAGCGGCAAAAGGACAGAGATTCGTTAATGGCGGCTGCGCAGCGCAACGTCAAAGCCAGTATGCATGGCATGGATGAAAAGGTTTTCAATGAGACTGGCAAAGCTTCACCGGCAATGATGGAGGATTGGGAGGCCAAAGCGAGCGCTCGTGCGAAAGCCGATAGTGAAGCACGGATGGTTAATCATGGAAGGGTCAATATTGGTGGTGGAAAGTATCTCGATCAATCTGAAATCAATGCTATTGCCGCGCAACGAGTTCAACCGACACTAGATGAAATCTCCGCGAAAGCAGAGAAGCAGCGAGCCCGAGACGAGCAAATCAGACAAGAACAATTAGAAAGGGAGCGGATTGCGGCGGACAAGGCTCAAGATCAAAAGGAGCGTAATCTAAGGACCAAGGAGGAGTGGAAGAAATTTCGAGGTATGTTGCCATCCTGGTCTTAAAATATAATAGCCATGCTAATTGTTGCTAGAGGAAGAAAAGCAAGAGGCAAAAGCCAAAAAGGAAGAGGAAAAGGCGAAGAAAGCAGAAGAAAAGCGCCTTCGGGAAGAGAAGCGCAGGGCGAAGGAGACCCCTGTGGCCTCGGCAGCTGTCGTTCAAACGATGGAAGAAAGGCCGACGACCGCAACGGAGCCTCCAGTCCTCGACCCAATACCTACGGTTGAGCCATTGTCCGCAGAAGAACCAGATATTGTATCGCTGTCCGAAGAACCATCTCCAGTTGAGCCAAGTGCAATCTCATCAGAACAATTCAGGGGAAAAATTACTCCACCGGTGACAGATCCGGACCATGCCAAACTGGTCGCCGCCCGTGTACTGTCAGCACCTGCTGTTAATGACGACCCCCCACCGGTGTCAGACACCACCTCATCTGGAACGCTTGGCCAGGCCGTCGCTGTTCCGCTGCCTCCGGACGAGCCTTCGACTGGGGCTGCGTCAGAATACCAATCCGAGCCATCCACAACAACGAAAGCCATAACCCTCACCAAACCACCCAAGCACACCGAGCCCACGACATCCAAAACTACCCCGGCCCCAACCACACAAACCACCATCACCGGCCCCTCCTCCACGTCAAAGGAGCCGAAAGGCGAATCCAAAGTTTCGTCCTGGCTCAAATCAAAATTCTCTTCCTCTCGCAGCACTAAACCCGCCAAGACCCCGGAAACCAAAGAGGTAGCCCCCGAAAGGAGCACCAAAGAAAAATCATTCGTAGGCGGTTCCAACCTGATCGCCACAAACACAGTGAACAATAGCAGTCTCGATCCCCCTGCAACCTCGTCAGCCCGCGAAGGCGCAACGGCTAGCCACCAGCCCGCCGCCGTGCTTCCCGGCCCCGGGAAGTATGACGACGACGACGAACTCTACGCGGCATCCGAACCCCACAGCCACTCCCGACACCGCGACCGCTCCTCCTCGCCCTCCATCAGCAGCGTGTCGAGCGACGAAGACACGCGAGGCCGCTCGACCATGCGGCGGCAGGAGACGGAGAGTAGTCACGAGGAGGAGTTTGAGGAGGCTCTGGATCATTTCGACGAGGAGGGGTTGGCGCCGCCGCCGGCTGTGTTGGGGGAGGCGGGGCGCGTGGGCGGGAGTCCGGTGAGGGATTCGAAGTTTCAGGAGATTTTGTGAGGGGTGTGGGTTATGAGGGTGGGGGTGGTGGGGATTGGAGAAGGTTGGAGGGGGTTTCGTAGTTGTGGGAGCGAGAGGATTTTCGCTATGTACGTTGGGAGAAGGGTTGGCAAGGTAGGTAGTTCATCATGGAGGTTTACGAAGGTCAAGATCAAGTGTACGCTTCAATTTTTCGATGATACTTGCAGCAGGATTGACGTTTTACTATCCATGTTTCAAAGGCATTATCAGATGACGGTCCAGACGACGACTTGAATTGTACGCTTCCAGCCAGGTGTGCTTGTAGATGAGATGAGACCAAAGATCATTTGAATAATTTTCCCTTTTGCCTACATGTATTCATAACATGGTGTCTATTACTTTCGGGTTAGTTTTTAGTGTGTCAACCGAGCATAAGCGGCCTAATTTTAGGTCGAGTCTCGACATTTCTACTCAACAGAACTACTATTAATTTTACCTCGTTACACATTCTCTATCATGCCTCATAAGAAGGGATCTATAAAGGGAACTGTTAAAATGAAAGTCTTGCGAGTCAGTAAGTCAGATCGTCAGCAAATTCCTTCGGCAATTAGATCTGCAGCAACGATCCTGAGCGAGATCTCGGGAAATTCTTTACTTTCTATAGGAAAATCTTTAGATCTCATGCCGAATACAGTGCATTATATAGTCAAAGATGCAGAGAAGAAAGCTGAAGATAATGATCGAAAGCTTCTTGATCAACGCAATTTTGAAGACGTCACGCGATCAGATAGATCTTGCATTCGGACGACAGCGTTGTCTATCTCAGCGTCTGTCTAATCCGTTCAGAAAACGAAGCCTCGAGGCCATAGTCATAGATCAAAATCACGTCCTTCTCATCGATCATAAGATAGACGATATCGTTGACTTCAGAGCGTCGATGAGAGATAGAGGAGTTGCGAGGGCAGTCTATACATGGCAGTAGTGTCAGAAGAGAGGAGGGAGGAAAGAATTTTGATGAACCTACAAACAAACTGAAACCTCTGAGCCATGTGATCTGAATAGCTTCAAAGAGCGCAGCGACAGCGACAGCGATAATAGTAATTCTGATGGGGATGAGGCGGTGAGGCTCAAATTTGTATGTGAGAGGTGCGGGGTCCCCGCTTATGCTCGGTTGACACACTAAAAACTAACCCGAAAGTATACAAGAAAGAGTCTTCATATTCATCTAGGGGATATATAGTCACCGTGCTTTCGGACTCCCCTTTGCTTCTGCTACTCTACTCTAGGTCTAACATACGCCCCTTTGCTTCCGCAATGCTCGCTTTCTTCTATTGTATTATTCCGCAACCCCTGCTTCCGTAATCCTCTAGAATGGACGATCGCTATGCACCCGTGGAAAACGCCCCATGCTATCTCGACGCTACGTTTCGTGTGGTTTTCACAATGCGCGAGTTCATGGATTAGAAAATCAAAAGTTCTGCGCTGCAACAATAGGTCTAGACGCGCCGTTGCCGTAGTATACGCCATTCACGGCCGGTTCCGTGTATCCGGTACCGCCGTTGGCGTGGTATCTATCATCTGTGGGATATGATCCATCGTTGGGGACTGGGTGTTGGAGTCCATCGCCGTTGACATAGCCGTTTGCGTAGCCGTTCTGTGGGGTCATTTCGTGACCTGCGCCATGTTTTGGGTTACCCAGCTCTCCTTGCTCAAGGTTGCCTTTGAGTTGCTTGTCTTTTGCGGCGGGGAATAGATCGATGGAGAAGCTTAGGACGTAGAAGGTGAAGACTAGGGAGATGATCCATTCTGTGACTGTTGTTAGTGCCGTAATTTGATTATATGGGAGAACAGGGGATCTCATACCGAATACAGCACCGACGTTTTTCCTTCTTGTAAAGGTCATGGCAACGAATATGACCGCAAGGATTACTAGCAGGGCATGTGATATTAGTGGAATCCACAACTGCAGTATGGGACTCGGAGAGACCAACAGTCAACAATGATGAAAGCCAGTTTGATCCAAAAAGAAAGCCTTAGCACGCGGTGCTGACGATACTGGATACCAAGTCGCTGATATTCTGCGCAGATGAAGATGGCGCTTATCACGTAGCCGGCTCTGATGTAGAGTCAGCAGCTGCGCCAATTATACGTTGCTGAGCGCCGTACATGAACAATAGAAGAAATCCATCGTGGAGGCGGGGATGCCGTAGGGTGTCGAAGATTGAAAGTAAGATGAGTCCAGCAGTACCAGCGATGGCAAAGATGACTGAAAAGGTCAGTTCGGTCTCGACCTAACAAAGGTTGCGGCAACCGCTCACTGGAGAGTGCTGAAAGCGACTTATCCACAACACTGGTATTTCTTGCTAAGCGACCTGTATGCCGCAAATATCTTTCGGCTGCAAAAGACAGATCAAGGAAGATCGTGGTCACGCAGCAGCCGGCGATGAAAAGAGGCTTTAGTCCCTCTGCGCCAATGTCTGATATATAGCTAGATGTTCACTCAGCACCCGAAAACGGTGCGGACAAGGGTGAGGGTTCGTACGCGATCTTTTGATTTGCGTCCATTGAAGCGTAATGAGGATGGCCTTCAAGCTCCCACACAATGAGCATTGCGAGTAGCATACCTACGTTGGTTAGCCTATGGGGGCTCTTGTATCCTGCGACAACCATTGATGACGGACCAAGCCATGTGAAGGCGCTTACAAGCGGAAGGAGTCCGAAGACAAGATATTTAGCAGCCAACATGACGAGAGTGAAGCGAGTGCTATCCTGTTGATACTCTCTAGACGATTAAAGAGAATAAACCAGAAAGCCGGGGCAATTCGTTCTCGCTAGGTAAGGTATGTTATTGCGCCTGCACCTCCTGACCAAAGGGCACCGACGACAGGTATAAGAGGAGAAAGTAACGACAGGATGAGCAGTTGAATGATGATAGGAAACGCGAGGCCCTTTTGGTGGTTGACATGCGCGGGAGATTCCAGTAGGGACGTGGTCACGTGAGAACCATCGAATTGAATCTTGGCCGGCAAACATGACGTCAGCAATCCCGGCTTCTCGGATGACTCGATACAAGGATCAGAAGCTAAGCGAGCTGCACTACGTAATGCGTAATGCGTAATGCGTAATGCGTACCTTAATGCGTAATCCAGCACGTGAGGCCATGCGATGCACAACGGAGGAGATGTCATTTAGGAAAGTTTGAGCGAATCTTGGCTAGAATATTCGTAGTATCACTATCACTTCAGGATCCCATCAGGATCCCATCAGGTAGACCTACGCATGGCACCGTTGCCAGCGTTATTGCCACACGCTGTCCGCTGAAGTGTCCACAGATTGGCGCAGCCTGTCATCAACTGCTGAAGCCCGAAGATGCCGAGCCACCTCTCGCTCGACTGTTTGCGAAGCTTGACTACTCGGCTTTGCCTGGAGTCCGAAGAGGCACTGCCACACATCTTCTTTGTTGACCATTTCGCCGCCGCTGACACCTTTGCTGAACAGCTTCGACAGAGGGGCTTCCTGGAGTTCAAGCGAGTTGGCTGCTTCGATTTTGCTCTCGGTCATATTTGATCCGTTGACCTCTGGGACGTATTCATCCTTAGTCTGGCTGATGTGTGACATCCTGCGAGTCACGGAGATGTCATATATCGCTTTTTCCACCGTGTCTTGCACCAGATACATCCAAACTGTTGTCGGCAAGTGCTGACCAATTCGGTGGACCCTGGAAATCGCTTGCAATTCGATTGCCGTGTTGATAAGAGGTTCGCATAAGAAAACATGGGTGGCATTCACAAGGTTCAGGCCCGAAGAGTGCGCTTTCGCGTGAAGGAAGAAGCACTCCATCTACAACCCCATTAGCCATACTGTGACCGCTTATACCTAGGCATATGTACGCATACGCTAGGGTCGTTCTTAAACTTCTGGATCCCATCCTTTTTATCAATACTAGTGAATCCGATCTTGAACTGGGTAAAGGCTTTGGCCAGAATGTCTAGAAAGTCTCGGAATTGGGAGAACACGACCGACTTCGCGCCCGGGTCTGAAAGTTTCCGAGTCAGCATTGCCTTTTCTGGAATAGAATCATGGGCCATGGAATACGGTTGCAAAATATGTACTCCTGAGATACGTTGCAATTCTCATTCTTCGCATGTATTTTAGGAAGGATGGGCTGTGACAATTCACTCACCATTCTCTCGGATCCAAAATAAGTGACGAGCCAGCGTGTCGATTTTCGTACCAAATGACCCGTCCACATCAATATTCTTGATCTGATTCAACGTAGAACTCCGAATGCCGGAGTAAATTAATGTGCTTTCAGTTTGACGTTCTTCATCCGATCCTCGCTCTTTGGACTGGGTTTCTTCCTGCATGGTGAGCTCCTGCGGTTTGTAGCTGCCGCACATTATTAGCACAGGTTATCTGAGTAAATTGAACGGTGCAGAAAGCCTACGTTATTTGGTGGAAGTCATTCCTTGAAAGATGCTTTTTGCATGTAGGACAGTTCTTATACGTGCAATTCTTCCACCAGAGACGTATGCATTCCAAGCAGTAAGAATGACCGCAAGAGGTTAGAATTCCTGTTTCGAAATGCTGCTGACAGATCGTGCAAAGCCGCTGGGCATCAACATCAGCAGCCTCATCTCGGAGGTGGTCTAGGTAGCGCGCTCTTGACTTGAGTGTAGCAATCCGAAGGTGTATCTGTGTTTCAGCATCTTTCATGCCTGCCAAAGCCACATTCAGAGACTCCTCATCCAGGTCGTCCTCGTACGGTGCCACCGTGTCCGATATTTGCTGTAGTTGCCGATAGTACTCAAGTCGCAAATTCATGGTATCTCTGAATAGCTCGAGTTCCCGATCGAGGCTGTTGACAACTTTGATTTGATCGTTTGCTATGCCATGCAATTTATGCAGCGTTGCATCTACGATCGCCAGCTCTGTGCTTGCTCGAGTGCTTACTTTTTGCATTTGCCCTCGGAGATCGGTCTTCAGCTCACGTAACTGAGTGATAATGCCTCTCACGGAACCCAGACCTGGAGGTGGCTTTAGTGTGCGTCGAACCGAGAGCAACTTCTTCAGGAGCTCGGGAGAATGCCCTATCCCTTCTTTTGCCTGGTCTAGAGCAAACTTGATCTCGTGCTCGACCCGAGTATTTGTTTGGCCGGTCAGGATATCATGGCGGTCTGCTATGATTGCGCGGAGAGCATCAACGTATACGTAAACTTCATCTTGTTGCTTTGTTGACGTTTCGTATTCATCTCCTTGCAAATCCGTTTCTTCTTCTTCGTCGACCAAAGGCAACAACAAGAGCTTTATCATCTTCCCCCTCCACTCATCAAGCTGAGCGGCTTGGCGATCGATTATAGCGAGCAAAGCGTCTAGCTTGGTCATGATATTGCGAGATTCAATACCACCTTGGCAGCTTAGCGGCACCATTTCCGGGATTTCAACGAAGGAGTGATTTTGAGCCTTTTCACTGATAAGACCCATAGATGTTAGTGCTTTGGTGCGGGTTTCCACTAGTAATTCTTTTCGGATGAGTTGCGCCTTTTCGTAGGCGCTCTCTTCGAGTTTTTGAAGCGTCTGAAACGCTTCGGAACCTTGTTCGGTGGCAGTTTCATCTGATTTTATTTGGTAGTACGCATTTGCCACAAAAAATGTGCACATGTGCTCGACCTCGAGAGCTGCACGCAATCGTTGCCGGAGAATTCCAATTTGGGCAGCTCTGGTAGCTTCTTCGTCTGGTTCTTGACCAGCTCGGGTTGCATTGGTGGCAGCTTTGGGGATTCCTAAGTCTGATTCCAGATGATTCCTGCAGTCATGTACGATCACCTTTGACTCTTCGAGCGTCTGTAGCCAGACTTGTAAAGCTTCTTCACTGCGCTTTGCATGCTCAAGAAGCTGACCCCCCCGAGCCTGAGACATCAGTAATGCTTTTTCGTCTACTCGACAGGCTGTATCGTTCTGCTCCCGCATCACTTCAAGTACTTCTCCAACAGTCCGCAAGGGACCTTTCCCTTGTCCAAGCGCTCGTCGGTTACGACCTCCTACCGAAGGATGTAGTACGGTCTGACGTAGTCTAGCCAGCCAGCTCCTCATCTTTTCAATCGTCTTTGTCGAACTAGGGTCCCAGGCCTCATCCAATGGGCGGCCATTGACGGTCAAGCCACAACCATCGCACATCTCTTGAAAAAGTGTTGAATAATGCTGTTCTTCGATCTGTGTGAACGGAATAGTGATTACGATACGCTTTTGAGATGGCAACTCTATATCATCTTTGATTGATTCCTTTGTGTGGCGTAGAGCAATTGTTCGAAAAATGTCCCTGAAAATATCTTTATGGAATTTTACAAGTCGGTCCCAGAGCTGCGGCTGACAGTACGGGCAACAACGAAGGAATATAAGTAGACCCAGGAGGTCTGTTGCGTCTTTCCTGAGAGGAGTCCCAGAGACGGCCCACGCATTTTGCCTTGGAATGAGTTGTGCGACCTTCGCGGCGTTGCTAATCCCACTTTCTATCATCTGAGCTTCATCTAGAACAACACGCCACCACGTAAGTTGAATCAGGGGTGAGAGCCTCCGCTGATACTTCTTGCCGTGCCTGAGGTCACGATCGGGCGTGTGCCCGGAATGATGTATCTCACGCGCAAGGACATTGTAAGTCGTCAAAATAACATCTTGACTTAGGAATTGCGTCAGGAGCTGCTCATTATCACTTTTTCCTGCCTCCATCCGTAGACCTTCATAAATCATAACTTGAAGATGGGGCGCTAGCGTCTGAAGCTCACTTTTCCACTGCTGTATAATCGAGGGGGGTGTGATAATTAGAGTCGCGGAACAGCTTGGCAGCGAACTCGGGTACATATCTCGAGTAGCTCGAGTTGTCGATTGATGCAGACAAATGAGTGCTATTATTTCAACCGTTTTCCCAAGACCCATCTCTTCAGCTAAGATACCTCCTCTTATATTGAGGCCTGTGTCTCGAGTAAGACTTTGATCCGTGGTCATGATTCCGAATAGAGGGCTAAACCAGCTTACCCTGCTATTGTATGAGGTTTCAACAAAACCGTAAGGCAATTTGACTGGCGCCTGATCCACATCATAGGCAATCAAAGTATTCCCCAAGAAGTCGACACCTTCTCGCCGAAGCAGCCATCGTACAGCCCTTTGCTGGAAAGGGTATAACTGGCAGTTGAGCTGATCGATTGGTGGAAACCTTGGAGCGGTAGAATCTTTGGCTGGGACGAAAACACTATCATAAAATTCTCGAGGTGACCAAGTTTCAGCCGAGCATTGTGATGAATAGATGCCAGGCGGAAGCCTGGGACCGATAGGAAGTAAATGCTTCGCATTGGGCAAAACTACTCGAACGTTGATTCTGAACACTGTACAGGGTGGTGTAAGACTCCGAATGCACGAGATCGAGCATTGGGTTCTTGCGCCATTCTTCCTGCGAGGAATAGGAAGGTCGATGACTCTTCGAATAAGTCAGAGCTGCAAGTCGGAATAGTCCTTGGACCTTTGTTGGGATCTAGAATACTGACCTTGCTAAGACATCTAAGGTCTGCAAAGGGATTGTGGATGGTATATTGAGATCAACGACAGTACCGCCAGCTGAACTGGTGGCCTGTAGGGAGAATGCGCCGCCACGATTTCCCTGAGATCGTCTCAGGAGCACAGGAAGTTCTTTCTCGTCGTCTTGTGACACACGAAACCCTGACAGCGGTGCGCTAAGATCGTAAGTGAACACCTGGAGAGACTCTTGTCAGTTTGAGATAACTCTGAAAAACCGGGCCGTACCAATTCAATCGTAATGAGAGCAAGTGTCAGATAATCTTCCTCATCGTCAATCCTAGAAGCTTTCGTTCCAGGTTCTTTTGTCACTCTTCGACGTTTCCTTGGCGGCTCCGATGGTTGAATCTCTGGGTTCGAAGATGGGAAATCATTGAAAAAGGTGACCAGCGTGTCAGGCAATTGCTCTTCTTGGGCAGTCAGTAAGTATGTATCAGACCCAGGCGAACCGAAATAGACTGACCTTCCGAGTATATCTGGATCCTGGAGCGATACATGGTTTTTAACACTACCTAACTCAGACAGTAGAGCACAAGGCATCAAAACAGCTCTATACCGTCAAAAGTCTTGGACATTTGGGGAACCGCTAGAATACTGCCCTAACTTGTGGCCTTATCGATAAGGTAATATATCGATTTTGAATACATCGGAAATAAGGTAATTTAAGATTCTTAACGTTAGAGCAGCCTTGAGCTACTCGACTCTTCGTCACACCACTTTATGAATTGCGAAGGTTGTGTTCTTTGAACCATTGCACACCATGTCATGATGACACTGCTTAGCCTAATCATCTAGGTAATCAGTGAGCAAAAGAGCGACAAGCACATGAAGTTGGGCATCCTTCCACTTGCTCTTGACTGGGTCGAAGTTAAGCTGATCAGACCTGGGCATGGGCACAGCAACTAGGTGTAGCACTCGGCATGCAGCATTATATGCATAGAACCACAGATAGGTTGATTGTGGTCATCACTCCATTCATAACTTTAGTACAGGGGAAATAACGATTATAATCCGGATTGGGGTATCTCTTTTCACCCACACCAAACTCCCCAAACCAACAAGGCAATAGCCAAGCTTCAACACACGAACCTCAGTATAGCCGGTCATGATAATCAAGCCGATCGCTAGTGACTAAAACCACCTCCGTCTTTACGTTGATACTATTGGGTGGGACATTCATGTCTTCCATGCTGATATTGTCCACTGCACTGCCGTTGCGATTGTTTCTACCCCCGCGGACTGATACACTATGACCCCACCGAGGATTGAGCTCATTGGCAAGTTCCTCTAATCGAGTGAAGGTCCCATCCTCATTCCCATTGTTGCTTCGCCACATCAGTCTTGATGAAGTACTGCTTCCAGTAGCATGAGTGCTCTTCACAGGCGGCCCACGGGGGGAGCCGCTGACTAGTAGTGTCACAAGTGGTCGTAAACTCGGCAGACAGGCGCTGACAACACCCATACATGGCTCGGTAGCTGTCCATATCGCAGCGTTGACAAAGTTCCCTTGATGATTGTTAGAAGAATTAGATGACAGTAGATGCAAAGATGGCTTACACGTTACATCGACCTGACCAAGCCGGGACAGCACAATGACCCTGACAATACTCACAGCACAAACGCTGATGGCCAATGTCAGTTAAATTCAAGACTTATAAGGTCGAAATCACAAGGGCGCTTACAAGCCAGCAACGGTAAAGATGCCTGTTAGAACCCCTTTCTGAGAGTTCGTTGTTCTTAACCGCCATATTAGAGGGATTGGCTGACATATGTTAGACTTTTTGAACTCGCAGCTAGTCTTCGATGTATTACCAGGCAAACGATTGCAAGATCAAGGAGGATGTTAATCGATCCGGTGGCCAGTAAGAATCTATCGACATTGATGCATCGACGACCAGGTGGCTGAGGGAACTTCCAGAACGACGGTACTGGAACACTGTAACTTTCAGCAATCACATCCTTTTGAAGCCAGGAAAGAGGTATCTATACCATTGCAAGATGGCGGTCAAGATCGAGGCGAAACCAAAGGCTGCGGCGAAACTCGCGGCGAGAAGCAGAACAAGCCTAAGTTCGACGACTGGGAAGATCCGTCGATAGAAGGCGAGTCTTCAAGACAAGGCTGATTAGTGACTGTAATGCCTTGTCGTGCAGGTATGTGAAAGGGTACAGACATGGAGAACTTGACGGTCACAGTCGCACAGTAGTAAAAGATATCATAGAAGTATAGAATCTTGAAGAAGGCCGTGGCAGCCCCGGGCCCCAAGACATAGATGTGTCTTCCAAAGCCATGGTCAAGCGTAGCTGAGCCACAGGTTTAGCACATATCCGAAGTTCCACTGAACGGGCGGTTCACCGATCAAAGTGCTGATGACAGGACCAAAGGACAGAATCTACCGTATGCATCGTCAACAGTACTTCAAACCCACGGCATATTGATCGAGCTTAACCTACCAGTGCTAACACAATCAAGTAGTCATCCAGCCAAAATCCAGCTTTAGAAAGCTTTCTTGACAACAGGCGGAGCATGACAAAGGTGGTGGAAAGGACCAGTAGAGCAATCATGGATCCAAGTATTCTTCCCTTCTGATCCGCATAGAGATTGAACCCAGGCTGCCCGATTGGGGGTGCATCTGTGGCCATTACAACGATGGGCATATAAGAATACCTCTTCACATAAGCACACACGGGGTGCAATGGCGGGCTGTATTTATTTGGGGTGATGATTGTTCGATTCCATCGATCGACCCATCTGAAAGGTGGGCCATGCCTGCCACAAATCACTACGTTAACACATCTAGCAAGTTAACACTTCCGGCGAGCAAGAGCTGTCATCCACATCAGTTGTCATAACTACTGTGCCGTAGCTCGAGGGCTATTATGTCCAGGATCCATCATCTCAATCAATCGCTTATCATTCTGGCCTTGACCATAGCCAGGGTACGCCGCAATATGCCTGAGAGCAGTGCATGAGGTGTGGTAGCAATCGATACCTTATGCAGGAAAGTCTGCATGGTTGTTGTTGTTGGTGCCTTAGCAATGGGAAACGACTACCTTGAGCTCAACAAACGTGTAAAATAAAGCTTCAATGATCTTACTACTGTTGCGATTTTGAATCTCTGGTCAAGTATTGCTCGATCTGGATGTTAATCAACCGTAGCTTCCTCTCATAGTTGCCGAGTGAGAAATAGCCCAACTCAAGCATGCACTAGGGTAGGTATAAAGTACACACCACTTGCATGACTTGGAGCACTGCTAGTCGTGGGGTCTGTTTCTTTAAAGTTGAATAAGACGAGCGAATCGTTCTAGGTCTAAAAGGCACCTCGAAATCGAACATCGAAGGGCAGCGAAGGGACATAAAGCTACCTACTTTAATACCCGATCAGATTACTATGCATATGCAAGAGAAACTGCAGACGTCGAAATGGAAGGTACACAGGGTGACGACTGGTACCCGTGCAGCCCTGAAACAACATCTATGCAAGGTACCTTCTTACTATGTACTATAACCATCATAATTCATGATTGATGGATTATCTCCAGCGTTCAGGCATTACTTGTTGCGGACGAACGGACGTTTGATAGGCTGACAAACCCCTTTTGCTTCTTCAACAAGCCCAAGGTGCAAACTACCTACCTACCGACCTACCGACCTACCGACCTACCGACCTACCGACCTACCTACGTGGCTCATGATAAAAAAACGTTTACCAGTCCAGCAGAATTTTAAGACATTCAAAACTTCAAATCACCCATTGATGATCATATACTTAAAACTTAGCATACGATACTCCATGCTAACAGTCGCTAAAGTCGGACACCAATCCATATTAGAATAATACAAGAGAAGTGGCATGAGAAGAATTGAGCATCGCTAGAGTATGACCTACCTCAGTTTAGGGAATACCATACCTTTGGCTTTCGGCCATGGAGATTGGCATTCCATTATCAAGTTTCTGGGCCAGCCTACCGTGAAATGCCCTCCATGTGCCACTCCAAGAAGGTTGTGGCCATTGGCGAACGTGCAGCTCTATCACTGTAGAGCATCTGCATGCTCGCTTCAGTGGCCCTTAATGATCGGCAATCCCATACAACCGGATTTCTTTCTTAACCCAGAGCGTCCTTGTCCTTTCTGAGCATCATCTGTGGGCTCAACGTTTACAGCTCAGCAGTCGACACTAGTGGGACTTTTTCCATGAGCATCTTCGCGTAACAACCTTGATGTTGCACCTGTCTCGTGGGTTGTGAACCGAAGTTGCTGAGCTTGTCAAAGTATGTAAGTCGCATAACTGACTTCTAGACCGTTGCTTTCGATCCCTTCTGTTCTTTATCAGGATTCACTCATATCATCAAATAGCGCTACACCCTACTGTGAGGCATTTTCATCGTTCACCCATCTATACATCTAAAGAAGAGACATAATGTAAATGTGATCTTTGACTAAGCTCGTATGCTTGTGTTGTTTGTTGCAAATCCGTGCTAGCGAGGCTAAATTAACATCCTTCTGATGGTGCTGTGGGACATCTGTCAGTATGACACCTATACATATTGGAGCTGAAATTATGTCCCGCAAAAGCGGAAATGAAAACAGGCCATTCGTGCCGACATATTTTGATAGATCATTGGCACTGTAAGGTTACGTGAACAGCATGTCTTATGAAGCGCCAGACCATCTCTTCAACCGTCGTCTTCTATCTGGCTTCTTTTGACGTGTCCGGCTCAGAGAAACCGTTCTCTGATTGAGCTGTCCAAAGCTCTCCTCTTGCAAAGGCGCACCGAGGACACGCCTAACCTTGACATGGAGATGTCTATCAACAATCCCGCCTAGGATATTTCCTTCGTGATTCATAAATAACAGGCTGAAGTGGCTTCACCCAGTTCAACACTACGGCTATGATCGTATCCGGCTACGGATTGGGAGTGCATCAGCCGCCGCCGCGTTGCTCAACGACACCTGTATTGCTGGTAGCCCGAACCTGACGGAATCTTTTTCGGCTCTCTGCTCCAGCCGGGTACCCAGATCAAGCGGCCAATCCTTCAATTCGGAGCCCAAGGGCTAAACCAGGACCCAATTGTGACCAGACCTGTACGAGCCATCTGGGAGTGGAAGCTAGAGGTGGCGCTCAAGGGAGCCAAGCATAGGACATTCCAGCTTGGCGTCAGATATTCGCTGGACCAGGATGGGTTGGGCAGCTACGGAACTACAGGCGGGAAGAGAGGATTGGAAATTATAAGTATGTACGCGAGTAAATTTGCGAAACTGGTGATGGAGGACAAAGGCGGCGCAGGGAAGCTTGCTGAATGGAGGAGCACGTAAATACCCCGAGGCTGTGGTTGCGAGAAGTGGTAACGGTGGTTGACCATGCGCGGTGCTCTTGTCAACGACATCGGAAGGCAGTTGGAGACAGTAATCCAAGCACGTTGACCGTACCGATATTTTTCTTTACTACTATCATACAGTAAATCCCTTGGAAAATCCGAGATTTATCATTCCTGTACATACATACAAATGTCCCCCCCGAAATTTTCAGTGCTCGTTTTCCCTTCTAGAAGATCACCTTTGATTTTATTTAAAAACCTTTCTCGCCATCTTCTCGAAAGCTTTTCTACTACTAGAGATGCACTGTTCGTCTGTGTGTATGTATGTATTTTTTTCTGTTGATTGTATTGAAAAGATTTTTTTTTAACAGTCTAGAAAAGAAAGATTTTACAGTCTGGGAAAAGGTAAGGTGTTTAAGTGTTAGTGATAATGGAGGAAGAAGAAGAAGAAAGGGGGAAGGGGGGGGGGGGGGGGGGATGAACCGAGGTGGATTGATACGAGGTGGATTGATACGAGCAGGTTAAAGCTAAATGTCAGTAAAAAGAAGAAGGGGTTCACAAAAAAGCACTGGATGATACGAGCAGGATGACACGAGTAGGGTTTAAGTTAAGCATGCTCTGTAAATTAACCAATTAAACCCTACCGAGAGTTTCAAACACAAACAACCTACCTACTACCTACATACATACAAAAGCTAATTAAAAACTGAATACAGGCACGGAGTACCAACTCCCCACAAATCATGAATATTCCCTACCGGTACCTCTTGGCGCCTTCAAGATCCCGCATCGCATACTCGTGCACGCGCACCGAGTAGCCAAACTTGGCATCATCATCATCGACATCATCGCGGGAACCCGCGGCGTCGATCTCGGCGTACCGCTCGCTCGGATACCTCATTCCCCGCATGGAGGGCTGTGCCGCGGAGGAGGAGCCTTTGGGGGCGAGGTTCAGGGGCCTGAGCCCGAGGGCGACGCGTGCTTTGCTGATGATGGATTTTGCGGAGGAGGGCTTGAAGAGCCAGTGCACGGAGGGGAGGCAGGCGGCGATGAGCGCGAGGCCGGCTTCGAGCAGGCACCAGTAGAGTTGCACGGTTATGGCTTCTGGGAGAGTACGGGCGGTTAGGGGATTGAGGGGAGGAACGGGGGGGGGGTTGGGACGTACGGTTGGTGTCGACGCCGATGGTGGCGGGGAAGGCGGCGAGGAGTTTTACGTAGACGACGACGCGGGCGATGGATGCGGCGACGGCGCTGGGGGGGTGTTAGCGTTGTAGATGTCGGGAAGAGGGTTCCGGGGGAACGCTCACGAAGCTCCGAGAAGGATGACGCCGGTTACGCCGATTCGTTGCTTGACTGACATCTGAAGCTTCCAAACCTACATGTTTTGTTTAAATCCATACGCTCTCTCTCCGGGCAGAGCGGTTGGGGGCTGAAAGTTACTCACTGCTGGGATTGGTAGGCAGATGATGAATACATCGATGAGCAGGTCCGAGATCATGAGGCCGATGTGTTTACCCGTCAGCGAGATCGGACAATGGATCCGCGCGTCGGGGGAGCCCCAGTTTGCCCATATGGGAGCTCCGCAACCGAAGATGATCAGGAGAATGAAGACCGCGGTCCAGATTATCACGAGCACCGCCGTGACTAGGCAGACGATGCTGAAAGGGTCTTTCTTGATTGGGCATAAGCATCGGTAGTAGAAGGCTATGGCGCTGAGCTTGATGAGTCCGTATGCAGTCATCATCAGGATTTGGAAGGGGAATTCGATCTGCACCGTTTGTGTTGGCATTCTATTAAAGGACGGGGGCTCATGACTTGGTTCACCTTTTCTGCAACCCGCGATGTTGGGTCCAAGTACGCAAGGAGTTGATCGCCTGTAAGATGGGGTGGTGGTGCCGGAGTAGGGTAGCCCATGACTCGTTCTTGAGCTCCTGTCATGGTTTTACGTCTTTTAGCTTTTTGCTCTTATAACACTGGACCAGTACTGACCGGCCACGAGGCAAGCGCCCATGCCTATGATCGCGAACTATCATTGGTGTATTAGCGTTGATGTAGAGAAATGTCAGCTACTGCCGTTACAAGCCCTTACCAGACTACCTGCACTCAGCCAGTCGTCAATTCCGATGTAGTTCTTTTGCAGAATCCGAGTGAGGAACCGCATGCCAACGATCACGACACATATCACGGGGATGGCGTAGCCGATGGCAACGGTTTGTCGGGCGTCGACGAACTTGTAGTTGGAGATGGTCTGCACATTGTTCGCAGCCATTGTGTCAGGGGCGTAGGAAGGAATCCCACGGAGCTTTGAAATCGAAGCCAAGGGGTTGCAGCTATTCTGTCGAACCAAACAGAGGTTCTAGAGCCAGACAAGCGGATGCTGGGTGATTACTGTCTGTGTGGCTCCAAGATGGAGGAACCAAGATAGATGATGTTGACAGCCCGCAGTCTGGATTCTTGAATGATGAGAAAAGAAGGAGGAAACAAAGGATCGAGGCTGATAAGACTCCATATAAGGTACCCCCCTTCGAAGGCCACATGATGCAGGACTCATAGCAAAAAGTGAAGACTGCTCGCAAGTCATACAACGGATCCAACGGGATCGCCTCCCCCCCTTCACGCAACCTTCACCACGAGCCTGACCGCCGCCCGCACAAACCAGCAGGAAGATCAACAGATAGAAACGCAGGGAGCGAAAAAGTACGCGAGTTTCCTTTGCATTAGCCCTCTAAGGGTGTGCTCAGATATTGTGCAATATAGAATACCGAGTCTGTACCAATGAATCTCAGTAAACCACCTCGTTCTCCCAAACCAGATGTAAAATTGATGATGAATTCGTAGCGACCATATACCAGCCAAGCCAACCAGATCTCGACATACGCGAGCTTTGGGTGGTGCGCCTTCCGTTCCCGGCTGGGCTCGTCCCGACTAAACGCTCCCGAAGAATGGGGGCGAGGGGGGAATTTTCGACATGAGAGCCCCCAAAGGTATCCATCGACTCCCGATCCCATTGAAAACTGGTTGTTACTCAGTTATATCAGGTCGGGCGGCCCACCTTTGGTTTGTAGCCCTAACTAACCAACAAACAGCCCCCCCATACTTTCACCTTTGGTAAATCGCTGCGCACAAAACATCAAGAGAAAATAAAAGATGAGGGAAGCCAATAAATAGACGTGTATAGTACACCTGCTTTCGATACATACAGTACAGTACATCCCCTCCCCCACGTATCGATACCTGTACACCCTTTCCTAGAAACCGCCGAAGATGGATAAAAAAATTCGTAAAATAGTTTATATTTGTACATCTTTCCACTTTTGAAACGAGCCAACCAAATCCCAAAGTAAGAAGCAGCAGCAACAGCAACAGCAGCAGCAGCAGCAGCAGCAAAAGAAAAGACATTACCCGATTCTAGTTCTTTGGACGACGACGCAGTCACAGACACAACAGCGAGGTAAACCGACGAGAAACGTCAACGCCAAGGGTCAAAGAGAAAAATGTAAGCAGAACAGCATTTCGAAGCACCCGGCACTTGAAATTGATATGTGGGATTTGAAAGCCAGCAGACCAGTGAGCAAAGTTTATATATATATATAATATCCTCGAGTTTCAAATATATGGTACCGCCGCATTGCTCCCGCGCTAATGCCTATTTCGGCCACGTGCTCCCTCTGTGCTCCCCCTGCTCCCCCAATGCTCGCTTGTGCTCCCTCTATGCTCGCTCGTGCTCTCCCCCTGCTCCCCCGTGCTCCCGCACCGCTTGCTCGTGCTCTTCATCAGTCATTTCCTCCTCTTTTGCTCTCCTGTGCTCCCTCGGTGCTTCCCCGTGCTCCCCTTGCTATTCTCTTTATGCTCCCTCTAAAGCGGCCCTGTTCCCTTTTCCAACTGAAAACAGCAGTTGGGAATCCTAGGTTCGGGGTATATATAATCTATATATTATATACACCCGAACTTAGAGATTTGCCAATTCTGTTTGAGAAAGAGAGTAGAGCCATCTTAAAAGAAGCAGCGAAGAAGCACGGAAGAGCAAAAGGAAGCATCAAGGAGTAGTGAAGAAGCAATAGAGCAAATGTTCAGCTTTTTGTAGTAGAAGAAATACAGCACAGAAGAAGTCTAATTTGACTGTCTAATACTCGACTACTCTTGCTCATATTGATAACATTCTTCAACAAGATTAAGAAAGATGACTAAACGTAGATCTTCGTTTGCTACGCGTAAACCTCATACTTGCTATCTGTAGACCTCTTCAGTAAAAAGTCATGTTGAGAACAAGATCAAGAGTTAACGATATGACAAATAAAGTCAGACTGACATATTACATTTTATATTATAAGAAAGAAAAGAAAAAGAATATCTTATTCTGCAACACTTATGATATAAAAAGATCTTATATTATTGATTTCAATGTTGCATGATCTTTCACAGTCAATAGAAGTCTGACTTGATATTAATGAAACGTTGTTTTACATCAGCACTCTGACTATCTTCTAAAGAAGTTTTGAGCTTAGCGTCACGCAGAATGAGAAAATATCGAAGATAAATTATTTTATATGTCAAGATATAACTACTACTCAATTAGCCTGATTCTTCTGCAGATCAACATATGAAAGAATCTTTATTCTCTTTGATTCTTCAATATTCTTTTCATCTTTCTAAACTCAATCTTTAAGAGTTTAAAAATCACTTTCAATGAGAAAAATAAAAATCTGACGTTAAACATATAGTTCGCAAGACTGAAATTTTTTGAATGAACTTAATTCAAGCAATGAAGATGAGCATGAACGAAGACGTAAAATCTTAAATAATTATATCAAGACTGAACTTAAGTTAAGAGCAAAAGAAGAAATCTATGATCTTTCTATATTCAAAGACTCAGCTTTGAATGAAGAAATAGCTTAGAATGTATGAAACATCACATATGATTCTTACTTGCTGCGTTAAGAAGCTTTTTGAATCTGTCAGAAAAAACTCGATTTTCACATGAATCAACAATATCAAGAAGTTGTACAACGATGTCTTGTGACTGACTTTGACGTAATTCTTTGACAATCATTGAAGAATTTAAATTGACTGCGCGCTTTCAATTGAAAGATGATGCAAAAATTGAATAAGTGCTGCGCTTGATGCTTACTTATAACATAACAATTCAAGAGCATTCAAAAGAATGCTTAATGCATCAATTTTAAACTTTTTTATTTTTTCAATTTTCAATTTATACAGTTTAATATTTCATTTGAATCAATGATCAAAGTAATATTACAACTATGTGCTTCTCATAATAGAAGTCAATAAATCTTTCATCTTCTTTAACATTGCTTTCTGAATTGCTCATTCTTTATTCATTTCATCATTAAGTATAAAAAGAACAGAAAGAAGTATCAAAGAAGCAAATAACTGAAATGAACTTTAACATGCAAGCAAAGTGATGAGATCTGAAATCATGTATTAATCTAGATTCAAAAAAATTATATATATTTATCATCATCATGAAAACAATCACAACGCACGCATCACAAATTTTGAAAAAGAGCACTACAAACAAGACAGAGTGAAAATCTAGAAGATGATTGAACGACGATGAATTGCACGAATCGCAGCAATGCTGATTCGAAGACGATTGCGAGCGACGTTGATTCGTTGCAAGAAAACAGAGATGCAAGATCGAAACGCTCACGTGACGACGAAGAGAATGTTGCTAACATTATTGATCTACTAATAAAGATATCAACGTTAGAGAAAGAGAAGAACAAAGATCATTCGTGAAAAGAGATAGCATTGAAGCTGATTCAACGCCTTCGACTCGACTCAGAAGAAAGATATCACGCGAATCAGAACGCGTTCATCGCGAAGAATGTACAGAAACTGAAGACATCAGTTCAACTGCTTAACAAGCAGTTGCATACACAGAAAAACACACGTCTTTCAACGAAAATCACGTCATGAGC